>ENA-OPRT01001135-OPRT01001135.1-human-gut-metagenome-genome-assembly--contig:-NODE-1135-length-10815-cov-3.414312_pt1 | contig 10815 bp, 10 predicted proteins | sample MGYA00241895_ERZ501884 | MGnify/ENA primary metagenome ERZ501884 (study PRJEB25962, sample SAMEA2042225) | human gut metagenome | biome: human gut; feature: human-associated habitat; material: faeces...
GGCTTTTTAGAATTGAAAAAAGTCATAAAAGCAAGGGCAAGAACTTCGTCTGAGCCATTACCAAAGAAAATTTCGTTTTCTGCAATATTATAAGTTTTGCAAAGAACTTCCTTAAGTGGCTTAAAAGTAAAGCTAGGATAAAGTCTAAGATTAGAATAATTACATTTCTTAAGGACTTTTTCTACCATAGGAGATGGTGGATAAGGACATTCGTTTGTGTTTAACTTTATCATATCAGAGAACTGTGGCTGTTCACCTGGAATATATGGTTCTATACTGCGTATATTTTCTTTCCATTTCTGCATTTTTATTCACCTCGTAAGTTTTAATGTAATTATTATACCAAATAATCAGAATAATGCAATATAAACAATAGTTAATAAAAATAATTCAGAATAAAATCCTTGACAATTATCAATAAAGATGATAAAATCAATCCGTTGTGCGGAATTGGTGGAATTGGCAGACACGCAAGATTTAGGTTCTTGTGTCGCAAGGCGTGTGGGTTCAAGTCCCACATTCCGCATAGTAAAAAGCATTTTCGATTTTTCGGAAATGCTTTTTTTGTTGTTATACTTTATTTTTGGTGATAAAATATAAATACAAAGTTGAGGGATATGTTTTAAGGAGGGGTTCAATGAGGAAAGCTTTAAAAATATTGCTGTATATTGTGATAATAATAGTGGTGGTATTGTTAGTTTTAATAGGATTAACCTGCTATGAATTAAGCAAGATTAAAACAACAAAAGACTTTATTCCGGTTACCATTGAAAAAGATGAGATTGTAGACTATAGGAATTTTGCATTTTGCGAGGGAAAATATGATATATTCAAGGAAATATCTTCAGAATGTAGAGCTGAAGTAGCAAATTATATGTATGAAAATAATTTAAAGTTACAGTCAGGTGAATATGAATTTTGCAAAACTAATCCAAATTTTGATGAATTGGTAAATGATAATTTTAAATTTGAAAAAATAACAGGTCAAAATGAGAAAGAGGACAATGACAATTTATCCTTAGATATAATTATTGAAAAAGATGTAAATGCTACATATGTAAAAAAGATTATTGACAATAAAGTGTCTAATGAGACAAATTTAAACTGTTTAAATAAGGTTGTATTATGTAATATATATACATATTTAAAAGAAAATAAAAAGGTCATTAAAAGTGGTAGATATACCGTAGGTAATAAATGGTGGTTTTATAATGGCAAATTCTATTATAACAATGATGTGATTGGTTCATTTTCATATAATAAATAGAAAACAGGTAATACAGCAAAATAGCTGTGTTACCTGTTTTTTTTACTCTATTTCAGATGTACAATGTGGACATCTAGTAGCTTCAATATTAATTTCAGATTTGCAATAAGGACAAGTCTTAGTTACTGGTTTTTCAGCTTCTTCAGTTTTACCTATAGACTGTAATTTGTTTATTGCCTTTACTATAATGAAAAGGACAACGGCTGTAATAAGAAAGTCAATTACAGAGCTTATAAGCTGACCAATAGGAAAAGGACCTACTGTAATAGTACCAAAAAGTTGGTTTGTATCAGCCTTACCGGTGAGAAGGATAATTATAAGTGAAATTAGAGGAGTAATAATACAATCAACAATCATAGTTACAATCTTACTGAAAGCACCACCAATAACAACACCTATTGCCAAGTCAATCATATTGCCTTTCATAGCAAAATCCTTAAACTCGTTTAAAAATTTTTTCATAAAGTTTTACCTCCCTCTTTTGTGTTTATATTCACATTTTACATTATAAATTTACATTAGTAAATTTATTTGTTCAATAAAATTTAATAAATGTTAATAAAATATACATTGTATTTTTCGGCTTTGTTAATACTTCCTAAATAATTTTGTTAATATTATACAAAATGTGCATAGATTTTGACTTTTTGAAATGTTACACTTATCGGAGACGTGAAAATTAATATTAGGAGGTATTACAAGTGAAACTATTTTCAAGAGTTGTAAGTACTGTTTTAGCTACAGTAATGGTTTTTTCAGGGCTTACAATAACAAATGTTTTTGCTGCTGATACTCTTAGTTGTGGTGGTTGGTTCGAATCAGCCTATGCAACGTGGAACGACAGCAATCCGAAGGGAGCAAGTGTAGCTTATAAGTTAGCAGGTTCAGCAGATTACACCAATGTTGATTCTGAACTTATCAGAGCTTATGGCAGTACAGCAAGAGTTGATATTCCTGGATTAAAAGGAAATGCTGATTACAATTTGAAAATTACATCATCTGATGGTAACGTAATTGAAAAGACAGTAAGAACTGACGCTTTCAGACGTGACGGTTTTGCACATTTTAATTATACTGATGGTGTTGGTGCATACAATGATGACGGTACACTAAAGTCAAATGCTATTGTACTTTATGTAACAGATGAAAATAAGGATACAGTTTCAGTTACATCAAAAGACGGTACAACTGTAACAGGTATTGGTAATATTCTTAACTCAGTGGGTGCACAGGGTGCATCAAAGGGTACATACAATACAAATAACTATATTTTAAGAAAATTGTCAATGGACGGTACACCTCTTGATGTTAGATTTATAGGCAAAGTTACAAGTCCAGAAGGTCTTACAGAATATGATAGTGTAAATAATGGTGGTACAGAGGGCGATAACGGTCACATGGCTAGAATGAAAGATGCCTCAAATGTAACTATTGAAGGTATCGGTTATGATGCTACAATAGACGGCTGGGGTTTCCACTATATGTGTTCTAGTGCATATTCTCAGTATGGCTACGGCTTTGAAGCAAGAAATCTTAATTTCCAAAACTATCCTGAAGATGCTTTAGGTATGGAAGGTATTCAGACAGGTTCACAGATTACTGCTCCTGTTAGAAGATGTTGGATTCACCACAATTCTTTTGAAGCTGGTTATTGTGCTAAGCCAGCAGAAAGTGATAAAAAAGAGGGCGATGGTTCTTGTGACTTTAAGCGTGGCGAATACTATACAATGGAATACTGTACTTACAGAAATTGTCACAAGACAAATCTTGTAGGTTCATCTGATTCAAGTATGCAGTTCCACCTTACAATGGCTAACAACCACTACATTGATTGTCAGGCAAGAGGACCATTGGCAAGACAGTCTGATGTCCATATGTACAACAACTATTATGAAGGTCAGACAGACTATGCTGTAAACCCAAGAGCTAATGCTTTTATTTTTGCTGAATACAATGTATTTAACAGAGTAAAAAATGCTTGTCAGGTAAAATCTGGTGGTGTTTGTAAGAGCTACAATAACTTCTTTATTAGCTGTTCTGGCAATCAGCAACAGACAGAAGTGGCAAACAAGAGTGATACAGTATCTAGTTCATCAACATATGCTAACTTTGATACTAATCCATCATTAAGCTATATTCCAAACGGAAATTATAAACTTTTAACTGATTCTAAGGAAATTATGGCAGATGTTAAGGCTTATGCCGGTACAATGAAAGAAAATCCTGTTAAGGCTGAGGAAGTAAATGCTTCTATTATTGATAGTGACTATTTACCAACTGCTCCAGTAACAGTTCCTTATGAAAAGGCTTATAACAAGACAACAATTACATCAACTGGTAAGCAGACTGTAGATAATATTGTTATTAACCCTACAAAGGTTGCACCAGATAGTATCACAATTAAAGATTTAGGTCTTGTATTTACATTAAATGAAACTGCTGATGTTACAATGGAAGGTATGCAGGCAACAGCTGTTCCTATCCTTTATTCAGAGGGTGGTAAGGAATATATCAATACTTCAGGTACAGCAGTTCTTCCAGCTGGTACATATGTAATTCAGTCTAGTATTTTTGACCCAGGTAAAAAGGTTTACAAAGAAGCAAAGGTTGTAAGTTTGAAGTTTGCTGTTCATGATTCTTCAAAGGATACAACTACATCAGAAAGTACAACTGAAACTACAACATCAGCAAATGTCGTATCTTCAGGTACATATAATATCGGTACAGCAAATACAGGTGCAAACGACTGTATTGAAAAAGAAGCAAATGTAGCAAATATTGACTATGCTTTAAGTGATATTGCTGAAAATAGTGGTACATTAAAGAATAGTGATGACTCAGCTATTAGCTTTACAGTTAATGGAAAAACTAAATTTACACCAGCATTTACAGGTGATAACCTTACAATTACAAATATAGGTAGTGGTACATCTGTTGAAATTATTGCAGGTGGTTCAGTTGAAATTGAAAAGGGTACTTATTCTGTAACAAGTAAGGGTACATCAAATATCAGTTCTTTAACTTTTGATGTTAGTTCTGTTACAACTGAAACAACAACAGAGACTACTACACAGACAACAACAACTACTACAACAACAGAAACTACTACTGAAACGACAACAGCTTTCCCTATTGTGACAGTTGATTTAACACAAGAGGCTGGTGTAAATCCTGTAGGAACAGCACCTAATGGCAAAGCAGAAGTTATTTATCAGGAAGCAAGTGATGATTACCTTTTAAATGATACTTCATCAAACTGTGCAGCAACTTGGACAAATTCTTTTGAACCTATTAGTTCTGGTAAGGTTGTTGTAAGAGGTTATGCAATACCAATGAAGGTGTCTGGTAAGTGGGCATTTGTTCAGATAAAGGGTCTTGATGAAAATGGAAATGTTATAGATATAGCTGATTTGGCATCAGATAGTCAGAAGGCTAAAAATATAGCACTTCGTACAGGTGGAAGCAAGTATACTTCTACAAGTAATGGTATTGTAGCTAACCACAAGTATGAATATGAATTTATAATTGATTTAGATAATCAAACAGTACAGCTTACAGTAGACGGTACAGTATTAAACGGAACTATTTCTGCTAAGTCTGTAAATGCTGTTTACAATATTACAGCTACAAAGGATACAGACAGAAACTTAGTTGTTTCTAAACCTGTTGTAGGCGTTCCATATAATGGTGGTGAAACAAGGTTTTGGTCTCGGTTTAGCTCTATCAGATAGAGGCTTTTACCATCCGGTGCCCAGGTGATGTTGGTGAAGTAGCGGTCTTTTGGGTCGCCCATGTCCAGGTAGATGGTCTTTTGAGTAGCCGGATTGTAGATACCTACCTTTACCTGATGGCTGAGCATGCCGGCCATGGGGTAGCGTATTTTATCCACCAGTGCTATTCTTGTCGTGATGTCAACCAATGGATAGGGGGTGACCATGCTTTCGTTCATTCGATAAAAGGCCAGCAGGTCCCCGGCAGGATTCCAGAAAGTGCCTTTTGAAATGCCGAATTCATTGCGGTGCACACTTTGTCCGCAGACGATACCTTCCGGTTCGTTGGTGACTTTCAGGGTTTGCCCGTCACCGGTCATCACATAGAGATTATTGCCGATAGTATAAGCCAAATGGCGGCTTACCTCGTTCCAATCCTCATTTGCGGCTTGGGCGGGGCAAGGCTGGCTCCAGATGACTTTTTTCTTCTTCCAGTCGACGAGGGCACGGTACTTGCCGGTGTTCAGCAGCAGGAGTGGGTCTATTTGGACTTGAATACCCAGATTGACGCCTCGGGGTACGTTGACAGCCTTTGCAGCATGAAAGTGACGCAGTTTTCCAAGTCCTTTTTCTTCCAGCAGCGCGTTGGCTTCTTCCAATGTGATGGCAGTGAATTTCTCTCCGGGCTTGGCACCTAATCCTTTGACAGCCCATGTACCTTCTATATTGTCGATGCCAAGTTCCAGACAAGCGGCATCGCCCCACCACTGGTACGATTTGTTTTCCGGTTTGTGGTAGGTCTCACCTCCGGGAATCAGATCTTCCAGGGTCGGCTTTTTTAGTTCTTGTGCCATAGCGTTTGTTGCAAGCAGAGCAGGTACTGTTATCAGCAGTGCAAGAATGCTCTTACTTATTTTCTTTGCATTCATTCTCCTTGTCATTGTTCGTGTTATTCTTCTTCCTTCTTTCCCGCCTCTCTTCTTTTGCTTTCCGGGTAAGACTCACCCGACCTTGTTCTGCGTTCTCCACCGAATTCACGTCTTTCCCTCGGTCTGAACTCCCGTTTTTCCCCGTCTTTGAACTCTCTTCTTTCACGCGGACGGAATTCGCGCTTTTCGCTGTCCTTGAATTCTCTTGGTCTGCGTTCACCGTTGAATTCGCGTCTTTCGCCACCGAATTCACGTCTCTCTCCGCTGAATCGGGGACGGAATTCGCGTCTTTCTCCGGGTTTGAACTCTTTCCGTTCCCCAGAAGCCGGACGAAATTCTTTGCGCTCCTTGCTCAACTCCTCGCCTTCGGCACGAAATTCCTTGTACTTTCCATCGAAGATTTCGTACTGGCGGAATTCGCATTCCAGCGCACCATTGAATAAAGGTATCTTGGAGGTGGCTTTTAGCCCGATTTGGTCGAAGCACTCTTCCCGGTAAGAAAGAATCCATGCGGTGTTGCCCGTAAAGGCATGTTTCAGACGCTCGCCAATCATGGAGTAAAGGCCCAGCAGGTCGTTGGTAGAGATACGCTCACCGTAGGGAGGATTGGTGATGATGATGGATTTCTCCGCAGGTTGCTCGAATTGCTGGAAAGGTTGCAGCTTCACTCCAGATAAGGTGTATAATGAGATAGCTAGACTTATTGGAGGAACAGCTATAACTAATGTTACAGTTGATGCCGCAAAGGAAATGAAGATTTTAGCCAATAAATTAAAAGGAGAATAATTGAGTATGAAAAAGAAAGTTGTTTTATTACTTGCTGCAACTATGATAGTATTATCTCTTTCAGGTTGTGGAATGACAAAAAAAGAAAGTGAGGCTATGATTACTGATATTTCCAATGCTGATATGCTTAAAACAGCAGACGAAAAATCTCTTATTAATGCCGATGAAGCTGTAAAGGCTTTTTCTGATGCTCTTACAAAAGTTAAAGAAGAAAAAAATGTTACTATTGCTACAACAACTACAACTAATTTAGGTGAAGGTGACAAAGCTGAAAACGCAGTAAATACATCTAAGCTTAAGAAAAATATTACAGATGACAAATCAACTGCAAGTGTTGAATTAACTAATGATTATTCTGGTCAGAAAAGTAAAGTCTCTGGATATTATGACGGAAAGACTTTATTCTTTGCATCTACAACAACTAACGAAAAAACTAAAAAAGACGAAACTCAGAAAATAAAGGAAGAAATGTCTTTTGACGATTTCTTATCTATTATTGACTCTTATAGTCTTAACTTATACGAAGAAAATATTGAAAAAGCTAGCCTTGAAACAAAAAAGGATGGTTCTAAGGTCTTCAAAATTGCATATAACCCTGAAAAACTTCAGGCTACAATGCAGACTAATATTGAAGCTGCAGGTCAGTCTTTGCCAGATGGTCAGACTATGAAAGTTAATTTCTCTAATGTAGAAGCTAATGTTAATAAAGATGGTAATTTAACAAGTTTTGCATTCCGAATTGATGCAAAATATGTAAGCGATAAGGAAGAAAGTCCATATAACTATACTATAGTTGCTGATTTCACTGACTTTGGTAAAACAAAGGTTGATGTTGTAACAAAGACTGATGATTACAAAGACGCTTCTGAAATACAGCAGGAACAAGCTGCAGAAACAACAACTGATTCTCTTGAATCAGCACCTCAGGTTACTACTACAAACCAGCCTGACCCAACAGCAAAATAACTTTTTTTAAAAAATTTGAAAAAAATTTGAAAAAAAGTGTTGACAAAGTAGAAAATTGGTGGTATCATATCCCTTGCGTTCGGCGTTAAAGATACTAACGCAAGGGCATGCACGATTAGCTCAGTTGGTAGAGCAGATGACTCTTAATCATAAGGTCCGGGGTTCGAGTCCCCGATCGTGCACTAGAGTAAGCCTAAGGCTTACTTTTTTTATACAATGAATATTTATAGTTATTTTTACAAAAAAATGCTTGCTTTTATATTTATTGTATGTTATAATATCGACGTTGTAAAAAACGCACACGAATTATTTAGCAAAGATGGTGCTTGTATTATCGCAAGTTCTTTGTAAGGTTCGTGGAGGAAATTAACCATAAGGAGGACGAAATAATGGGCGTTATTTCAATGAAACAGTTATTAGAAGCAGGTGTTCATTTCGGTCACCAGACTAGAAGATGGAACCCTAAGATGGCAGAGTATATCTTTGCTGAAAGAAATGGTATCTATATTATTGACCTTCAGAAGACAGTTAAGAAGGTTGAAGATGCTTACCAGGCAATTGCTAACATCGTTAAAGATGGTGGTGAAGTTCTTTTCGTTGGTACAAAGAAGCAGGCTCAGGATTCTATCAAAGAAGAAGCTGAAAGATGTGGTATGTACTATGTAAACGAAAGATGGTTAGGTGGTATGCTCACTAACTTCGAAACTATCAAGACTAGAATCAAGAAGCTAGCTGAAATCGATGCTATGATCGAAGATGGTACTATGGACGTTCTTCCTAAGAAGGAAGTTGCTAAGCTTATGAAGGAAAAGGAAAAGCTTGACAAGAACATCGGTGGTATTAAGGAAATGAAGAAGATTCCTGATGTAATGTTCATCGTTGACCCAAGAAAAGAAAAGATTGCTGTTCAGGAAGCTCACAGCTTAAATATTCCTATTGTAGCTATTGTTGATACAAACTGTGACCCTGAAGAAGTTGATTACGTTATTCCAGGTAATGATGATGCTATCAGAGCTGTTAAGCTTATTGCTGGCAGAATGGCTGATGCTGTTATCGAATCTAAGCAGGGCGAACAGGATACTCCTGCAGAAGATGCTGAATAATTAATAAATGATTTAATGAGGCTTTAGCCATAAGGCTGAAGCCTTTTTATTAGTGAATCAGAAAGATAAATTCGATGGCTTGTAGCACAGGTCACAAATTAAGGTCGTTAATTTGTTCTGATTTAAAAAATATTAATAACCTATGATGGTTATGATTTTAAAATACAAAATAACTAAGATTAAAAACAGGAGGTTTTAAAATGGCTGTAACTGCTGCTTTAATTAAGGAATTAAGAGAAAGAACTGGCGTTGGTATGAGTGCTTGTAAGAATGCACTTGTTGAAACTGACGGTAACATGGATGCTGCTATTGAATATTTAAGAAAGCAGGGTCTTGCAAATGCTGCTAAGAAGGCTGGTAGAATTGCTGCAGAAGGTTTAAGCTACGCTTACATTTCTGAAGATAACTCAGTTGCTGTTGCTGTAGAAGTAAACAGTGAAACTGACTTCGTTGCAAAGAACGAAAAATTCCAGAACTTCGTTAAGGAAGTTGCTCAGCATGTTGTTACAAACAACTGTGCTAACGTTGATGAATTTTTAGCTTCTCCATGGGGTGGCGAATTTGCTACTGTTCAGGATGCTTTAAATGATATGATTTCTGTTATCGGCGAAAAGCTTTCTATCAGAAGATTTGAAAAGTACACTAACGATGGTAATACTTTCTATGTTTCTTATATCCATGCAGGTGGTAAGATTGCTGTTATCGTTGAATTTGCTACTGATTCTAAGGATGCTGCTTTAGTTGAATGTGGTAAGAATGTAGCAATGCAGATTGCTGCTATGAATCCTAAGTATGTTGCTGAAAAGGATGTACCAGCTGACTTCATCGAACATGAAAAGGCTCTTCTTCTTGAACAGGCTAAGAATGACCCTAAGAATGCTGGTAAGCCAGAAAATATCCTTGAAAAGATGCTTACTGGTAGATTAAAGAAGGAAATGAAAGAAATTTGCCTCTTAGATCAGGAATATGTTCAGGGTGACAAGGAAAGCGTTGCTCAGTACATTCAGAATGTTGCTAAGTCAATCAATGCTGATGTTCAGGTTAAGGGCTTTGTTCGTTTCGAAACTGGTGAAGGTATCGAAAAGAAGGAAGAAAACTTTGCTGACGAAGTTGCAAAGGCAATGAACTAAAATCAAGTATTTTTAATGCGTTCTTATAGGGTTTATATATCTACGTATAAAGCTTGTTTAGTTATTTTTACAAAGTCGTTATATAAGGGATAAAATCCTATAGATTTCTATAAGATGGGATTTATTTTGGACCGTATAATAAAAGTTCAAAAAATTTAATACGTTAAGGGCAAGTTATAACATGAGGAATTATCTTTTTGGTAATTCCTCTTTTCTATAATGCAAATGTATACAAAAGAAGGGCAGTCAGACAATCTGACCCCCCCTTAAATCAAATTCAAGAACTACAACAAGAATAAGAAAAAACTACTCCCGTTTAAAATTTTTTAATATTCGCATCTAACATGTATTTTTCTAGTAAAGAACTATAAATCAACTACTGTTTCATCAATTATTGTTGAAGGTTGAATTGTTTTATCACTGATATTATTATTGTTTTCAGATTCATGTTTCAATGAGAGTTGATAGTTATCTGTCATTGAGATCGTAGATAAAACTTCATATCCTTGATTTACATAATACAATGATACTCCATTTCCTGTATATTCAAATAAACTTGAATGACCACCACTAAAAGATCCTAACATATCTACCTTTCCATTAACAAATGTAAAAACAAAATATATATAATTTGCTTCACAGCCTCCAACTTTTACAAACATTTCATTTATTCCATCTTTATTTATATCGTACAATGCTATACTATGTATTCTTATATAATCGTCATATTTAAAATTATAACTAAGTTCACTATGAAGTGTGCTTATCGTTTCCATATAAGCGTTATTAATATCTATATAATCTTCAGCATAAACCGGTACCAAAAAATTCACAGTTAATGTGGTAAGTAGCATTAACTTCATAAAAGCTTTTTTCATAAAAATCCTCCTTTATTACACCATTTCTTTTTGGAAAATAATCATA
>ENA-OPRT01001143-OPRT01001143.1-human-gut-metagenome-genome-assembly--contig:-NODE-1143-length-10763-cov-8.542492_pt1 | contig 10763 bp, 12 predicted proteins | sample MGYA00241895_ERZ501884 | MGnify/ENA primary metagenome ERZ501884 (study PRJEB25962, sample SAMEA2042225) | human gut metagenome | biome: human gut; feature: human-associated habitat; material: faeces...
GGTACAAAATTCTTGATTCGTGTATCTCCTACCAATGCTAATCTGGACGGTTCCGTCAAAAACATAGTCGGTAGACACTTGTATCAATGCAGCACCGCAAGCTTCGGCAGCGGCAGCCAGATAGCCCGGAGCGACATGGTTCAGCTTGTCGCAAAGCTCCTGATTGTCTTCCGCCTTGTCTACAGCCGTATAAGCGGCGCAATTCACGATTACATCTATCCGGTTGTCCTTCACAAACCCATGCACAGATTGTTCGTCGCAAATGTCCAATTCCTGCACGTCAGTGAAAAAATAAGCATGTTGTCCGTTTTCTTTCGACAACACTCGCATTTCATTGCCAAGTTGACCGTTGGCACCGGTTATCAGAATATTCATTTAATAAAGTTACACTTATATATAGAATGTTACGATGAACAATATTTTCCTCCATAATTATCAATTATCCATCAACTCCAATTCTCCCCGCTTCTCCTTGTCATAATAGTTGGCAAGCAACGAGACGAAACCGCTGATGGCCTCCATAGCCTTTGCCGTGCCCTGACTGATTTCCTTCTTCTGCAAGCGCAACAGCAGCACTCCATAAAGTGCCTCGAAACAAGTGTCTACCTCAGGCTCCTCTTTCCGGCCGCTCTTCTGGCGCAGCTCCACGATAAAAGGCAGTGCCTTGAAATAAGCCGCATTATAGAACGGATATTTCGTAGAAGCCAGCAATTCGCCATGCAGCTCCGTCAGGTTCAGAATGACATTCCGGTTGATTTGCAGATGTCCTTTTTCCGTTACGCCTTCCGCACGCATCATATCTGCCAGATTTCCATACCATTCTTCCAACGCAGGCCGTTCCTCCTCCGGATAGCGCAAAATGATGTTCTGGCGTATCCGGTCTATGTCACAGCCGTTGGCACGGAGCAAATCCTCCACCTGCCACATATATATAAGGTATTCGGCTATATTCTTTTCTTTCAGTTGTTGCGCAATCTTCACGATAAAATGTATGAATTATGATTTTTCACCTTCCCACTCAATACAGCGATTCACCCATCAGCGTAAACACCAATCCCACCACAGACACCACAATGACAATGCTCCCGATAATACGGTTCAGCATCCAGATGCCACGCAAGTTGAATTGTGTACGGACTTTATTGACAAAAAAGGTAATGCCAAACCACCATGCCAAAGCGCCCAATGCGATGGCCAAGTATCCGGTAACGGCCTCGAATACCAGCACTCCCTCACTTACAAAAGCGAAGCGGGCGAAAAGGCCTACAAAAAGGAATATAATCAGAGGATTGGAAAGCGTGACGGCAAACGCCGTTATGAAGTTATGAAAATAGGAACCCTTGTTGATGGATACCGGACGGATGGACTGTACCGGATTGCTGCGGAACGTATAAACGCCAAACGCCAACAGAAGAATGCTTCCGAAAAGTTGCAGGTAAAAGATGTTCTTGTTGACATAATCAAAAACGAAACTCATCCCGTAGCCCGTCAGCAAAGCATATGCAATATCGCTTAGCGAAGCTCCTATCCCCGTTACGAAACCATACCACCGTCCTTTATTCAAAGTACGCTGAATACACAATACTCCTACAGGACCCAATGGCGCGGACACAATGACGCCGATAATGAACCCCTTCCACAATATGTCAAATATGGTCTCTATCTGAATCATGGCTGCAAATATCGGACTTTTTTATGAGACGAACGAATAGTGTTAACGTTTTTTCGACGGAAAAGGATTTTAAGAAGTAAAGATTATCCATTTTACATATTATTCCGTATATTTACCTCCGAACTTAACAATACCCCCTTATGAAACGAATAAAAAAAACTCTAACACTCGTTTCCATGGCCGTCTTACTACTGACGGCATGCGAAGCCCCCAAGGAACTCGGTGTGGTTCCATATCCGCAGTATGCCCAAACAACGTCAAAAACAGTAGAACTGCCATCTACGGTAACCTTCTCGACCAATCTGGCGAAATCCGACATGAATGACTTGCTGGCCTATCTGCCGGACTTTGCCATCCCCATGAAGCTTGTCGACAAGAACCCTTTTGTAACGATAGAAATAACGGACGCAACGGATAATCCAATCGCTGCCGAAGGCTACAACCTGACAGTCAGCAAACAAGGTGTAAACATTCAGGCCTCCTCCGCAGCAGGTGCCTTCTATGGACTGCAAACCCTGGCACAACTTGCCCGTAACGGGAAGGAACTGCCAGTCACGACCATCAAGGACGAACCCAGATTCCCCTATCGTGGGCTGCACCTGGATGTTTCAAGACACTTCTTTAACACGGACTATGTCAAGAAACAAATAGACCTGGTAGCCACCTACAAAATCAACCGCCTGCATTGGCATCTGACCGACGGTGCCGGATGGCGGCTGGAGATTCCGGGCTATCCCCGCCTGACAGAATTCGCAGCCTGGAGAAAAGCCGCCAATCTGCAGGATTGGGGGAAATATGACCATCACTTCTGCGAGAAGGATGAAGAAGGAGCCTATGGAGGCTACTATACGGAAGCGGATGTACGTGAGGTTCTGGAATATGCCCGCTTGAGGCATGTCACCGTTATCCCCGAAATAGAAATGCCGGGACACTCGGGAGAAGTACTGGCAGCCTATCCACAGCTGTCCTGTACCGGCAAGCCTTATACATCCGGTGAAGTCTGTATCGGAAACGAAGAGACCTTCAAGTTCTTCGAAGATGTGCTGGATGAAGTGATACGGCTGTTCCCTTCCCGGTATATCCATATTGGAGGTGATGAAGCCAGCAGACGCCACTGGAAGGCATGCCCCAAATGCCAGAAGCGCATGAAGGAAGAAGGGCTCAAAGATGAAAGTGAGCTGCAAAGCTATATGATAGTCCGCATAGAGAAGTACCTCAACGACAAAGGGCGTGAAATCATCGGCTGGGACGAGATACTGGATGGAGGCCTGCGGCCAGAATGAACTACAGTTCGTCCTATACGGACATCATGCTGTACAAGGAAATGACTGAAGCGGCCTGAAACGGCCACACCACCTTAAATTCCACTTGAAGGTGTGCAAAATGCACACCTTCTTTCATTTGGCAGATGCATTCATTGCAAGCGTCCTTTCATTAAATATCATAATTGAAACCAAAGCGGCCTGATCATAATATTTGCGACCAAAGTACATGTTACCTTTTTTATCGGTATTTATTGACAGAATTTAAATAAAGAAAAAAACGAACCATATAGTTTATTCGTTAATATCCGTTCTTTTTATTTATTAAAAAAATATTAAAGCCAAATTTAGATTGAACTTTCTATCAGAAAATATGTTTATATAAAAATAACAAGCTGTGTTAACTCGCTTCCACCAAATTATTTTTGTCTTTCCCGCTTGTGATAAGCCGGAAGTTCGGAAGTTTTATTTATAGATGTTAGATCAGCATGCCGCGAGGCACATGTGCCGGTATTGCAAGAGAGCTTACCTGTACCGTGATATGGAAAGGGATTGTCTGGACTATATGTTTCAGACAGTTTCCCTTTCTTGTATCAAAGACTGGTGTATAAATTATAATTTGGATATGGTATCTGGCCGTTATGTGACTGAAAAAACATATGATGAACAATACGGGCATGAACTCGTTATCCAATAGAGGATACGGTACGGAAACAATTTATACCTAATGTTATCAGTCTCAAATATCATGCGTATATAGCCGTATCCTATTCCTATAATGAGAATATGCCTTTTCTGGTCCGTGACGGTCCGGAAAGACATTTTTTCATATAATATTATACCTGCCATACGGAATGCTCATTCTTCGGTAATAATTTTATAAACCTGTGCAATTTCTGTGATTTTATTATATATTTATATGTATATAAAAACGTGCGGATGAAATGTTGCTATTATTCGGACAGGGATGCGGTCAACCTATGCAGCAAATGCGGGAAGGGCTTATGCATGGAGTGTGTATGTGGATCCCCTCCCGGTTTGCCGGGAGGGTTATCAGAGTCAGCTGGGGAGGATACTTTGGAGAAAACTTACCTGTCTGTTTGTATTCATCTGCCTGTTCTTTGCAGGTGTCGTTTTCGGGCTGTCGTCCGTATACGTTCAAGGCGGTAATAGGATTTCTACAATGTTTTCCGCCCTTACTGTTAGAAACATAATGCCAGGCGTTCCTTCCGGCTGTTTCACCGGTTCTTTTTGGTATGGTGGAATACAGTGCACGGTATTCCATTTTTTACAGACATTCTTATTGTCGGGGCACACGCTGCCTTATCTTCCTGAGTGAACTTATGGGCCCGGCTTTGTCAGACCTTTCACTACTCCTTTCCAGGCGGTTGCGAACCTTCGGATTATATGGATATGTTGCCGCTTCCTTCTGCCGTGAAGGAAGCTCCCGTATTGCAGGAAGAATATATTCCATTATCTTCTTGTTAAAATATATAAAACATCCCGTGTTTCAAAACAATTCGATCCTTTATTTTGTTTTTTTTGTTAAACTGTACTTTTGATGTGTCTGTATGTTTCTGTTGAAGTGACCGCAGTATTTCATTTTCCCTTTCAGGCCTGTGAAGGTCCGATTGATGTTATTCAAAGATGTCATATGAACATGCCGTGAGGCACATGTACAGGTTCAAGGGCTGACCCCTTCCTGCACTATTGCAACGTAAAGGACTGCAGAATACAGAAACGGGACTGAATACATCTTTTCTGTCTTTTTTCATATGTGAAGAAACAGGAGAAAAGTGCATCCCATGTCGTCCTGACAGTGTATGATAGGGTTTCATCATGTTGTTACCATTAGGAATAAGGGCGTATGGGGATTTTCCCTTATGACTCCCTGGCTTGTGATAAGCTGGGGAGTTTTTGTGTTTTCCTACTGTGCATTTCTTTTCGGATAAGCTGTTGTGAACAAATCCACCATTGTTTTGTTCTTGAGAAATAAAGTAGATTGTCAAAACGTAACTAATCTGAACCGTTCCGGCTTGTGACAAGTAGGAGCGGTTTTTTAGTTTGATGTTTTTAGAATAAAGATCTCACATGAATTATGTGCTTCTTCATCTTTGTATGCTGTTGACATCAACTTTGAATGGTCCAATATTCACTCCAATGGGCTTCCAGAAGAAATGTATATAAACAAGTACTGCCCAGAAATTATCAATGGAGTGACAGTTCCTGCATCGTTCTCGCCCCCTGACTCGCTCAATATCCATGCAATGTTTTTGGATGGCGAGCTACAATACCGGAAGAGTCCCCAAACAGTCCCCGTCCAGTTTAATCCTGAAGCAATGACCCTGACAGGTGGTCAAGAATATTAGTACAAACTTCAATAAGACATGTTATCAAATTTGTTATAATCCATAATGGGGACCAACTTTCCGGATACTTATATAATTGTATAATTTCCATTTCAACTCAAACTTTTTCATCTGTTATTGCGTCTCTTTAAAAATTATTATATATTTGCGACGTTAATTTAAATCAAATTGAAATTATAGTTATTAAAATTTTAAATATCTATAGTTTTAATAAACCTCAAAACTCAATATTATGTTAAAAAGACTGCAATCTGTTAGTATGGTATTATTCCTTGGAACTTTATTCTCCGGAACAATTTCTACAGCTACGGCCTCTGGAGCAAATTCTTTCGCGACCACACAGCAAGCGGGAATATGCAAAGGACTTGTGAAAGATGCTACCGGAGAGTCTGTTATTGGAGCCTCTGTTGTAGTAAAAGGTACCACTAACGGAACAATTACCGATTTTGATGGTAATTTTAGCCTCGATGGGATTAAGAAAGGAGATGTGATTGTAATCTCTTATGTGGGATATCAGACACAAGAGATTAAATGGAACGGCAGCCCGCTGAATGTTATCTTGAAAGAAGATTCAAAGACTCTAAGTGAGGTTGTGGTAGTAGGTTATGGCACACAGAAAAAGGCGAATCTTTCAGGTTCTGTTGCTATGGTAGACAGCAAAGAGTTGGAGAATCGTCCTATTCAGAATGTATCCAGTGGTTTGCAAGGTTTGATGCCGGGTGTTGCTATTACAGGAACCAACGGGGCACCGGGGCAGGATGCCGGCAAAATCCGTGTTCGTGGGATCGGCACATTGAATGAAGCGGGACCTTATATTTTAGTGGATGGCATTGAAACCGGTACATTGAGTGCGGTCGACCCTAATGACATAGAAAGCATTTCTGTATTGAAGGATGCTGCTTCGGCAGCAATTTATGGTTCTAAAGCTGCCAACGGTGTTGTTTTGATAACTACCAAACGCGGCAAGACCGGACAGACTAAAATTTCCTACAGTGGTTATCTAAGTTTCCAGAATGCAACGAATATGATTGAGCGTATGGGGTCATACGAATACGCATCCCTGCTGAATCAGGCATTGGAGGCTGAAGGTATGTCGAAGCGTTTCAATGATACCGAGCTGCAAAAGTTTAAAGACGGGAATGACCCGCTCTATCCGGATACCGACTGGTATGACCTGGCATATAAGACGGGTGTTCAACATCGCCATAATGTCAATATCAACGGTGGTTCTGAAAATGTAAAATATATGGCCTCGCTGGGATATTTGAACCAAACAGGTATTTTGCCTAACGCAGGGCGTGAACAGTTTAATGCGTCATCAGTACTTTTCGGGCCTCCGACTACCTGCATTTCTTTTGCCTTTCTTCTTTTGGTTGTCGGGCATACCTTCCTTTTACACTACGGAAGAAAAATGCAGGTTCTCCCACAGTCGACATATAATCCTTGTATAACATGAATAGTTCCCTCCAACACCGCAGAGCCACGTGAAATCTCGCCATTACGATAAACCCGTGTTTTGCCTTCCTTCCAGACCACAAAGTCGGCACTCTGATTTATGGGATTTCGGTGCTCTATAGCTATCCCTATTACCTTGCTGTCTACACTTAGCATATGCCGTTACCGTCATACACCCAAGACTCGCTTCAAATGCTGTGGCTAGCAACTTATTTGACAGGATTTCCACCTGCCGGATTATATGCCATTAACTGGGCGCACGGTCTGACCCCGAATTTTCTTCTGATTTTTTATTTCCTCATTTTCATTGAGTTGTACTTATTTCTGGAAGTTCACAGTTTTTAACAATTGATATGCAACAGTTCTTTGTTTAGTTGTACCTACAATTGGAAGTTAACACATTTAGTTATTTATAATATTTTCATTAAAGTGCAGGAATTTCCCAAACATTCAGTTTCATACCAATTTCTTTTTTAAGCGCATTCTGATAGACGTCATGTCCCCATGCGACATCTTCAATAGGCATCCCGCCAACTGCATAAAGAATAATTTGATTTTCCCTATCTCGCCCCTTTTTTTCACCAATAAGAATTTCTCCTATTTCTGTAATAGAATCTCTGGATATTTTTTTCTCCCTAACAGCATCGTAAAATCCCATCCCTAAAAGAGTAGATACATTCTTTTGAGTAGGAAGCGGCTGTCCTTCTCCCCATTCATCATACATTTCATAGTTATCCGCAATAAGTTTTACATCCTTATCCGACAGAAAATCCGTATCAACCAACAATGCTGATGCAGAAATAACCAGTGCACCTTTCTTAAGCCATTCTTTCTTTACAGTTGGATTATCTTCATATTTTGCGGCATTGGTTGTTCCATAAAATACAATATCAGCATCTTTACATACCTCAGCAAGCTCATCACATACAACATACTTTTTAATGCCTGGATATTTATTTTTACAATATGTCATAAAGGAATCTATCCCTCTATGACTTCTTCCCTTGATTCTGATTGTATCTATAGAAGGTTGTGCAGACATAAACGCATCTAATGTATATCTACTCATCGTTCCTGGTCCTATAATTGCCACCGTCTTAGGATTTTTTACCGTAAGGTATCTTGCACCAACTCCTGATGTTGCACCTGTTCTCATAGCGCTAAGAATGTTAGCCGACATATATGCCAAAGGTGCACCTGTCGTTGCATCCAGTAACTGCATCATAAGTATAGATCTTGGTAACCCCTTCTGTGCGTTATCTGGATTTGATCCATAACTTTTAATTCCAAATATTTTAAATCTTCCCCCGAGATAAGCTGGCATTGCCATAAACCTAAAATCTGGCTTATGCGTAGGCATTCCTTCAATATCTGTTGTCTTAGGAAAAGAAACACGAATACCATGTTCATTAGCGTGTTCTCCTCCCATCCTATAATCTTTTTTTTGAAGAAGAACAAACATATCTTCAATACAATCTATACACTTGCTCATGTCTTTAACACCAGCTTCAATCATATCCTCTTCATTAAGATATACCAAATCAACTCTGCTCATTTCACAATCTCCTTATACGTGCTTTAACTCTGGAATATTATTCTCAATCGCACATTTCTGAATTGCATTCAAAATATCGCTAAATGGTTCTTCATAATCCGTCTCCAATATTTTACTAACCATATTATTAATATTTTTCTCTGATGAATACGCTCCGTTAATACTATAAATCTTTTTAACAATATCATCTATACTAACATCTGCATTATGATCCCCATCTGGTTCAAAAGCTTCCGATCTGAAAGTCTCCCCATCCTTTGTTGTAATTTCTGCTCGGCTTAAGCGTTTTCCCGGAAATACTTTGTCATATTCTGGTTCATGATGAAATTCAATTTTTTTAATCACATCTTCCACTCTGGCATCATACATTTTTTCTGTACTGCTCTCCAACGGACCGCAATTACCAAATAATATTTGTGCTACAATCGGATAAATAATATTATACTGGGCTTCATCCTCATTCTTAGGCGCATTTCTATACAATGTTCCCGCATTCCCAAACGAATAAATATCTACCTTAGCAATGTTTTGCGCTACAATAGAATTTTTCTCCATTATTGTTTTAACTGCTTTAATCGGACTGTGCGCCCATCTACAGCACGAATAAAATTTAATATACAAATTGAAGAAATAAAACTTTTCTCCAAGTGTATCAATGTAATGAAGATACTCATCATCAAGAATAACTGGATTTTTTCCTGTGATTCCAGCTTTAGCCATCATTACCGCTTGTGTTCCTGCATGTTGTCCCCAATATATGCCATCTTTGTTTGTAGATGGTATATAACAAGAACGCTTTGCAGGAGTTACCGGCATAATAAAGTCAGCAATTCCAAGTGCCATTTCCATTTCATTTCTATTCAGTCCTAACAATTTACCCACTGAAGCAGCTGTTGCAAAAGTTCCATAACTTCCAGAGCTGTGACCCCAGCCATAAAAGTCTCTAATAGCATATCCTTGTCTGATGGAAATCTCATATGCAACAACAACTGCAGCTAAAAATTCTCCATAAGTACACTTTGCATTTTCTGCCGCCGAAATAAGTGCCCCAAAGAACCCTGCCCCTGGATGTCCTCTTAATAAAGAATAACCATCATCCAAATCCAACGCATTAGCTGCCATGCCATTTGCAAGTGCTGCTCCTATAAGGTTAGTTTTATTTCCCGATCCCAGCACTGTATATTCTCCGTTTGGATAATTTTCCTTAACATATGCTGCTATGGTTTGTGCTGTGTTGTTCTTAGCTCCGGCACAAATTACTCCTGCAAGATCCAAAAACATCTTTTTCGCCTGTGCTTTAACATCATCAGAAAAAGTGTCAAAATCACATTCTATAAAATCAAGTAACTTAATTAAATATTCTGATTTATTATTTTTCATTTTTTTCACCTTCGTATCTATATTTTGAAATAACCATTGAATTACCATTTTCATCTAATACACGATATGTATTATAGACTGAATCCAAACACTCTTGAATATCCACGTCCCTATCAATAAGTAACCCAAAGGCCGCAACTCTTTGTGCAATATCTCCTGTCGCCGGAATTATTTCTCCTTCTGGTATAATTTGTCTTCCATAAATGACATGAGACATTTTCAACACATCATCAAAACCAAGGATTTTTTCCATTTTTCCTGGTCTCACAGTAACCGTAAGTAACAATGCAGTCCCACCATTTAAGCGATAACATTGTTTCGGATTACCTATTGCCCCTTTTACATCCCCAGTCAAAGCAAATGTAATCCATGAACGAACAGTACTAAATCCTGTTGCCTTTTCCAAAATCACGTCATAATCCCCGCCCGGCATTCGTTGAGCAGGATCATAATAACGAATCGTATTACCATCTACAAATCCCTGTAAAAAAACTGGTCCAAATTTTATTCCAAGTGATTTAATCATTTCTTTTACACGATCAATCACACACGCTTCAAACATATCAGAACTATCCGATGGTAATTTTGTACAAACTACTTGCTTGTTCAAATTATCTTCTGGTTTGCCCAAATGCCGATCACCAAATTTTTACCTGGCGGCCCAAATAAACAGAATGGCGGTGAGATAAAATGGGAAAGAGCCGATATCCTGATACTTCTCCATGTATTTTTCACAAACAAATCCACCATCTGAGGATTCCGTTTTTGCGAAAGCAATGCCCTTTATTGCCTCTTCCTTAGAATAGCAAACTGACTGTCCACGAGACCCTCTACTATTTGTCGGTTTAATAAATAATGGGTATTCAACATTGCCTTTCATTACATCTTCTTCTGTATATTCTGGTATTACATCAACCCCATGTTGAACGCAATAATCTTTAAATGTTCTTTTATCTGTTAAAACATCAAATGTTTCTTTTGTTCCTATACATGGTAAGTTAAGGCGTTTACAAATTTCATAATACGGCTTTTGAGCTGGATCAATGCAAAAATTCATAACGCCATCTACA
>ENA-OPRT01001145-OPRT01001145.1-human-gut-metagenome-genome-assembly--contig:-NODE-1145-length-10749-cov-8.002151_pt1 | contig 10749 bp, 5 predicted proteins | sample MGYA00241895_ERZ501884 | MGnify/ENA primary metagenome ERZ501884 (study PRJEB25962, sample SAMEA2042225) | human gut metagenome | biome: human gut; feature: human-associated habitat; material: faeces...
TAACTATATGGCAAATATGTGGATGCATGTAGCCGGACGTGCAACGTGGCAGTTTAACGGATGGGCTACCGGTGGCTTTCCTTCGTTTTCTTTGTAAAATTCGGTTTCTATCAGAGCACGTTCTATGGACAAAGAAGGTTGTGTATCAAAAGATTCTTGACGTAGGCGTCGGATACGGTCTGTCATACCGTTGATTGTTGTTTTCATAAGAGTTATAATAAGGTCTACTGGTTCATAAATAGAGATTTCCATAAGGGCGGATTAATGGATCCGACCAATTGATACAAGATTATATCGGATAATGTGAGTGTGGTGGCTTCGCATCAAAAGGATTCCAGTTTATTGGGTGCTGCCGCTCTTCTTGAGTAATAATCCCTATACGGTTTGATTGAAAATAATAAATATTTTGCAGTTATATTATTTTACGCATAAATAAGGACTGTTAGAGAATTGTTCCTTTTGTAATAACTATGTAATTCTGCTTTCTGACCTTTGTGGCGGAATTATAATTTTCTATATTATAAACTTTAAATTTTGAATGCATGAAACAAGTAAATCTTAGAATCTATCGAACGATTCTGACCCTATTGTTGGGACTGTTCTTGTCGGCAGGTGCTTATGCACAGCAGATTTCTGTGAAAGGAACAGTAAAGGATCAGACTGGCGAACCTGTGATTGGTGCCAATGTGTTAGTAAAGGGGACGACTAATGGAGTGATTACGGACGTTGACGGAAACTTTAATGTTTCGGCCGATAAAAACGGCGTATTGGTAATCAGTTTTGTCGGCTATGTGACTCAGGAAGTACCAGTGGCAGAAAAACAAATGGTAATTGTGCTTAAAGAGGATACAGAACTTCTGGATGAGGTTGTTGTATTAGGGTATGGTGCGAATACACGTAAGCAGGACTTGTCTGCTTCAGTGGGTGTAGTAAGTAATACTGAAGAATTGGCTGCTCGCCCGGTAACTTCTACCGAAGGCATGCTGCAGGGACAGCTGGCAGGTGTTACCATTACGGCCGATGGTGGCGACCCAACTTCTTCTCCTAACATTGTGATTCGTGGTCAAGGCTCACAAGATGGAGACAATGTACTTTGGGTTGTGGACGGTGTTCCCGGTGCACCTATCTCATCCATGAATGATATTGAAAGTATCGTTGTTTTGAAGGATGCTGCTTCTGCTGCTATCTATGGCGCACAGTCTGGTGCAGGTGGTGTTGTGTTGGTAACTACCAAAAAAGCGAAACAAGGTGCTCCTTCGTTGACTTATGACGGCACTTTTGGTATTCGTCAGGCTACCAATTTGATAGAACCACTGAATGCGGAGCAGCAGATTGAGATGCGTAAGATATCTCATCAAAATGCAGGACTTTCGCTTCCAGTCGGTTGGGATGTTACCAAAAATCCATGGATAGGTACGACTCGTACTGATTGGATGGATGAGATTTTCCGCACTGCCTTCTACCAACGTCATAACGTAGCGTTGAATGTAGGTTCTGATAATTTTTCAAATCGTATATCTTTTGCTTACGATAATGATGAAGGTGTTTTGATTAATACTTTCAAGAAGAATCTTACATTACGTTATAATGGTAAAATGCAGCTGAACAAGTGGGTGAGCGTCAGTGAGGATTTTGTATGGCAGAACACTACCCAACGTTCCAAAGCTACGGATAACGATGCTTATACAGGACCTATCCTTTCGGCTATCTACATGCCGGCAAGTGCCACTGTCTATAATCCGTTGGACGGAAGTTATGGTGGTGTGACTACGGAAGATCCTGCCTATATTGAAAAATATGGTTCGAATTTCTCTGATATCCACGGGGATGCTGTAAATCCGGTACGTCTATTGGAAGCAGAGAATTTGTATGACAAGATAAGTGACATATGGAGCACTACCAGCTTGGAGATAGCTAATGTACTTCCTGGATTGAAGTTTACGAGTCGTTTTACTTATAATATGAAGACTAATCATTACAAGAAGTTCAATCCTATTCGTGATGAAGTAGGTAAACCGGCTTTGTCGAATAATCTTCAAGAAACTACTTACCGTAGAGATGCTTGGAAGACGGAAAATACCCTGACTTATGATAAGACATTCGGTGAACATACGGTTGGTGCCTTGTTCTCGACTACGGCAGATCATTCTGAAACGCGTGGACTGGAAGTGACGGGTAAGGATTTTGCGGATGAATCGGAATTTTTACAATACATGGCGTATGCAGGATCAGTGACAGCATCTGACTATTTGACTGGACCTGATGCCAATGTGTCGTTGATTGCCCGTTTGGCTTATTCTTATAATGACCGTTATTTTGCTACTGCATCTTGGCGTCGTGATTATGCTGGACGTTTGCCTAAGGAAAATAACTATGGTGATTTCCCTGCAGTGACCCTTGGATGGAAAATATCTAATGAAAAATTCTTTAAGAAGAGTGATTTTATCAGTTTGCTGAAATTGCGTGCTTCTTGGGGGCGTGTAGGTAATTTGAGCTCTATAGGGCTTAATTATAAGTCTGCTTTGTTGAAGAAAAGCTCGTGGACAGAACAAGCACAATATGGTCCTGAGGCAAATAATATCTGGAATACTTTGATTTACAACGGCTCTGCGTTAAATCCTGATTTGACCTGGGAAACTTCAGAACAGACTGACTTGGGCTTGGATGTTGAGATGTTTAAAAACCGTTTGTCGGTATCATTAGACTATTTTGATAAACGTACTTTCAATTTGATTCAGACACAATCAATGGGGTGGCCTTCTACTATGGGACTCGATGCCATGTTAATCAATCAAGGTGAAGTGCGTAACCGTGGCTTTGAGATTCAAGCTAATTGGAGCGATAAGATTAACAAAAACCTTTCTTATTTCGTATCGGGTAACTTCTCGTATTTAAAGAACTGGGTATCAGATATAGGTGTGAAGGATGCGGATGGCAATCCGGGTTTGTGGCCTAATGATAAAAGGTTCCGTAGCATCCCTTATATGATGCAGAGTACGGAAGGGGAACCTCTGAATTCCTTCTACTTGATTAAGACAGATGGTTTGTTCCAAAGTGATGCAGAAGTTGCCGAGTGGAATGCTAAACATGGAACATATGTGACCAATGATAATGGTGAAAAAGAGTGGGTAGGTATTCAGCCGAATGCCAAGGCTGGTGACTTGAAGTTTGTGGATCATAATGGCGATGGTAAAATTACGGATGCAGACCGTCAGTATATGGGTAGTGCGACTCCGAAGACGACTTTTGCCTTTACATTGGGAATGACGTGGAAAAAACTTTCTTTCAGTGCCATGTTCCAGGGAGTAGGTGGAGCAAAAGCTTTATATGTAGGAAAGTACATGCTGTTGAGTGATGTAGAAGGAAACTTTAACCGTTCCAGCGGGATATTGAATGCTTGGAGTCCTACAAATACCGGTTCTGATATTCCTCGTTTGTCAAAGAATGACCCGAATGGAAACTTTACGACTGCATCTGATTGGTATTTGGAGAATGCTTCTTATCTGCGTTTGAAGAATGTAACCCTTTCTTATGATTTAAGCGATGTATTCCGCAAGTGGTCTCATTTGAATGACCGTAACAGCCGTTTGTCTGTGTACTTCAGTGGTGAAAATCTTGCTACTATCACTGGATATTCTGGTATGGATCCTGAATGTGGTGGCTGGGATGCTTTGAAATATCCGGTATCTCGCGTATTATCTGTTGGTGTAAAATTGACTTACTAATAATTAATAGAGAAGAATGATTATGAAAAAAAATATATTATTTTTTGCGATGTCTGCCACATTGCTTATGAGTTCTTGCAGTGACTTCCTTGATGTGCAACCAGAGGGAGATGCTACTACAACGACTTATTTTACCAATGACCTGCAGGCTATTGATGCTGTAGATGCATTGTATGAAAGATTTCATCAGGAAGCTGTATATGGACGCGAACTGTTTTGGGAACAAGGTGCCGCGTGCGACGTTGTGTGGGGAAAGACCCGTGATTTTCCAACACTTGCTACATTGAAATATACAGGAGACGAATCCCCTTTGCGTACTATTTTTGATACTATGTACAAAGTGATGGCACGTTCCAACTGGGTAATACAAGAGTTGCTTAAGAAAGGGAAAAGCACCACTTTGAGTGATATTGAAAAGAGAAGTCTCGGTGAAGCTTACTTCACTCGTGGATGGGCTCATTTCTTGATTGCTTATCGTTACGGTCTTGATACACAAGGGGTACCTTTTGTCCGTTATGAAGATTTTGAAGGTGGCTATGACAATTCTATTCCTCCTCAGCAAGCTTCGGTCATCGATAATTATAAATTGATTATCTCGGATATGGACAAGGCAATAGAGTATTTGCCCCGTTTTGAAGAGTATGGAGATAATGATAGAGGACGCGCGCACGATGCGGCTGCAGTAGCTTTTAAAGCTAAAGTTTATGCTTATTGGGCAACTTGGGATGCTACACAATGGGGAAATGTAATCAGTATGGTCAATGAACTGGAAACTGCTTACGGACGTGATTTAGCCGGTACTTATGAAGAGTTGTTCTCTTCTGATTTCTCTAAATGGTGGAATAAAGAGTATATTTGGACTATTCCTGGAAATGGTGGCTCTCAAGGTGGCGGTTCGGAGTTTCCGGGAGTTGTCCTTGAGAACAAAGGCTGTCCATAACATCATACCCATAAGATGTGGTACTTCCGTCTGCTTCAGTAAGTTTCAGGAGTCTGCCATACTGATCGTACTGATAGGTTGCTGTCCGGCCGAGTTCATCGGTCTGTGTCAGTACATTTCCGGCACCATCATAAGTATAATCCATACTGTTTCCACCATTGTCGGAGGAATGGATCAGGTTGCCTGCTCCGTCATATTGATAGGTAATTACGAGTCCCTGTGCATCCGTACATTTTACAAGCTGTCCGATGGCATCGTACTCCATCAGCACCTTGTCCCCTGTCGGCAGTATTATGGATGTGTTATTTCCCTCTTTATCATACACATAACTATACGCATTGCCGAGGGCATCTGTCATCTTTGTGCTGTTGCCCTGTGAATCGTATTCGTAAGTGGTCTTTCCTTTCAGGGCATCCACCGTCTGTTCCAGATTGTCGGTGGAATCATATTTCATTGCTGTAATGTTGCCCTTTGCATCGCTTACCGATGTCATGTTTCCATTACCATCGTAAGTCATGGTACTGGTATTTCCATTTTCATCGGTAGAGGATACCAGATTTCCATTTAAGTCATACTTCATGGATACGGTATATCCAAGGGCATCTTTGGATGTAGTCAGATTTCCTGCCTTGTCGTAAGCATAAGTATCTGTTCTTCCCTCTTCATCGGTAGAAGATACCAGATTTCCTGCTTTATCATAAGTATATGTGGTAGTTCCACCTTCCGGGTTGGTTTCACTTAAGCGGTTTCCTGTATTATCGTAGGTATAAGTCCAGGTTCTTCCACTGTCATCTGATTTTGATACCAGATTGTCTGCCGCATCATAAGTATAAGTGGTAACTGCACCTAATTCATCTGTCTCTTTAGCGAGTCTTCCGCAGTTATCATATTCCTTGGAATGGCTGCTTCCATCTCCATAAGTAATCTTGGTTTCATTTCCTAATGCGTCATATTCATATTTGGTTATATTACCAACTGCATCTTTGGACTGAAGCACCTGTCCAAGAGAATCAAACTTGGATACGGTTGCATTTCCATTTCCATCGGTATATTTTTTCAGATTTCCTGCTTTGTCATATTCATAGAGCTTTGTTCCAAAATCTTTATTACTCTCTTCTATGACACGTCCCATGCTGTCATACTTATAAGTAATTGTATTTCCTTTTGCATCGGTTGCTTTGACCTGCTGATAATTCTTATCATAAACGTAGCTGATCTGATTTCCTTTCGGATCTGTACCACTGGTCATGTTGTACATCTTATCGTAAGTATAAGTGGTGGTATTCCCCAGTGCGTCAGTACTTGCTGTAATATTACCCACACCATCCAGTGTATAAGCGGTCACACCGCCATCGGCTGCTGTCTTAGAAGTCAGATTGCCATTCGCATCGTAACTGTTCGAGGTTACATTTCCAAGTGGATCTGTCATGGTAACTGCACGATTCATCGCGTCATACGTGAATCCCCATGCTGCTCCATTTCCATCCACATATCCGGTCATGTTCGGTCCGTCATACGAATACGTTGTTGTGACACCTCTGCCGTCTGTCTGGGATACCATACGATGTTTGTCATCGTAAGTATAGGTAATGGCTGTTCCATCCGGTTTTGTAGATGTGACCATATTTCCATTACCGTCATAACTGTAAGTAACCGTTGCTCCGTTATATCCAGTTGCACTGGTCAGCTTATTCTGCTCATTATAAGTATAAGAGGCTGTCTTTCCATCCTCTCTTGTCTCCGTTGCTACATTGCCAAATGCATCATAAGTGTAAGTTTTTGTTCCGGCTGCTGTCGTTTCGGAAGCAAGCTGATTTTCTGCATTATAAGTCTTTTCACAGGTTGTTCCATCCGGATATTCAATGGATGTTGTACGGTACTGATCATCATAATGATAAACGGTCTTATTTCCTTCGTTATCCGTTGTTGTAGTAGAACTCTTTCCGTACTTGAAAGTCGCTGTCCCTTTTTCTGCATCGGTCTGCTCTACGACTCTTCCTTCTTTATCGTAAGTATTCTTTACAACCGTATTGCCATTCTCATCTTTCCAACTTGTCATACGGCTGTCATCATCATACTGATATTCTTTTGTTGTTCCTTTCGGGTCTGTTACAGATATCAGGTTTCCCTGCTCGTCATATTTGTAAGAAACTTTTCCACCATCTGGAAGAGACAGTTCCTTGATATGCCCGAATTTATCCTGTTTTACCCCGAATGTTTTTCCGGATGGTGTGGTAATCTTGCTCAGATTATAATCATCGTCATAATCCAATACTGTCTTAAATCCATTCACATCCGTTACATAACGTAAGATTCCGTATTTATCAAATGACCAGATACTCTGATCCGCATCTGTCAGTTCCCATCCGATGTAGTCATGGTCTGTATCTTTATAGCTGACTGATTTTAAATCATATACATAACCATCCGGAGCAGTGTAGCTGCCATCTTCATTCTTATCAAAGATCAGATAACTTCCGTCCCCTCTCATATACAGAAGGCTTCCGTTCTCCATCTGAGAAAGTGACTGGTCATAGTTAAAGCTCCATCCACGTCCGAACATGGAATGCTGGTCTGTTCCTTTGGAATTGTAGCTTCTTGTAATGGAGAATTCCCCATTCAGCTCATTCATCGTCGCATCGGACTGATCCATGTAGAAGTTACCAGTATTTAAGTTGACTGGTTCAAATCCAAATTCACAGTGCAGTCCTCTTCCCATCAATGCTCCGTCAATCCGCATCTTATCCTGATCCGTAAGAGGTGCCGGACTATATGGGACATTGGTCTGTGGGTTACGGATAAAGATCGTGTTATTTGCGACTACCAGTGCGTCCATAACCTGATTGTCTTTCATAATGTTCTTAAGCGGAACACCATAATATTTTGCAATCTTCGGAAATGTATCAAACTGCTTGACTTCATAGATCACAAAGCTGTCACTGGTCACTTCTTTTCCAGTTTCCAGCTTTCCCTCAATCTCTTTCGATGCTTTTGCTTTGATCTTATAAAGCTTGTCCTTCGTCAGCCCCGAATACAGTGCGCTCTGCCAGTTGGAATCTTTGCTGTAATACTTATTCGCCTCCGGAAACTGCTTATTGTATTCTGTACTGTCTGGATAGGAATACAATGGTTTCGCATCTGTTTCGTGATGCTCTTCTTTTTCCTCATCCGGGAGCAGATAATACTCTACGGTAGATTTACTCTTTGCGATTCCGTCTGCAAATACAGCATCAAATTTCAGCTTTCCATTGGTATTCTTTTCCGTCATCGGGCGAAGCAGGATAGTCGTCTCATCCAGTGACATATCTCGCAGATATGGATCTTCAGCCGGTGACCACTGGATGCTGAGTTTCGGTCCATAAACGGATGCCCTGTTATTCAGTACCTCACACTGCATAGAAGCTCCAAGGTTATTTGCCTCGGCAATGGCTACCAGTGCAAATCCGTTATTCGCATGAGTTCCCTGCACCCAGTCATTGACCAGATCTTTGACGTCATAATTGATATAGCTGTTCCTGCTGGTACTTGCATTCTGTACATCCTGGAACGTAAGATTTACTGGTTTTGTTTTCCATGTGATGGAGGTGTTCCACGACTGATCTACACGATAAAGTCCAAACTGGGATGCACCACCACTGTATGCAGTTTTCTGACTGACTGCAAATGTTGCACTGTCAATTTTGGAATCTTTCGGAATCTGACTAAAATTTGAATTTACTTTGATATAAGTCCGGCAGTTCTGGTGTGCTGTTCCAAATCCTGCAAGGTTTCCAGACTTAATACCATCATCAAATCCGACATACGGATAATTGTTATCTCCAATCTGACTGGTTGGACTTCCCTCTTCCACACCAATCATGTTAAAGGAACTCTTCTGGATCTCCACTGGTGTCGGATCGATTCTGACCGGATACTGACGTTCTTCTGCAGAAAGCCAGTCCCTGTCTGGTTTTACGGTCAGGATTGTTTTCCCATCTTCTTCCCTGAGTTCCATCGTAATCAGGAAACTGATCTCCCCGGCTGCATCTTCCATAGACGGTGCTTCCAGAAGATACTTTGCATCTTTGATTGTTTTTCCTTCTGGATAAATATATACCTGATTATCTTTTACTTCTGCCTGATATCCCGGAATCTGAAGTTCATATTCATACGATTCTCTGTCTGTTGGCTGCTGAAGTACGATATCTTCCTTAATGCTGGAATCCAGTACCGTATACTGAACATCTGCTCCTTCATAAACTTCATTATAAAGGATCGCATTGTCCTTAATAACGGAATGTGTATAATCTCCATCTACCGGAATGATCCCGATTCTGGTCTTTCCATTTTCAATCGTTACACCATTCTCTTCTGACATCTGTTCTGGAAGAAGAATGGCATAATCATTAGCTTTGTTCTGATAAACCTCAGTTTTCTCTTCCTTTTCTTCATCTGCCGATACGCTGCTGGCCTCCTGTGCTTCTTCGGATGCCGGAGTGTCTGCTTCTTCCGGCTTTACAAGAGTATTATCTACCAGCTCTGTATCACCATTTTCGTTCTTATAAGTTCCGACATAACCACCGTAAACGGTTGTATACTGCTTATCTCCAGTCTTATAAGTTTTGGAAACGGCGTCATAATCAATCAGTTCACCTTCCGATTCTTCCGGAATCGGATAGTAATCCTGTGGTTCTTTCAACTCCACTTCTTTTTCCTGCGGATTTTCTTCTGTTTCTTCCGCTGGAGTTGTCTGTTCTTCCTGAGTCTCTGTATTTTCCGATGGTGTCGTTTCATTTTGTACGTCCGCATCAGACTGCTGACTCTTGTCTTGTTCTCCAGATGTGGAATCTGTTATCCCGGCTTCCTCTTCAGTCAAAGCCTCTGGTCTGGAGAAATCTGCATTCTTCTGTACATCCTCAATGGCCTCTTTTGCCTGTACAAAGATAGGTTCTGTTCCCTGTAGTGCCATCAGGAGTGCAAGTACTAAGGCTATAGCCGACTTTCGAAATCTCTTCATAGTCTCTTTCTCCCTCTTGTAATCTTTTTCTATAATTCCTTTACAAAATAACCGCTACCCTCCTTTTTTCTGACTTTGGCACTACTATAATCTAAAAAATCACAAAATTTTCACAAATGGTAAAAATGACCCTTGAGGTGGCAAAAATAGACGAAATGGGTCGAAAAAAAATAGTAAGACACCATCGCCTTACTATTTTTCATCTAATTTCATATATAATAATATTTTCACTTGAAAGGATTTCTCCGTATGGCAGATCTCCATCTGACCATGATACTTTTCTACTACGAGTTTCACATTCTGTAATCCTATTCCATGTCCTTCTTTCCTGCTTTTCGTTGTCAGATAAATTCCATTCTGCACTTTTGGTGTATCTTTTATGCTATTCTCAATCTGGATATTCATGATTCCTTTTCCATAATACATCTGAAACGATAATCTCCGTTCTTCTGAAGCTGCCGCCCCACGAATGGCATTATCCATAAGATTTCCCACAATTATACTTAGATCAAATAATTCTTCCCCTATATGATTCGGTATTTCCACAGAAATCTCTGGCTTTTCAATTACTGATTTCACATCTTCCAAAATATAATTCAGCAGATTATTCATATTACGGTTTTCTGTATATAAATGATGACATAAGGCTGTTCCGGCTATATTCTCCATTTGTTTCAGATACGATAGAATCTCTTCATTTCCTCCCGTTTTTGCCATTGCACCTATCGTTGTAAGATGGTGTTTATAATCATGATGTATCTTATTCAGCCTGTCCTGTGATTTCATCATCATCTCCAGTTCTTTTGCATACTGGCTCATCTGAATCTTCATCTCTTCCTGTTTTGCTGTTTCAATATAACTTTTCTGAACCTCATCGTGCAGATAGAAAATAAACACATTGATAAACAGTAAGAATAATACAATCGTAGACCGCACACCTCTTCTGTCTGGCAGCAATATCCTGATGCAGACTATAATACTGATCACCGGGACAGAAAGCATAGCCAGCCAATGACTGTTCTTTATATAATAACTTAGGTCAGTTTACAAGGAACTACACGCAGACCGTGAAACGGGCTGCTGACAAC
>ENA-OPRT01001153-OPRT01001153.1-human-gut-metagenome-genome-assembly--contig:-NODE-1153-length-10692-cov-10.590862_pt1 | contig 10692 bp, 9 predicted proteins | sample MGYA00241895_ERZ501884 | MGnify/ENA primary metagenome ERZ501884 (study PRJEB25962, sample SAMEA2042225) | human gut metagenome | biome: human gut; feature: human-associated habitat; material: faeces...
GATAATACTGCAAAAACCCAGAGCCGCAGCCGCAAGCGGTGCATTCCCCTGGGTATAGTACGAAAAGCTGATGGCGGCGGCATAAAAGACAAGTGCCGCCGCTGCGAGCCCTGCCGCCACAAAACTGTTCTTTGCAAACGGCTTTTTTATATACGATACTTTATTTCCGATTCGTTCCACTGTATCTCTCCCAAACGCCTCTCGCAAGGACAAAAATAATATACCCGGCAAAACCACCGATGGTATTTAAGAGCAGGTCATCCACATCAAAGCTTCCGACTTTGCCGACAAGCTGCATCGTCTCCACAAGAAGACTCATGGCAAAGCTTAAGAGTACTGTGATATACCAGTGTCTCGTCCGCACCCAGATGACCGGCAGAAAAAAGCCAAAGGGCATAAATGCCAGCACGTTGCCGAAAATATTCAAGAACACCGCGCGCCAGCCAAGAATGTTCCTGTATAAAAGAAAGCGCCGAATCTCTTTAAAAAGGGTCAGGTTGTAGGAATATTCGGCCCTCGCGTCGGGGCTGCGCCCCATTTCTTCGGCGAAAAACAGGAAATATGTCAGCAGAACCAGATACAGGACAAAAAGAACCGCCCCGAGAATCCGATGTCTGTGTTTTTTCATTTTCAAAATTCTCCATTCCCACCAAAACAGGGGTTCCTGTTTCGTGGTCCTTCTCTCCGCCCAACGGATAGATTGCTTTGGAAACATTGGCTACTGAGTTCAACACCATATAATCTTGCCTGTCCAGTTCGGGATATTTCGGGCAATTCTCCAATCTCAAAGTAAGAAATGAAAGATAGTCCATAAATCCCTCAAACACATAACATGTTTCCCTCGCTGTTCCCGGCTGTTTGATATGAGAAATCTCTTTCGGTGCGATGCATCCCTTGAAATACTGGTTGCGGATTTCATACCCACCCGACACATTGGGAAAGGCGATGGCGAAATACCGTTTGCCATTATGGGTGAAGTGCGCTTCACTGCATTCTCTTTTCGCCATTGCAATGTTTATTCCCCTTTCCTGCAAATAAGCAAGCAGGGCAGGAGAAGAAAGCGGTACAATCTCCAGTTGTTGAAAACTTGGCTCGGAAGATGATTGCTTGCCAAAAGAAAAAGACACGGGGCGAATACGGGGTGTCTGTTCTTCGATTTTTTGCAAGAGGTAAGGCACATGGTCGGAACAATAAAGTTCCTGTGCCAGTGCGATGATATTCCCACCTTTGCCGAGTGCAAAATCATACCATTGGTTACGTTCTGTATTTACCTTGAACGATGCTTCCGTTTCTTCCCTTAGCGGTGATTTGTACCACAGATTTATGCCCTGCTGTTTGACGGGAGAAAAGCCCAAACAGTGCAGATAATCTGCTATCTTGATTTGTTTCGCTGTCTGTATATCCATAAGACGATAGGTTTAATGATAGTTGAATTGGTTTATTTTCTCTTTTCGCCCGTACCTCTTTATGAAGTACGGTCTGTATAATCACTTCACTTTATTTTCGTATATATAGAGTACGGTAATAAAGTGAAGCGGTTTTGCCACATTTCGCAACCACTTCGCTTTATCCCTAATATATAGACCCCCGGAATAAAGTGAAGCGATTGCAAGGTGTGGGCTAATAGTGGAAGTCGGGCATGAACGTGTACTTTCTGCCGTTCTCCTGCACTATCATTCGTTTGTTCCGAAGCATGGTGATGAGCGATACCGCCTTTTTGTGGTTCAACTTTACCCCCACAGACACATAAGTCTTAATTAAGGTGTCCTCCAGTTCCTTGTAGCCATATTCCTCTTTCAGCCCGAAAACTGCTTCCAATGCGATGCGGTGCTGCTGTTCGGTGATATGCCTGTAAGGGTCGAACTTTTCCTCTTCCGGTCTTCCCGGTTTCTTGGTTTCGGGCTTGTAACCCTCCAACAGTTCAGGTATGGCATTGTCATTGATGCGAAATGAAAAAGGCTCGAAGTCCATTGCCCGTATGTGCATGGCTGAAACATTGCTTATATCTCCATTGCTCTTGTCCTTTTCCACAAGAAGGACAGTTTCAGCCTTGTTGTTCAGTTCCGTACCGATATGCCCCCTTGCGTTCTCATCGCCCTTGTTTTGGTGGAGTATCGTGTGGATATGTATCTGCCTGTCGTCCGTCCACTGCATCAGCTTTGATATGATGCGTGTCGATTCACCGGGGCTGTTGATGTCATATACCATGTCACGGATGCCGTCTATGATTACAAGCCCTATGTCAGGCGTATTGTAAATAGCCTGCTCTACAATCCTGATACGCTGTTCGGGCGTGTATTTCCTCAAAGCAAGAAATTCCAGATGCTCATTGTCCCTGTCATCTGGAAGCCCAGCCATCCGTAAAATACGTTTCATGACTTTCAGACAATGATAAGGACTTTGTTCCGTGTCCACATACAGGATTTTCCGTTTCTCTTCGGGTAGTTCCGCCACATATCTTAGCACTGTACCATTCTTCAATGCTGCCGCCACGATAGCCGACACATTGAAAGTCTTTTTGCTTTTGGCTTTGCCGATTGATGCACTGAAATTACCCAGTGTACCAATGACCGAACCTTGCACTTTTAGAATCTCAGGTGCTTTCTCATAGATTTTCGACAGGCTCAGGCGTGAGGCTTGCCAAAGGATTACGGCTTCTTCCGCCGATATTTCTTTTATATCTTTCATATAATCCATAAGTACACCTCCCGTTATTTTCGTCCTCCGGTTTTCTTTCCAGCCAGTTCAAGGGCAAGTTCCGCATCCACGATAATCTTGCGCCCTATTTGCGTAATGGCTTTGTCTATCTTTCCGCTTTTCTTTATACGGTTGGCGGTAGGCAGACTGCACCCGAACAATTTGGCAATGCCAAGTATTCCGTACACATACTTTCTTTCTGTGTCCGTAACGGGCTGTGGCTGCGCTTCCGTTTGGTTGGAAGCGTACTTGCTTAGAAATATGAACTCTTCGCCTGTCATCTGCCAGACGGGTTTTAATAATAACTCTTGAAGATTTGTCATCGTCCAATCTATTTAGTCGTTAAACAATCAGCCCTGCGCACTGGCTGTTATTTCTGTTCTCGAACGATGCAAAATTAGGTATGGCTGTAAGTGGTAAGGATGTGGATAATACAAATGGGATACTGCGCTATCTCATTAAATATCAGACAATAAAAATACCACTCAAAAATTAATTTGAGTGGTAAAAGTGGTAATTTCGTAGAATGTCAGGTTATATCACGAATTATCCGAATATGCTTTCCATTTCCTTTGCGAATTTCTGGTTGCTGTCACTCGGAAAATCGGAAACAGGTTCTTTGTATTTCGACCTGTAATAGCTCTCGTCAATATCCAACAATTTTAATATTTGGCTTCTCCATTCATCCCTGTATTGCTTGGATAGTTTCTCGCTCATCAGGAATATCAGGTAACACACCCGTATCTTTTCCCTTGCCTTGATTTTTAGTTTATTCTTGCAGGGGTACAGGTTTATATTGGCATAGAAATCCGCTATGGTAATGGCTTCGAACTGTTCCCCGACACAGGTTTCATGAATGGGCGAAAGCTGCTTCATGTCAAAATATTCATGTTGTCCCTCCGGGCTATTCTGTACTTCTTCTTGTTCGTTTTGCTTGACTGGTTCATCCTGCTGTTTTTCTTCCCTATCATTAGGAAGGTACTTTTTTAGGACTTCCATAAAAAGAAGACTTAGGCGGTAAACATTGCCGGAAAGGTTTTCTATATATTGAAAAGCCTCTTTCCTGTCTTGCTTTTGCAGTTCATAAAGTTTATCCAATTCTTTCTTTTCCTTGTCGTATTCAGCCTTGCAGCGTTCATATTCCTTTTCTGCCTGTATTTCTTCTTCGTCCGTATGCTCCCGAAAACCAATGAAATCATATCTGTGGTATGCGTCATTCAAAGGCTCGTGCAACTTGGTGGTAATCTCCAACTGGTCTTTAATTGCAGAATTATGCCTGTCTGCGTAGTGAAAACACACACGCTTTATGACGTCATCATTCAGCGGTTTTGTTTCATAAGCCCGTATATTTTTTTCTATTTCGATTTTCAGACTATTGAGAATCAATGTGTATTGTTCTTTCTGCTTGTCAAGTACCAGTTCAAGGATAGCGGCTTCAAAAGCCTTTGTATCATTGTGCTGCCTGTAAAAGTCGGTGATGAATTTCTGCTTGTCAAAAGAAAAAGCATAATTGGTTACCCAATCATTATATATTCTATTGAGTTCTCCATATTGGGGAATCAGTTTGTTTATTTCTCCTGCCATAGACTTCAATTTTGGGGATTATTGTCCTTGTCAAGGAAAGATGCCAGTTCTTCTTCCACCTCTTCCACACTTGGCAAAGCTGATTTCAAGTTTTCGGGTATAGCCTTGCTCAGTTGATAATCGCTGATGCCTATCGGTTGGTCGTAGCCTGTCAATGCGTATTGTGCTACCACCTCATCTTTTCCTTTGCACAGCAACAGCCCGATAGTCTTGTTGTCATTTTTTCCCCTCAGTTTGTCATCCACCACATTGATGTAGAAATTCAGTTGCCCTGCATACTCCGGTTTGAATGGAGTAGCTTTCAGTTCTACAACAATGTATGCGTGTAGCGGAATAGAATATAGAATCAAGTCGGCAAAGAAATCACTGTTACCTATTTGAAAATGCTTCTGCCGGGCGACAAAGGCAAAACCATTGCCCATTTCCAACAAATAACGGGTAACGTGCTTTACCAGCTGCTCTTCTATGTCCCTTTCGTCTGCCTTTTCTTTCGCTCCAGCCAAATCGAAGATGTACGGGTCTTTCAATAGGTAATTGGCAAGGTCGCTTTGTGGTGCTGGAAGTGTGGCTGTGAAATTGTTTACCTTGTTGTTGTTGATTTGTCTGTTATATAGGTTGTTTTCAATTTGCATTTTCAGCACATTGCTACTCCAGCCCATTTCTACAGCCTGTTTCATATACCAATATCCTATGCCTAACGGTAACGAACCGTTAAGTATGACCATTTGGCTTGCCCAGTTTATTTTGGCAACAGGGGATTTCAGGAAAACTTTTTCTATTTCCCTAATCTCCATCCTGTAAATGGCAGAAACTGTTTTCTCCACATCCTGAATTTGCGCAGGAACTTCCTGCGTAATTTCTAAAGATTGACAATCAGCGGATTGTATTTGCGCAGTAAGTTCCTGCGTAAATTGTCCGTTGTTCAGTTTCAATACTTCATCTGTAACATTCTGTATGCTTGGAACAGACAGCCTTGTGTCTGTATCAATGAAACTTCGTAGCACGTTCAACGGATATGACCGTGCAAATTGGCACATATAAGTAAGGTTACGCTCCGAATAACCTTTCTTTTCGGGGTAATTGAACCGGATAGCCTTTGCCAGTTGCTTGATGATTTTGCTTCCCCAGCCTTGCAAGTTCTGATGATACAGGATATAGTTGCCCATTTTCCAGTAATGGAACAGCATTTGCGCATTGGCTGCGGCAATCAGCCGGACTTGCGCCTGTTCTATTTCCGAACCGACGGCATGAACAAATGCGTCAAAGTCCGTTCTTCCTATATGATATTCTCTGTTATTTTCCATTCTAATGTTTATTGTTGTCGCAAATATAATTCAAATAGCTGATAATCTATGAAACTGATTGATACTTTTATAGTTGGTTAAACTTGTTCATGGCATTTGCCTTAATATCATCCGCTATGTCAATATAGGGTTTCATGGCTTTATAGTCACTGTGCCCCGTCCATTTCATCACGACTTGTGCCGGAATACCGAGAGCCAGCGCATTACAGATGAATGTTCTTCTTCCTGCATGGGTGGTTAATAATGCGTATTTCGGGGTGACTTCATCTATACGTTCATTTCCTTTATAATATGTTTCCCGTACAGGCTCGTTGATTTCAGCCAGTTCCCCCAGTTCTTTCAGATAATCATTCATCTTCTGATTGCTGATAACAGGCAGTGCCATGTGGTTTTCAAAATGGACTTCCTTGTATTTTTCGAGTATGGTTTTACTGTGGTCGTTCAGTTCAATTATCAGGCTGTCTGCCGTTTTGACTGTGGTAACTTCGATGTGGTCGGGTTTCACATCGCTTCTTTTCAGATTACGAACATCTGAATATCGCAGGCTTGTGAAGCAACAGAACAGAAAAACATCCCTGACACGTTCCAGATATTGTTTGTCTTTCGGTATCCGATAATCTTTCAGCCTGTTCAATTCGTCCCAAGTCAGGAATATCACCTTTTTAGAGGTGGTTTTCAATTTGGGCTTGAAAGTGTCGTATGCAATATTCTGATGATGCCCTTTCTTGAAGCTCCAGCGCAGAAACCATTTGAGGAATCCCATCTGTTTGCCGATGGTGCTGTTCCTCATATCCTTTTTGTCACGCAGGAAATTTACATACTCGTTCAAGCCGAACTCGTTGAAGTATTCAAAGGTTACATCTTCCTTGAACTCTTTGAGGTGGTTTTTCACTGCTGAGAATTTCTCGTAGGTGGATGCCGTCCAGTTATTCTGATTGCCACACTCCTTTACAAACTCATCGAATACTTCCCAAAAACTTATTTGTGTTTCTTCCTGCTGCTCTTCGCTGGTGTCTTTCATCCGCAGGTTGAACGCATCCTTTAGCTGTTGGGTGGTCGGTATGGTTTCCTGTACCTCAAACTCCTTGAACACGTTTTGAATCTCGGCATAATATTTCAGCAAGTCCGCATTGATTTCGGAGAAATAACCACAAGTCCATTAACCACGGTGCTCTTCTTCAGGCTGGTGCAACACCGATTTATTTGGAAACTGCACGCAATCCGTATGGATTTATTGGCGGTATTGATGAAAAATGCTTTGACGAAGCTTACTTAAGAAAGCTGGTTGCCGAAAAAGTTCCTGAAAAAGCAAATGCTAAGAGACCGTTTAGACTTGCCGTTATTCAGCTCGGTACTTATGACGGAACTATTTACAACGCCCGTCAAGTAGTTGACAAGATCGGCCATCTCTGTGATTACATTCTGTTCGATTCCGCATGGGTTGGTTACGAACAGTTTATTCCAATGATGAGAGATTGCTCTCCATTGCTTTTGGATTTGGGACCAGAAGACCCAGGCATCTTCGTTACTCAGTCTGTTCATAAGCAACAAGCAGGTTTTTCACAGACTTCTCAGATTCACAAGAAAGACTCTCATATCAAGGGCCAAGACAGATACATTCCTCATAAAGTCGTTAACAACGCCTTTATGATGCACGCTTCTACAAGCCCGTTCTATCCTCTTTTTGCCGCTCTTGACGTCAATGCCAAGATGCAGGAAGGTGAAGCAGGAAGAAGATTGTGGGCCGATTGCGTCAGAACAACTATTGAAGCTCGCAAACTTCTATTGGCAACTTGCCACTACATCAAGCCGTTTATTCCTACAAAGGTTAACGGAACTCCATGGCAGGATTATCCGACAGAACAGATTGCTACAGATCTGAACTTCTTCAAGTTTGGTCCCGGTGAAAAATGGCATGCCTTCGAAGGATACGGTCAGGATCAATACATGGTCGATCCATGCAAGTTCTTACTCACAACTCCGGGTATCAATCCTGAAACAGGTGAATACGAAGAGTTCGGCGTTCCGGCAACTATTTTGGCCAACTACTTGCGCGAAAACGGTATCATTCCTGAAAAGAACGATTTGAATTCCATTTTGTTCTTGATGACTCCTGCCGAAGACAAAGAAAAGATGGACCATCTGGTTACACAGATTGCCCGCTTCGAAAGATTGCTTGACGAAAATGCAGCTCTTGAAGATGTTCTGCCAAGTGTTTACAAGGCCAATGAAGAACGTTACAAGGGCTATACAATCAGACAGCTCTGCCAAGAAATGCACGATTTCTACAAAGAGAGAAACATTAAGGAAATTCAAAAGCAAATGTTCCGCTTTGATTATTTCCCGAAATCTGTTGTTAATCCGCAAGAAGCTCACTTTGCCTTCCTTCGCGGCCAAACTGATCTTATTCCAATGGAGCAGGCAGAAGGCAGAGTCGCTGCTGAAGGAGCTCTTCCTTATCCACCGGGAGTTCTTTGCTGCTTCCCGGGCGAAGTTTGGGGTGGTCCGGTTCTGCAGTACTTCTTAGCATGGGAAGAAGCTATTAACCGTATGCCTGGATTCGCTCCGGAGCTGCAGGGTGTATACCTCAAGAACGAAGACGGCAAGAAGAGAGTTTATTGCTACGTCCTCAAAGAAGAGGTTGCAAAACGCTTGTCTCAGCCTAAAGCGTAATTTCTTCCAACGTCCGGAGCCGGGAGGCTCCGGGGATCAACTTACTTATTCGGATAAAAAATATCATGTCTGAAAATCGTGCAAAGATGTCCGTCACGCAGTTGACACTGCTTACTGCTATTAATATGATGGGCTCCGGTATTGTTATGCTTCCTACAAAGTTGGCAGAAGTGGGAACTATCTCAATCCTCTCTTGGTTAATTACCGCTTTAGGTTCTTTGTGCTTGGCTTATGCATTTGCTAAGTGCGGTATGTTCAGTAAACGTCCAGGTATGGGCGGCTATACAGAATACGCATTCGGTAAGGCCGGTAACTTCATGGCAAACTACACTTACGGTGTATCTTTGCTGTTTGCTAATATCGCTATTGCTATTACATGTGTCGGTTATGGCGCTGAATTCTTGGAAATGGAACTAAGCCCGGTAGCCGTGTGTATTTCTACAATCGTTGTGCTTTGGCTTTGCACAGTAGCAAACTTTGCCGGTGCCTCTATTACCGGTAAATTCAGCTCGGTTGCTGTTTGGTGCGCCATCCTCCCGGTTCTTTGCTTGTCCGTTATCGGCTGGTTCTGGTTCAGCCCGACAATGTACATCGAAGCTTGGAACCCTCATAACGAACCGTTCTTTAGCGCTGTCGGTGCTTCGATTTCCATGACTTTGTGGGCCTTCCTTGGATTGGAAAGCGCTTGTGCAAACTCTGACGCCGTTGACAATCCTGAAAAGAATGTTCCAATCGCAGTATTGGCTGCTACGATTGGTGTGGCAATCATATACATTGTTTCCACTAACATCATCGCCGGTATTGTTCCTAACGCAGAACTCGTGAAATCTAATGCTCCGTTCGGTTTGACATTTACCATGATGTTCAACTCCACAATCGGTAAGATCGTCATGTTCATGCTGGTTCTGTCTTGTGCGGGTTCTACTCTTGGCTGGCAGTTCACAATTGCTAAAGTATTCCAGCAGTCTGCTGTTGACGGTTTCTTCCCGAAAGCCTTTGCTAAAGTTAACAAATGGGAAGCTCCGGTTCTCGGTATGCTGATTATTGTTGCAGTTCAAACAGGTTTCTGCTTCATGACAATCAGCCCTGAATTGTTCAAGCAGTTCAACAGACTCGTCGACCTTGCTGTTGTGACAAACATCATGCCTTACATCCTGTCTATGGCAGCTCTGCCGGTTATCATGAAGGCAGCTCATGTTGAAGTCACAAAAGCTAAAGTGTATGTCTTTATCGGTTTCGTAGGTGCGGTTTACAGTTTCTACGCTTTGTTCTCCACCGGCATCAACGAAGTTTTCTGGGGTTCTTTAGCTACATTCCTCGGTTGGACTCTCTGGGGCTTTATCGCACCGAAGTTCAGTAAAAATGAAGCTTAATAAATCCTAACATAGATAACAATTCTCTAGGGTACGTGAAGGCCGCCGTAAGGCGGTCTTTGTGTCACTGCCTGTTTTGAAGTTGATTTCACTATAGAAATAAGAATGGTTGAGAAGGATGAGCCGTCTCAGTTGCGGGACATGACGACAGTGTCAACAAAATAAACTCAGAAGTTTTAAGCAAAAAAATTGGACCAAGAGAACTTGAAATTCCAGGCCCAACTTTTTAAAACTTCTATGACAAATTAATTTTTGGCGATAAGGCTCGGTTCTGTGAAGATTTTTCCCGTGTAATCGATCTTGACCAGAATGTGTTTATTTTCTATCTGGATCCCTTCAACTTTCACCTCTTTCTTGACGAATGCTGTCTTGACCGGTACAAACTTTCCTTTAGAAAGAGAGTCTGCGTCCCAGCGATGAACGAATTTAGCGTTTGCTGTACCAAAAACTAAAAGACCAGCGGCTAAGATCAAGAAAATTTTCTTCATTTTTCCCCTCCTTGGTTCTGAAATCATCCTAACACGTCAATCGAAAGAGAGATATTAGGGTTAAGTCCCCAGTGAATTTTGCCGACGAGGGAATATTTCACAATTTTTTGTTTGCTAAATTCTTTTGGAACAAGGCGGGACGGGCGCCGCAGAAAATCGGTGAAGAGGAAAGAGACAAAATTAATGACTTCAATATGTTGTGGAAAGAATGATACAGTCGAGTCCTTCTCTTGGATATTTTTCTCTAAAGCCATTACAGAAGCTCTGGGAATTGCCTTTCTCATCTCAAATTGAAAATCGATACTCTTTGGAATTGACTGCGAGTGATAGGATTATCCGAGTAGTTAGGAGAAGTTAGTTGACAAATATTATTCGTTATCCAAATTCCCCGTTTGAACTCCACCAACCTTTTGAGCCGGCAGGCGATCAACCGCAGGCAATTAAGGAATTAGTGGAAGGCGTAGAAGACGGACTTGCGGCACAGACCCTATTAGGCGTGACCGGCAGCGGTAAAACTTTTACCATGGCTAATGTAATTGCCAAAACAGGGCTGCCGACCCTTATCATGGCCCC
>ENA-OPRT01001155-OPRT01001155.1-human-gut-metagenome-genome-assembly--contig:-NODE-1155-length-10640-cov-7.326594_pt1 | contig 10640 bp, 6 predicted proteins | sample MGYA00241895_ERZ501884 | MGnify/ENA primary metagenome ERZ501884 (study PRJEB25962, sample SAMEA2042225) | human gut metagenome | biome: human gut; feature: human-associated habitat; material: faeces...
AATTATAAACATCTGCATAGATCTTTATGACAAGGCAGCAGAGGAAAATAAGTTAGATGATTTGGAAATAATTCGGAGTATTGTAAATCGTCTTGGAGAAAACGAGTATCCTGCTGTTGACAGCAGAAATCAAGTGAATATGACGGAAGCGGAGCAGGTACTGGAATTTTGTGAAAAGGTGGATGCACAGGAAGAAGCAGATATAACGATTCTTGAAGTCGGCTATTTGGGCGGATTTGTAAAATACGATTTGCACACAAAAGACGGAAATGTAGATGTGGTCAGAAGCTATTATGGATACGAAAATGGAGAAATACAGAAAGAAGTTACTGGGAGGTATCAAGCAGAGTATTGGAATTATACAGAAGAAGGTTACCTGATGTTTTCTGGTGTCTGGTTTTCAGAAGAATTATACGTTCTTACATTGAGTGGAGCAGAGGACACCAGCAGGTAATTGAGGAAACGCCCCACAATGCTGCTCAACCCATAAATGGCAGTTTCTTTTGCCAATGATTTTAATCCGGCCACTTCTTTAATGGTTGTTATGAACACAAAGGCACGGAGGCACAAAGTTTTCTAGGATAAGAGGAAAGAGAGACTTTATGTCTCCGCATCTCTGTATTCGTTTTCTTAAAATGAATCACTCGTCGCCAAACAAGGTACGCTGGCTACTATAGAGGCTTCGCCCCAGATGCTTGTAGGCAAGCTCCGTCACTTCACGCCCACGGGGAGTGCGTTTCAGGAAACCTTCTTTTATCAGGAACGGTTCATAGACTTCCTCTATCGTACCTGCATCTTCGCCCAAAGCAGTGGCGATGGTAGTCAATCCCACCGGACCGCCTTTGAACTTGTCGATGATGGTACAGAGTATCTTATTGTCTATCTCGTCCAGACCATACTTGTCGATATTCAGAGCCTCAAGGGCAAACTGTGCGATTTCCGTGTCAATGCTCCCCGAACCTTTCACTTGGGCAAAATCGCGTACACGCCGCAGCAATGCATTGGCAATACGCGGTGTGCCACGGCTGCGGCTCGCAATCTCGGCGGCAGCCCTTACGGAGCAAGGCACATCGAGGATGCCGGACGAACGACGGATAATGCCGCTCAACACATCATCATCGTAATATTCCAGATGCAGGTTGATACCGAAACGGGCACGCAACGGAGCTGTCAACAGACCGCTACGCGTGGTAGCTCCCACCAGCGTGAAAGGATTCAAATCAATCTGTATGCTTCGGGCAGAAGGGCCTTTGTCTATCATGATGTCTATGCGGTAGTCCTCCATGGCTGAGTACAGATATTCCTCCACTACGGGGCTCAACCGGTGTATTTCGTCGATGAAAAGTACATCATTGGGCTCCAGGCTGGTAAGCACTCCCGCCAAATCCCCCGGCTTGTCAAGTACCGGACCGGAAGTTATCTTGAAACCTACGCCCAGTTCGTTGGCTATGATATTGCTGAGTGTTGTTTTTCCCAATCCGGGAGGGCCGTGAAGCAACACATGGTCCAGCGCCTCGCCACGCAGGCGGGCAGCTTTCACAAATATGCGCAGATTGTCCACCACCTTGTCCTGCCCGCTGAAATCCTCAAAATTCAACGGACGGAGAGCGTTCTCGAAATCACGTTCTCGGCTGGTGACGGGCTGCTGGTTGCGTATATCAAAATCTTCTTGTTCCATTCCAGATTCCTTTGTTTTCTGCAAAATAACTAATTTATTTTGAGATAAGCGATAGAAGTTAGTTTTTTCATGGCTATCTCTCCTACCCAAAAAAAACTGCATGAAAGAAAACTCATTCATACAGTTCTTAAAATCATCCATAAGCTAATCTTGCTTACCTTACCCTATGCAATACTATGTTACATATTAATACCTATTTATTGTTTTTGATATGGTTCCTAATCAGCATAGTATTTCACAATCATTTCTTGCCTTTCGAATAAACGATATAATCCCAAGACTTCAACAAAGCATTAGCACCATCTTTTATGACTTCTACCTTTACTTGATGTTTACCCTCAGGCAGCTGATATTTCCAAAATATATCTAACCGCCGATCATGGAAGTAAGTCGGAAATGCAGCAGCCTTCTCGACCAACTCCCCATCAAGATACAGATTAACTTTCAGTACTGCATCCGGCCGATTCATGTCCCTACGAATAGCCTCCCCACGGAGTACAAATCCCGTACCCTCAAATTCAAAAGTCAGTATATCTATATCGTGTTTAGACAATTCAACCTTAGCCGTGGGATACATATCTGTAAAACTCTGCTCCAAACGTACAGTCTCGGGCCTCTGTACGGCAATTGTCACATTCTCCTTTTCCACTTTTCCTCCATTCCTGCGAATCATCTCCAAAGCATGTTTATTGCTGATAGTGTAAATCTGATCCAAACAGAGTAACGTATACTTGAAATTCTTGCCTTCCGCCCCTCTCAAACCTTTCATCCAATATTCAGGGATAGCATCATAGCCTATCATTGTGCCTAATATCCCTCCTGCAGAAGACGGATTACAATCTGAATCCTGACCTGCCCGCGTTGATATTTCCATTGTCTTAGTGAAATCACCATTGCCATACAATAATCCTAAAACGATGTAAGCGGCATTAATTTTAGCATCAATATCTAATGGATGAAATACTCCATCCGGACAACCGATCTCTTCCGCATGATGTTTCTGAATTTCGAACCAAGTACGTTTCCAATCATCAGGATACATTTTATACCACTCTATCACATCTGCAATACATTTATAGAAACCACTTTCCTCCGGAATCGTCTTTAAAGCCTCAGTAACAATAAACTGGATATCATCAGACACAAAAGCAAGACTATACATGGCACCGACATAAACACCACCATACCAGCCATCGCCATAACACATAAGATGCCCCACCTTATCACTGATTTGAGAAGCTGAATTAGGCATACCCGGATTCATCAGTCCGGCAAAATCTGCTTCAATCTGATAATCAATGTCATCGGCATGTGGGTTATTCAGCCAATGTCCAGGATTGTCCACTCCATGAGCTATATTATACCTCGCAGCCTGATTGGCATGCCATAAATTATAGTCTGCCGTAGCAAAAGCTACAGCAAAATCTTTCACCGAAGCATCCAGCCCTTTTTTCTCCAATACATCTACAAAAGTGAGGTCCATGTAAATGTCATCATATAAATCAGGCCAGGAATCCATCAATCTTTGCACATAACCTTCCCCCCAAGGAATCGTCTGATAATCCTGAATAAAAGTTCCTTGATACCTAAATTCCGTATAACTACCGAAGCTAACCCCGATAGTCTGGCCGGCCCAACCTCCCTTTATCTTATTCTCTAATTGAACCTTACTCATCGTCACTGATGAAGGCAATTTTGAAGCTGCATTACCCATTACAGTCCCCAGCAGCACGCATATACATATTCCAAAGATTCTAAGTTCTTTCATAATTAATTTTTTAATTTATATTTCAATATACCACCCTATTTATACCCCTCATTTTGTTCCAATTTATTATTAGCTTGTATCTCTGACAAAGGAATAGGAAATAAGTTTAAATAAGTTTCTTTAGAAGGTTCGTGAAAAGTCCATTCTCCTTTTGTATAATTATTATCAAAACGTATCAATTGGCTACGCCTCAAACCTTCCAAAGCAAATTCCCGGCCCCATTCATCCAATAAAATTCCAAAACGTACAGGAACACCATTTACATTAGTTGTTTTCAACAAATCAGCTCCAGAGAGTTTGTTGTCACCGTCAAAAGCACGTTTCCGTACTTCATTGACTAACTGTGCCGCTTCTTCCGCATTGCCATTTGTACGTAAAATACACTCAGCTTTCATCAAGTAAACCTCTGCATAACGCATAGCCACCCAATCATTATCCAACGCACGCGAGGTTCCCATTTTAATTTCATACTTACCGCAACGGTAACCTTCAGCCTCTCCTCCATTTTCAAGATTGCTGACTTCCTTTGTATAAATCAAGGGTTTTCCTTCCCAACCAGGAACAAGTCCAGTGCAATATAAGATAGACCCGTCACTGCCATACTGCTGCCCCATTCTCCAGGTTTTCGGTAAACGCTTATCGCCTTCCTCATAAGTATCTATAAAAGTAGGAACAGCACACACCCCATTATCCAACCATGTCTGCAAATTAAAGGTTTTTACATTTGAAGGATGAAGAGTTTTCTGCAAAGCCATGTAAATGGTACTTCCAGTCTTCACCTCATCTGCCGGATAAGCAAATATAATCTCTTGGGAGCCTTCATTCTGGGCATAGAAAGGTGCACTATAATCATTCTCCAAGGCATATTTATTGGAGTTCATTATTTCTGTACAAAGTGCCATGCATTCCGTATACATATTCTTCCCTATCCATGACTCTGCATTCAAATAAAGACGTGCCAGTAACATCTTGGCATTCCATTTATTGAATCTGCCATAGTAAGTCTTTGTATCGTCACTCAGCTTATCAACATTATTTTTTATACTATTCTCTATAAATGCAAACACCTCTTCGCGGCTACTGGTTTCCGGCAAGAAACCTTCCGGAACATCAAACCGGTCTACAATAGGTACATTACCGAAAGCCTCACATAGTATGTAATACCAATAAGCACGGGCTACCTCCAACTCAGCTATTACACTTTCCTTACCAGTAACTTCGAAATCCAAATTGTCAAGCTGATAAATTACCCGATTACAATTACTGATTCCTCCGTAGGCCTGTCCCCAAAGATCTGAGAAATGGGGATCTTCCGGTTTCCATGTATGCTTATGCAGACGTATATAGATTCCTCCGTCAAACCAAGCTGCTCGCGGTGTTACGGCCACATCAGTCGTTTCTTCAAAGTCCCACCACTTACGCCATTCCAGAAGTCCTCTATAATCCGTATATACCGGTGTAATGGCAGCAATGATATCTTTTTCATTTTTATAGAAGTTGTTGTCTACCAACCTATCATAGATTTTCTCATCAAGATTTGTGCAAGAACCAGCCATTGCCCCCAACCCCATCAGGAACAATATATATAAACTATATTTTTTCATCATTCTTCATTTTAAAATTTAACAATAGCACCGACCGTATACGAACGGACTGTAGGATACAGCTCCTTACGCTCAACTCCAGGATCTAAACCCTTAATACTGACTTCAGGATCCAGTCCATCATAACCAGTGATAGTAAGCAGATTATGTCCCGTCACATATAACCGCACACTTCTCAAATATTTATTATTCAGATTAAGAGTATAACCCAATGTAACATTGTCTAACTTCACATAGTCTCCCTTCTCAACATAATAGCTATGGTACATATGAGAATCAAAAACATAAGACTGGCTCCCGAAAGGTTTTTTCAATACAGATTTCGGCAAATTACCTTCACTAATACGCTTCATCGTTTCCCAATGCATTCTATACTCATTCAATACTTCAAAGCCGAAAGCTCCTCTCAAAGATATTCCCAAATCAAACTTTTTATATAAAAGTGTTGTGTTCAAACCTGCATACATACTTGGCAAACCATTACCGATCACTTGTTTGTCTTCCTGTCCGGCTTCACTGGCCAATTTAGGATTACCATCAGCACCTTCCACCAACCATAATCCATCATCGGTAAGTCCTACTGCTTTCCAACCGTAAAAATTTCCTATCGGTTCACCCTCCTTTACAATATGCGTCGTCTGCTGAATACCTGAACTAGTCCACCCCGTATACCAATAATCTCTTTGATACTTGTCATTGGAAAGAGATAAAAGTTTGTTGACATTATAAGAGAAATTACCTCCCAGTCTCCAAGTAAAATCCTTTGTCCGGATAACCTCTCCATCCAATGCTACTTCAATTCCCCTATTTCTTATCTTGCCTACATTAGCCCACATCGTACTAATGAAGTTAGGTGGCACAGGAACTTGATATTCAGACAATAAATCTGAAGTTGTCCGCTGATAAAGATCAATTGTACCATTCAATCTTCTACTCAAAAGAGAAAAATCAATACCTAAGTTCCATTCCGATTTTGTTTCCCATTTCAAATCTGGATTAGGATTAGAGGCCGGTACTACTCCTTGTGTCCATTGCCCGTTCATCTGGCCTACACCAGAATAGTTCAATAAAACCAGCGACTGATAAGAATCTGACAATTCTGTTCCCGTCACACCAAATCCAACTCTCAACTTCAAGTCATCTACGAAACCGATATTTTTCATGAAGCTCTCTTCGCTAATTCTCCAACCGGCTGAAATAGCAGGAAACCAGCCCCATTTATGATTCACGCCAAATTTTGAAGACCCTTCACGTCTCAAACTTCCCATCAGCATGTACTTGTTATCATAGTTATAGGTAAGTCTACCAAAGAAAGAGATCAGCTTATTGCCATTTTTATAGCTACTGATTGTCGATTTACCATCTTTTGTAGACTGGGCTGTACCAATATTCCAAGGGCCAAATATATCAGTAGGGAAATCCATAGCATACATCTGGCTGCCTTGTCTTTCAAAATCTTGATAGCTATATCCCACCAATCCCGAGAACTCATGCTTTCCTATCGTCTTAAAATAATCTGCTGTCAGTTCCAGAGTCCGATCCATACTGCCGGCTGCCCATTTGGTTACTTCAGCGTTTTTATTTTCAATAGTGGTAGTAAAATAGTTGAAAGTATTCCATTTGTCCCTCATGGAGTCATATCGCTGCATGGCCGCCATCGCACTCAGATTCAACCCTTCAATGGGTGAAAAAGTAATTTTCCCACTCGCTAGAAGTTGATTCCATTTTTCCTGGTCTGTTTCCTCATTCAGAAGAGCTACCGGATTATAGGGCTTATAAGAAGTTCCATATTCTTTATAGGAGCCGTCTTCATTATAAACCGGACGCGTCGGATTCATCAAGCAAGCCTGCAAATAAGCATTATACCAAGTAACGTCCTGCTTTATGGTCGAATTGTTGACATTCAACTGTATTTTCAATTTGTCATCCATCATCGAATGATTCAATCCAATCTTGAATGTCAAAGCTTCCTTGCCTGTATTCAACAAGATACCATCCTGCTTTCTATAGGTTATCGAAGCAATATAGTTTGTCTTTTCAGTTCCTCCACGCAAAGACAAATTATGAGTATGATTTACGGGATTACGGGTAATTGCATCAATCCAATTGACATCAGCACCTTCATCACTGATATTATCCTTAAACAAAGGGTCCTGTGCTAGTCTTCTGTAATCAGATGCTGTCAGTACATCCGTCTGCTTTTGTATAGACTCGAATGCTACATATCCATGGTATTCCAAAGACGCTTTGCCTTGCTTTGCTTTTTTTGTAGTAATGATTATCACACCATTTGTTCCTCTAGTTCCATAAATAGCCGCAGCCGATCCATCCTTCAGTACATCAATGGTTTCCACATCCTCGGGAGCAATGGAATTCAGACTTCCTCCGGGAATGCCGTCAATAACAATCAAAGGGGCTGATGACGCAGAAATCGTGGATACACCACGAATATTGATTTCCACTCCTGCTGTCGGGTCTCCCGATGGGCTTGCCATTTGCAAACCAGCAACCTTGCCTTGCAACAACTGGGTAGCATCTTTTACAACTCCTTGAATAAAGTCTTCAGACTTCACATTCGTAATGGCACTTGTAATTTCCCCCTTCTTCATAGAGCCATACCCAATAACTACCACATCATTTAGAAGATTAGAACTTTCGGTCAACTGGACGTTAATGCTTGTTTTCTCGCCCACAATCATTTCTACGGTATTATAACCGATGTATGAGATGACCAACACATCTTTTGGAGAAGAAACCGTTATGGAGAACTTACCTTCAACATCAGAAATCACACCAGTAGTCTGGCCTTTAACAAGAATATTAGCACCAATAACAGGTACACCCTCAACATCTGTCACCAATCCGTTTAAGGTTCTTTTTCCTCCGGAAGCATACATACATACTGATATTCCCATCAAACACAGTAGAAAGAAATACCGCCACCATTTTACACTTTTCTGTTTCATATTATTTTAATAAAGTTAATAAAGCCAATTTATATTCAAATCATCGGAGAGATCAGTTACCTCCCGAAAATATAATAAGTGAAAGCCCTAAAATAAAGAAGACAAACATTATTGCCAGAAGTCTATTCGTTCCGCGCGGACTTCCTGCAAACTCTTTCCAAATAAACACTCCCCATAAAGCAGCAATCATAGGAGCTCCCTGCCCTAGTGCATATGAAATAGCAGTACCTGCCTTTTCAGCAGCAATATAGCTCAAAGCCGTTCCCAGCCCCCAGATGCATCCACCTAAGATACCAACCAAATGTGTTTCTATTTTTCCCGCAAAATATTCCTTATAAGTAACAGATACTCCCACAAAAGGGTGTTTCATCACCAAAGTATTGAATATAAAATTACTGAAAAAGATTCCGACAGCAAAGATGAAAAATGCTGTATAAGGAGTAGCCATCCCAGGTGTGGGAGAAATAAAATTATTCAAATCCATGGCAGAAGCAACAAAACGGTAAAAGAAGGACATCAATACACCGGCAATCGTTGCTAAAACAATCCCTTTCCTGCTCCCAATAGTACCACTATTCTGCTTCTTACCTGCAGCCATTCCATTACAGACAATGGCAACCACCACAAGAAGAACCCCCACAAATAACCATAGCGGATTACCTTTCGGAGCACTAAAGTAATTGATAAAAACTCCCAGGACCAATGCCAGCCCAACACCCAACGGAAAAGCTACCGCCATTCCCGCCATGGAAACTGAAGCGGATAAAAGAATATTAGAAGCATTGAAAATCACACCTCCTACAAATGCACTGACCATATTTTCCGTACTGACTTGACGAATGTCCTCAAGAAAACTTCTTCCTTGACTTCCGAAACTCCCTAAGCTGAATACCAAAAGAAGTGCAAACAGCAGAATGCCTATGGTATAATCCCAATAATAGAGCTCATAACGCCAACTCTTTCCCGCCAATTTCTGGGTATTTCCCCAAGAGCCCCAGCAAATCATTGTGACAAAGCAGAAAAGAACGGCTAACGTATAACTGCTGACAATAAACATAGTACAAAATATTAAAGATTAAACGATAAAGATATTTCCCTCTCAAGTCTGAAACGTCCGACTTCTTCAAGTGTAGGAATAGATGGCTGAGCACCCATCCGGGTAACTGCGATTGCAGCTGCAACATTAGCAAATTCCAATGCTTCCCTATCCAAACCTCTCTGCGAACAAGCCACGGCTAAGGCATGCATTGCAGAGTTACCGGAAATCAGAAATGCGGGCGAGAAATATGCTTCCAAAAATCTAAAGTTATTATCTATCTCAATAGATCGTGATAGGAAAAACTGGGAAAAAGCACTTAAGCGGTTAGGGCTTCCTTGGACACAAGTACTGGCGGATTATTCGTTTGTGAATTCGTATGGAATAAATAAAATACCGGTATTGATGCTGATATCACCCGACGGAATAATTCTTAAAAGAAATTTCAGTATAGAGGATTTGAATCGTCTTTTCCAAAACTGAAAGGCGTAGGGTAGGTATGCATTCTATAAATGAAATAACTATAACGGAGATTACTTGTTCGCTAATGGGCATATAATGTAAATATAGATAATATGAGACATTTGATTATTGTATTCAGTGAAATCTTATTAGTATCTTTAAACTTTTATATTATTCTAAAGAACCCTTTAGAAAAAGAGTATAAGACGCCTGTAACATTACTTATTTGGGTGTTTGTTATGATAACAGTGGACTGTTTTTTGAAGAAGAAAAAATATTATAAAGAAATGCGATACATTATAAGTCAATTATTATATATGATAATTTATTCGATACAACCATAATCAGATGATGAAGTTGCAAGTGATTGTGTTAAAACTTACTTTATGAACTATCTATGCAATAAATATCACAGATTATTTAAAAACTATATTATGAGAAACAAAATTATTTTTCAAGTCGCAATGTGTGTAGTCGCATTGTTGAGTTTTGTCTTACCGGTTTCCGCACAACAATCAGATGAGACGAGTGAATATGAAGTAGCTTTGAAGAAGCTAATGAAAGTTACCGGTGCTTTGAATTCTATTGATGAGATTCTGCCACAGACTTTGGCCGTGGCAAGGATGAATGCCTCCCAAAAAGATGCTGATTATTGGGATACATTTGCTAAGTTGTGGAGAGAGAAGATGGAACGGATGGTCATGGAGATATACATGCCTATCTACAAGAAACATTTAGCTTTGGAGGATCTGCAAGAAACCATTGCGTTTTATGAATTCCCTTTGGGAAAGCGATATAGAGAGTCGGCAATAAGTATTATGCGTGAAGCTATGCCGTTATTGGTCAGCCGGCTACAAGTGGATATGAGTAAAGAACTGCATCAGGAATCTGACAAGAGCATGGATGCAATGGAGCAAACGAGAAATCGGGACCAGGAACTATATGATGCAGCTTATGCGCTTCCGAAAGATAGTATTGAGGTGGCTAAGAGACCTTATAACAGAGCAGAGGGAACGAAACCTTCATTATACTCCATTGAGAGAAGAGCCAAAGATACGAAAGTAACTTTCCTGCAACCTATCTATTTTAATTGGCAATGGGAAAGTGACATCTCCTATGGCTATCT
>ENA-OPRT01001159-OPRT01001159.1-human-gut-metagenome-genome-assembly--contig:-NODE-1159-length-10625-cov-8.636518_pt1 | contig 10625 bp, 9 predicted proteins | sample MGYA00241895_ERZ501884 | MGnify/ENA primary metagenome ERZ501884 (study PRJEB25962, sample SAMEA2042225) | human gut metagenome | biome: human gut; feature: human-associated habitat; material: faeces...
TTTATTGATAAAAAGAGAATGATGAATAAAACACGCTTGATGCGCTAACGCATTATAAAAAAAGAAAACTAAGTCGGGATAATCAGGTCCCGCTTCTTTTCTCTGTTCATGATCGTTTACTAAGACCATGTCTCCATAGATATATTTTGTTCCATCAAATGGAATATCTTTGAGAATGTTTCCTTGTAAGCAGTCACCTGAATTTAGGAAATAAAGATATTCTCCTTTGGCTTGCCTGATTCCTTTGTTCATTCCATCATAGATTCCTTTGTCTTTCTCAGAAACCCAGTAAGTCAGGTGGGTATTTTCTTCTGAATATTTCTTGATGGTTTCCTGGCTTCCATCATTGGAATCAGCATCTATGATGATATGTTCATAGCTGGTGTATGATTGCACTTCGATGCTGCGCAATGTTTTCTTAAGTCCTTCATTATTATTGAAGTTGACTGTGATGATACTGATAGTCGGAGTTCTCATTTAATGGACGTTTTGGGATTTAGAGTTTCATTTAAGACTTTTTGATATACTTTCTCTGTTTCTCGGGTTGCTTTTTCCCAGGTATTGCATTCCTTAAAAACAATAGACAAACGAATGAAATACGCTATTATAATTACGATTATCGGCACTATGCTTTTTATGTCAATGACAAAACTCGGTAATGAATTCATGAACACAGTTGTATTCCACAAAATTTACGCAAATGGTCAATTGGATTTCTCTCTTAATTCCGGTGGTGCACGTACAATAAGTATAAGTAGCGTATTGACTACCGTATACAACCACCCTATCACCTTGATTGGAGTTGGTTATGACGAATTACATAATATGGGAGTGGAAGGATGTGCTGGTTTTCTCTTCCTACTTCTCGCCGTAGGAATAATGTCATTTTCCATATTATTTGGCTTTTGTTTCCATCAAGTATTTAAGTATAATAAGAGTATCTGGGACATTATGGTACGAATTTTATTAGTCTTAAATATGGGATTAAGCCAGCCCCACATTATGAATGTTGCTCTCTTTACCATGATGTTATATCCTTACTTCATAGCTAACAGCTTAAAAAAAACAAATACATCCTATGTCAGAAGTTGCTAACAGAGTATTGAAGAATAGCGGATATCTATATTTTAGCATGGGACTATCCATGTTTGTTTCCCTCTATTCCACCCGTCTAATTCTCAATGCACTCGGAAGCTCCGATTTTGGCATATTCTGCATTATCGGAGGAGCAATCGGTATGTTAGGGTTCTTAAATGCAGCCATGTCAACCACCACCCAACGCTTTATTAATTATGCAGAAGGAGAAGGAAAACCCGAAAAACAAAAAAGTATTTTCACTGTAAGTATAAGTATCCATTTTCTATTATCATTATTGATGGTTATCATTTTCGAGATAGCCTATTTTTTCTTCTTTGATGGTATATTAAATATTCCTTCTGATCGAATTCCTTCAGCCAAATGGATTTATCAGTTAATGCTTTTATCGACAGTATTAACCATCCAGACCGTACCTTATAATGCTATTATCAATGCTCATGAAAACATGCGGTATCTAAGTATTATAGGCGTTTTTCAAACACTTATGAAGTTAGTTATAGCATTAATAGTAGTCCATGTATATACAGATAAATTAATTCTATATGGTATCCTCACAACCTTTGTCTCATTAATATTCATGATTATTCTTCAAATTTATTGCCATCGGAATTACTCAGAATGTACGTACAGCATCCACAAATATCACAATAAAGAACTAATGAAAGAAATGACTTCATTTGCTGGTTGGGGATTTATAAACTCCTCTTCTTCGATGTTTGCACAATACGGGATGGGAATTGTATTAAATTCGTTCTTCGGTACAATATTAAGTGCAGCTCAAGGGGTAGCCAACCAAATATCCGGTCAGCTAATGGTGTTTTCACGTACTATGCTAATGGCAATCAACCCTATTATTGGGAAAAAGGCCGGCAGTAATGACATAACTAATATGATGCGTATTTCATTATTCAGTTCAAAAATGTCTTTTCTCATCATCGCCTTTTTTGCCTTTCCTTTTATTATTGAAACCCCTTATATACTCCAACTATGGCTAAAAAATGTTCCGGAATGGAGTGTATGTTTCTTTAGATTTGAAATAACAAGAAATATGTTAGACCAATTAACTATCACATTAACAAGTGCCATCAATGCAGAAGGACGGATAAAATATTATTCGATACTTCGTGGATGTTCATATTTCCTGCCATTACCTATTAGTCTATTTCTTTTTCATTTAGGATTTTCACCTTATTGGTTTTATATCATATGGATATTTACATGGAATGGAATAGGCAGTCTCATCATTCTATATTATGCACATAAAAATTGCGGAATGCAATATGCTGATTTTTTCAAAATTATAATATATCCTATACTACTAATAACAATCTCTACATTATCAATCAGTGGGATAATTACAGTATATATGGATGAATCATTTTTGCGTTTAGTTATCATTTTATGTACTACTACGATAATATTTATTATTTCATGTTGTTGGGGATTTGTGTTTTCGCCTAAAGAAAGAAAAATCATATTATCGGCATCTATGTCATTATTGAAAGAAATAAAAGTGAAGCTACATCTTTGAATTAAAAATAATTGTAGCACCAAAACTAAAAGGTCATCACAGGTAATCATCATTATACCAACATACCATTTATTGAATAGTGCTCACCAGACTCAGGAAATCCAACAAGAGTTATTAAGATCGTACTCGCCTGTGAAAATATATTGACTTTATAACAAAAACATTTATCATCAAATACTTTTAAAAGCATCAAGAAGTATATATAAATAAAATATCATAAAACAATGAACTATTTAACAGATAAAATTCTACGCGGAACACATCGACTTTACGTTAACCATTATGGCTCATACCTAAAACCGATTGACAGCATAATGGATCCTGAGAAGGCGTCCAACATTATATATCAACAACTAAAATCAGATTCACCTTCAATGGTTGCTCGATATGGAAGTACAGAAATATTATGCGTAAATAACTATTTAGGGATAAAAAAATATAAGCATAACATTATAGATTATATCACAGATAAAATACCCCAATTTTGGTGGAATCAGATTGGCATATACAACATGCAACATCTTTCTGGTTTTTTTCCACTTACAGAACTAAATTTAGAAAGATTTGGAGAATTAATGATCGAAGATTCAAAACATGTTGACATATTAGGTTCATGGCGTATAGAAGAACGTAGACTTATTGATATAAACAAAGTAAAGACTATACAATTACTACTTTTAGAACCATACCATGCAAAACATCCATGGTCAAGAGTTCTTAAGGGGAAAAAGGTATTAGTCATACACCCTTTTGCTGAAACAATACAACATCAATATGAACAAAAAAGAACATTATTATTCAAAAATCCAGATGTACTACCTGAATTTCAACTAGAAACAATTAAGGCTGTTCAAAGTCTTGGCGGGCAAAGTCCTTTCAATACCTGGTTCGATGCATTAGAATATATGAAAGATGAAATTGATAAACGAGATTATGACATTGCACTCATTGGATGTGGAGCATACGGATTCCCCTTAGCTGCTCATGTAAAACGGACAGGAAAAAAAGCAGTACACTTAGGTGGAGCTTTACAATTACTATTTGGAATCAAAGGAAAACGTTGGATCAACCCTTATTATGGTAAGGTATTCCTTCCATTCTTAAAGGAAAACTATTACAACAATTTAATGAATGAATTTTGGGTTTATCCATCAGAATCAGAGCGACCTTCGAATGCGGCTAATGTAGAAGGGGCATGCTATTGGTAAATTAAATTACAATATACTTTATTTTATAATATGTCATCAAAGATTAAAGTATTATATATTACAAAATATAATCAAAAAGAAATCTTAGAAAAACCTGATAATTTTACATATTACATTAAAAGCATAATGAATAGCAATTTAATAGATGTGTACTTGCTAAATCCATTATCTTTACAAAAAGGCAATAGCATTCAGGTTCTAATCGCCTTAGTAAAAACAATAAAAGATATCAATCCTGATATTCTGTATCTAGGCGCCCTGCAAGGTCTCGGCAAGTTGGTAGTTTTAAAACGAATCGGAATCCTAAAATGTAAAATAGTTGCATGGAAATATACTTACTGTAAAGAATATTCCAACCCTATTAAGAATTGGTTTATCAAGTTCTTTTATTGGAAAGGAATAGACAGAATTTACATGATGTTTGATAACCATACACGGCATGCACTGAGTCATAATATTGTAAAAGATTGCCAAATAACAACACTGAGCAGAGGAACAGAAGTCGAATGGTATCAAAAATATCTTATTCCCCAAAAAGACAATTTTCTGGTAATGGCTACAGGAAAGGATAGCAGAGATTACCAAACACTCAGTGAAGCCTGCGAGCAAACTCAGACAAACTGCCATATCATTACCCGCCGCCACGAAAGCAATATAAAAGCAGCGGAAAAGTTCAAAAACAGTCAATACATAAAATTCACATTTATGGAAGACCTGCATATAAACAATGAATATGAGTACATTATGCAACAACAAGGTCAAGCATCCATATTGGCTATTCCTTGTGAGAGAAGAAAATATGGAGTAGGCTACACCAATATAATAGAAGCATTGCCCTACTACATTCCAATCCTAATGACACATAACCCCGATATACACATAGATTTAGAAAAAGAATGCATCGGCTATTTAATAGAACCTTACGATGTCGAAGCATGGAAAGAAAAAATCATTTACCTAAAGCAACATCCGGAAGTCATAGAAACAATGAGCAAACATGCTAAAAAGTTGACAGAAGGAGAATATAATGCACGAACCACCGCTTCCTATATAATGAATGACTTTATCCGAATCACCCAATAATGCAAGTATGAGCTTCAAAACATGCCGCCAATTAATACACGAAGATTTCCGTAAGGTGCTGACACAACAGCCACATGGAAAAATATCCGAATACTTATATATCCTAAGATATTTAATTACCAACAATTCATTCAAATTTTGTTTTTGGTTCAGATTGGGCAGCTGGTCAAAAGGAAAGAAAAGAGTACTACCTATCTATATCCTTTCATGGATGATGCATCGGCATTACATGTTTAAATTTGGAATTCAGATGCCATTAGGTACCCCCGTAAAAGGAGGATTAAGCTTTAATCATTTTTCATGTATCATTATTAATGGAGCAACCCAAATAGGACATAATTGTACCATATTTCATGGCGTAACAACAGCTCTAAAAATGGGAGGAAGCAATGCTGGCGTACCCTCTATTGGAAATAATTGTGTGTTGGGACCAGGAAGTAAAATTCTAGGTTCTGTAACTCTTGGAGATAATGTTTTTGTGGGAGCCAATGCTGTAGTTACTCATGATATGCCATCAAACAGCATAGTAGCCGGAATCCCTGCAAAGGTGATTAGTATGAATGGACTGCAAAGTACAGAATTAGTAAGACAGCATAAATGAAAAAAAGAATAGAATGGATTGATTTATGCAAAATCATAACAATGATAATTGTATGCTATGATCATACAATTCAAAGCATTGCTCCCGATGAAGCCTTGAAAAACAGTTTCTTCATAGGCACTATATCTTTTCATATGCCCCTATTTATGATATTAAGCGGCTATTTTATCAACCCTAAAAGAATGAGAACTGATAAAATTACAACATCTTGTTTTTCGAAATTTAAGCATCTAATGGTACCCGCTTTTTCTTGGTATATAATCCAATGTTGCCTATTTAGAGAAATACCTGAAGTAAAAGCATCATTAGAATCATATTGGTTTTTAAGCTGCCTATTTTTCTGCTTCTGCATATTAGCCATTATTACAAAAATCACTACCAATAACCTTATTGTATTTACGGTGGCATGTATAATAACCTATTTCACACCATACTGTTACTTTGTAAAGATTAATTTTTTAATGCCTTTCTTAGCTATAGGATATTGGTTGAATAAACATAATAAATATCTAACTTGGCAATTAGTATTACCTATATTAATGATTTACATAATCCTATATCAACATTGGACTTTTGAGGATTCTGTTTATATTACTCCTATTCGCTTTCACAAATTCAGTTCTATAATACCGATATCACACATAGCCATATTTCGATTTGCAATTGCTGTAACTGGAAGTTTATCAATAATATATGGTTGCATATTAATCACAAAGTATTTTAAAAACAACATCCTTATAAAAAAACTTATTCATTATGGGAAATATACACTTTGCATATATACCATACATTTCATTTTTATAAAACTCATAAAAGATTTTTTCAATAAACATTTGTGGAACAATGACTATCCTCTTATATTATTTTCAATATTAATATCAACACTAATAGTTATACTATCTCTATCAATTGCATCCTTACTTAGGTATAACCATTATACTAAAAAAATTCTACTAGGAGACTTTTAAAATACAACAAATATGAAACTTACATTTAAGAATGTCTTGATTACAGGCGGAGCTGGTTTCATCGGCTCTAACATTGCATCAAAGTTAGTTGACAAAGGAGTTAACGTGACTGTATTAGACTCTTTGTCTGAGCAAATACACGGACAAAAACCGGAAGAGACATCCCCTCTTTATCTATCTATAAAAGATAAAGTCAAGTTCATCAAAGGAAGTGTCACATCACGGGAAGATTGGCTAAAAGCCATTGATGGTCAAGAAGCCATTATTCACTTGGCAGCAGAGACCGGTACAGGGCAGTCTATGTATGAAATAGAAAAATATGTAAATACTAATATCGGTGGAACAGCGTTAATGCTTGATATTTTGACCAATGCCAAGCACAACGTAAAGCGCGTTATTGTAGCTGAAAGCCGTGCCATCTATGGAGAAGGCAAATACTATAGCCCACTATTGGAAAAAGATGTTTATCCGAAAGAACGTTTAGACGAGAATATGTGCAAAGGAGAATTTGAATGTACTTATCCTAATGCCGGAAAACTGCAATTAGTGGCTACCACTGAAGACTCGAAGATACATCCCTCTTCCGTATACGGCATAACCAAACAAGTACAAGGCCAATTGGTACATTTGGTATGCCCTTCCATTGGCATTGATGCTGTTTCATACAGGTACCAAAATGTATACGGTCCGGGGCAATCACTCTCCAATCCATATACAGGAATTCTTTCCATATTCTCAACCAGAATAAAAAATGGAAATGAAATCAATATTTTTGAAGACGGAAAAGAGACAAGAGATTTTGTATTCATCGAAGATGTAGTAGATGCAACTATTTTAGGCCTTGAAACCAAAGAGGCTGCCGGTCACGCTTTCAATATCGGTACAGGAGTTAGCACTGATGTTCTTACAGTAGCAAATACATTGTGTGAAAAATATAATATTAAGGTTCCCATCTCAATATCAGGAAATTATCGTTTAGGAGATATCAGACATAATTATGCCAATATAACATTAGCACGTACTATATTAGGCTATGAACCCAAATGGAGCTTTTCCGATGGTATAGGCGAATTCTGTAAATGGGTAAATACACAGGAGATACAAGCAGATATGTATGATGCCTCTATCCTAGAAATGAAAGAAAAAGGACTATATAAATGAAAATTCTTATAAACTACGCAGACAAGCAATATGAGCCTGCCCGTAAATGGAATACATTAACTGGTAGGTATATTGCTAGATTTGATAAAGTATATGAATATACTCCTAATGACATAGATCAATCATTTGCCAAACTACATCACGACATCCTATCACAAAAAAGAGGAAACGGCTTGTGGCTTTGGAAACCTTATTTTGTAAATAAGGCTCTGTCTGATTGTTCTGATGGAGACATCATATTCTACTGTGATTCAGGATCTTTCTTTATAGGGAGGGGGATAATCGCAAATCTTTCAGAAAAACAGCCTCTATTCGTTTGCGATATACCATTACTCGAATCTTGTTTTACGAAACCAGTATGCTTTGAAAAGATGGGGCTTACGGAAGAAAAGTATAAAGCAAGTAATCAAATCATCGCAACTTATTTCTGCTTTCTTGTAACTCCTGCCACACGTAAATTTATGAAAGAATGGCTGTCACTATGTTGTGATTTTGAACTATTATCACCAGCAGGATTAGGAAAATTCGATGTTCCTACAACCGATTTTGGAGAAGCATTCGTTGCTCATCGTGAAGATCAAAGCATTTTTTCATTACTATGCAAAAAACATGGAATATCCCCCCATCGAGACATCAGCCAACGTGGAAAGCACCCCGAAACCTATAAATCACCATTCTATGCCTATAAAATTCCAATACACCCAAATGATAAGTATAAACCTATAATTTTCCTACACAAATCACCTCGATTGAACTTACAATGGTTTATACGATATATTTATCATAAAATTAAGCCATAATATATTCCCCTTTATCAATTGCAATATGAACCATATAGCCATACTTTTGACTGTATTTAACCGTAAGGAGAAAACCATAAAGTGCCTGCGCAACATAACAGCACAATCACTTCCAGCTGACACTAAGTTTGACATTTATATAGTGGACGGAGGTTCTACTGACGGAACTGTAGAAAGCGTAAAAACACAGTTTCCCCATGTTAACATCAAAACCGTAGATGGAGTATTCTGGAATCGCGGTATGATAGAAGCATGGAAAATGGCCGAGGAAAAAAAACGAAATGGATGCAACTATGATTATTACCTTTGGCTAAACGATGACACCTTCATATACAAAGACTGTATCGCATCTTTGCTCCGTGTAAGCCTATTGAAAAAAAACAGAACCATCGTACTTGGGTCTACAGTGGATACTCAGACACGTAGCAAACTAACGTATGGAGGCAGAGATAAAACTGGAAAAGTGGCACGCCCATCTTCTGATGACAGCCCTGTGCCAGTAATTATGATGAATGGAAATATAGTATTGGTTCCTCACAGCGTGTACAAGAAAAAACTGAGGTGCCAGACCGGCACCTCAACACAAATAAAATATAAAAAACGAGGATATGACTATGATTACATTTGGAGAAAAATTACGATATTTAAGGCGCAAAAACAATCTTACTCAGAAAGAACTTGGCATGGCAGTTGGATTTCCTGAAAATACCGCTGATGTCCGGATTGCTCAGTATGAAACCAATGCACGTATGCCACGAGAGGAGCTATTGAAAAAGTTGGCACAGGTACTTGGAGTAAAGAAAGAAATTCTCACTGTGCCGGTACTCACAAAACCAAAAGAATTCTCCGCAGCATTCTTCTGGATGGATGAACTTATATTAAAATAGTTTTTTGAAAAATAAAAAGACAATGTTCCTAATAATTACCTTTCAGAAAAGATGGCTTACCCATTTATGCGTAATGTCCATCTTTTCTTTTTTCCTAATCATGGTATAATTTTATAATAAATAGTAATGGATAATTCACCGAAAACGATACGGAGAACTGACATGAATCTTTTATATTCAAATATCCTTCCATTAGGGACGGATGAAGGACAAAATACAATTATTGATACATTTAATGAACAGATAACATTATCTGACAGAGTAAATATTGCTGTAGGATATGTCTCCCGTGCTTCTCTTGACGAATTAGAACTCTTGGTTGAGCAGAACAACATCAAACAGATCTGCCTCATTATAGGCATGTACTTTGTTGAAGGTATGCCCGAAGGATCTTATCATACTGCTCTTAAATTAAATAGAAAATGGCAAGAATCTGGCAAAGGAGAAATCCGGATTGTCAAAGCATTCAAATATCATGGGAAACTTTATACATTTTACAAAGATAATCTTCCTTTTTCTGCGATTCTTGGTTCTGCGAATCTCGGAGTCATTAAACCAGAAGCCAATAACCGTAGACAGTATGAGATATCTTCTATAACAACAGACCAGAATGAACTGACAGAAATCAGCCAGTTTATAGATAAGTTAAAAGCTCCTAATATTTCTAGCAATATTGCAGATATTGACGGAATGCCATTAATTCGCGAAACCAATACAGCACTTTCTGGAATAGAGCTCGTTACAACTGTACCTCAATCAAATGTTGATTTTTATAAGAGATGTGTTGCATATGCATCATTTCTTTTACCACTAAAAGTACCTTCATATGATGAACGCCATATGGATGATGGGAAACATTTTACAAAATCCAATGTTAATGTCTGCTATGCTGCGCCGAGAAGTAAACGCAAGTCCAGAGATTGGTATGAAACCCAGCTCACCGTTGCAAAAGAAATCACGCGTATAGAAGGATATCCTGAAAAAAATAAGCCATTTTTTATTATTACTGATGATGGGTATTGGTTCAAAGCTCATACGACTAGTGATGGTAACAAGCAGTTTAGCGCTGTTGGGGATGAATTAATTATGGGGAGATGGCTGAAAGGACGTTTAGCAGTAGCTGGTCTTGTTAAACCTGTAAATGATACTCAGGCAGACACTGATCGTACCGGCATGATAACCAAAGAAATGTTACAGGAATATGGTTGTGAAAATCTTTATTTAAAGAAAACCGGGCAGACTGCTTTAGATGAAACCGGTAATCCACTTGACGTATGGATGCTTTCCT
>ENA-OPRT01001160-OPRT01001160.1-human-gut-metagenome-genome-assembly--contig:-NODE-1160-length-10625-cov-8.172375_pt1 | contig 10625 bp, 12 predicted proteins | sample MGYA00241895_ERZ501884 | MGnify/ENA primary metagenome ERZ501884 (study PRJEB25962, sample SAMEA2042225) | human gut metagenome | biome: human gut; feature: human-associated habitat; material: faeces...
ACCCTTCATTAAGAATCTAACCATAATATTGCAAAGCGTTAACTAAATGACATTGCTTCCCAGGATGTATATGGACCTGATGGCAGCTTGACATCTCCGGCCAGGAAATTCTCACCGCAGATAAAGTGGCTGTGCGGTTAAATGTAATCTGCAGCTACCGGATTACCAATCCGGAGAAGCTGGTTCAGACCGTGGAAGGGGTGGCTTCCCAACTCTATACCTGTGTCAAGCTGAAGCTTCGGGAATATGTGGGACGGTACAGGCTGGATGAGCTCCTGGTATAGTACTGACATAAGAGAACGGAGGCCGCCGGGGCCTCCCTCCATAAGCGTCGGTATGCAAATGGTTGAAGCAAGCGGTCTGTAAAACTGTGACCCAGGTGGTGAACATTGTTGGATCGAATCCAACCCGGCGCATCAGGGCTGTTGACAGACTGGTACCGGGTGGGCCCATGATGGCAGAAGAAGCTTTCATAAAGACCAGATTCTATAGTTATGGGCAGTCCGGTGCCGGCAGTTATTTATACCATGGCAGCGGACTGCCCTTTTTTGATGCGGAAAGCGAGGAAGGTTCACATGCATCAGACCATGTTTCCACTATTGATTGTCAATATTTGTCAACAGGGAGTTTGGACCCTTTGCCATGGAGAAGGAGCAGCTTATGAACCGGTCCACGGTGACGCGGATTCTGGATGCCATGGAATTCTGGACCGGGGAAGGAAATCTGCTTAATTTTAAGGTGACACAGTGCGGTTCGGAGAATAAAAAGCTGTTCTGCCTGGAGAATATAAGGGGGACGAAGGGGATTTCCGGACAGGCTTCAGGGGAGTAAATGATGAAATATCCGGTAAAAATGCGGTAAAATCCGGTAAGTTGGATTTTAATCGGTTTACATACTTCTTGACTTTAGCATATTAACTTGCTATACTTTTTCTAAAGTGTTTGCCGGATCCACTGCCGGCACAGCATCCCCACACTTCACAAACAAAAATCCAGGAGGTAGATTGAAATGTCATACGTTGATGAGATTTACGAGAGAGTTGTAGCGCAGAACCCGGGTGAGCCGGAGTTCCATCAGGCTGTGAAGGAAGTATTGGATTCCTTAAAGCTGGTCATCGATGCCAATGAGGAGAAGTACCGCAGAGAAGGTATCCTTGAGCGCTTCACGGAGCCGGAAAGAGTTGTTTCCTTCAGGGTACCGTGGATAGACGACAATGGGGCAGTCCAGGTAAACAAGGGATACAGGGTGCAGTTCAACAGCGCCATCGGACCATATAAGGGCGGCTTACGTTTCCATCCATCTGTAAACCAGAGCATTCTTAAGTTCCTTGGTTTTGAGCAGACACTTAAGAACTCCCTGACGGGCCTCCCCATGGGCGGCGGCAAGGGCGGATCCAACTTCGATCCCAAGGGTAAATCAGACCGTGAGGTCATGGCTTTCTGCCAGAGCTTCATGACAGAGCTGTACCGCCATATTGGCAAGGATACGGATATCCCGGCCGGAGATATCGGTGTAGGCGGCAGGGAGGTAGGATACCTCTTCGGGCAGTATAAGAGAATCACAGGATTATATGAGGGCGTTCTTACAGGCAAGGGACTTACCTTTGGCGGCTCCCTGGCCAGGACCCAGGCAACCGGATATGGCCTGGTATACATTCTGAACGAGATGTTAAAGCACAACGGCAAGGATATGGCAGGCAAGACAGTAGTTGTATCAGGTTCCGGCAATGTGGCTATCTACGCAACTGAGAAGGCGCAGCAGCTGGGAGCAAAGGTAGTGGCTTTAAGTGATTCCAACGGCTATATCTATGACAAGGACGGCATTCAGCTGGATATTGTCAAGGAAATCAAGGAAGTGCGCAGAGGACGTATCAAGGAGTATGTGGATGAGGTTCCAACCGCGGTGTATACAGAGGGCAGAGGAATCTGGAGCATCCCATGTGATATCGCCCTTCCATGCGCAACCCAGAATGAGCTGAATCTTGACGATGCCCAGACACTTCTTGCCAACGGATGCTTTGCTGTGGCAGAGGGCGCTAACATGCCTTCCACCAGAGAGGCCACAGACCTGTTTGTGGAGAAGAAGATCCTTTTCATGCCGGGCAAGGCTGCCAATGCGGGCGGCGTGGCAACATCCGGACTGGAGCAGAGCCAGAACTCCTTAAGGATGTCATGGTCCTTTGAGGAAGTGGATGATAAGCTTCACACAATCATGGTAAATATCTTTGCAAAGGTATCAGAGGCGGCAGAGCGCTACGGAGTTGCCGGCAACTATGTGGCTGGTGCCAATATCGCCGGATTTGAGAAGGTGGTTGAGGCTATGCTGGGACAGGGCATTGTGTAGTTTGCCGGGGTATCGCGCATTCTCAATATAATACAGTCTGAATATAATATGCAGAGTGAGTCCCGCAGACAGGCCATATGGGTTTGTCCGCGGGATTTTTCTCTTTTTAAATATTCGTATCCGGCACGAGAAGACAGTCAGGCCTGATTCATCCCGAAAAATCAACAGAAACTGGAAATATGCATAAAAAATAGAGTTTTTACTTTTAGATATTGAATATATTTGAAAGCTGTGTTAATATTGTGTTAATACAGATTGTTGACAATCCACAATCTACAATCGTCAATACATATGAAAGGTGAAGAGGAAAAAGAGATGGGAGCACTTATTACACGTACCGAAGGCCTGATATTCGTGATTTTAATCATGGTAGCATTTGCGCTTTGGTTACAGAGATTCAAAGTATTTAAGTCACTGGGGCCGGTTTTGACCGTTGTGGTATTGGGAATCATTCTTTCCAACACCCATGTGGTGCCTATTTCACATGATTTTTACAGCGCGTTGTCTACGTACTGCGTGACGCCCGCCATATCCATCTGTCTGCTCAGCATGAACATGCGTGAGCTGAAGAAGCTGAACAGGGAGCCGGTCATTGCTCTGATATCCGCTATTTTTTCCGTATGTTTTATTGCCATCATACTGGGATTCATTTTTGCCCCAAGGATTACCGAGGGCTGGAAGTGCGCCGGCATGTTTGTAGGCACTTACACAGGCGGAACCCCTAACCTGACAGCCATCGCAACGGGTCTGGACTGTTCACGTGAGACTCTTGCGGCAGCCAACGCAGCCGATTATGTGGTGTCCACCCCATTAATGGTATTTTTGTTTGCTGCTCCGGTCATCCTGAAGGCTTCCAAGCGTTGGAATAAGCTGTGGCCGTATCAGTTTACAAAAGATGAGCTGGACGACGGAGATGACGAGCCACTGATGTCCGATAAGAGATGGTCCATCCGGGATATTGCATGGCTTTTAACCATTGGTTTCGGCGTGTCCTTTGTATGTACTGTGATTGCGCAGTCCATTTTTCCGGATACCTTCTGGAAGGCGGGGCGGCTTCTGATTCTTACCACGGTATCCATCGGGCTGGCACAGTTAAAACCTGTCCAGAAGCTGCGCGGAAATCTTGACCTGGGTCTGTTTATTTCCCTGACCTTCCTTGCAACCATTGGATTTGCGGTGGATTTGCAGCAGTTTATCGGATCCGCGCTCATGATGACCCTGTATGTACTGTTCATGCTGATTGGATGTATCGTACTGCACCTTATTATCTGCCGCATATTTAAGATTAAGTATGAGTATGTGATCCTGTCCATGGTGGGATGTATTGTAGACGGACCAACCTCATCCCTGACCGCGGCAGGTGCGGACTGGAAATCCCTGATTAACGTCGGCTTAATCATGGGAGTAATAGCCGGAGCCTGCGGAAATTATGTGGGCATCTTTGTATCCTATGTGGTAAAGGGTATATGCGGCCTGTAAACATAAGAAAGGCGTAAGCCTAAGACAAACTCCGGCGCTTGTGGTATAAGGTGCCGGAGTTTTGCCATTTTTTCAGCCAACATGTTTACCCTGGGATTTTCTTATGATAATATTATTTTGTGACAGAATACTTGAGAATTGTTGTTGGATTATGAAAAGGAATTGCTTTTATGGGAAAATTAACGTATCAGACACTGCGTGAAAATGTAGTGGACGTCATTCGTATGAAAATTTTAAACCACGAGCTGGTGCCGGGAATGAGAATTATTGAACAGGATATTTCGGACGAACTTGGGGTGAGCCGCGGTCCCATTCGGGAGGCCCTGAGACAGCTGGAACAGGAAGGCCTGGTGGAATATGTGAGAAATGTGGGATGTTCGGTGAGGAATATCACCCTGGAGGACATTTACGAGATTTATCTGCTGAGGGCCACCTATGAGATTTTGGCAGTGAAGCTGTGCAGGGGAGTGTTTTCAGAGGCTGCCTTTGCGGAGATGGATGCGGCATTGGAGTCTATGAGGGATTTAAAGGATACGGATTATAACAAATCCATTGCCTGTGATAACACGCTTCATGAGGCTATCATACGATCCACCGGATTGCCGCGGCTGATAAAGGGATGGACGGACTTAAACTATGGAAACGCCATCAATTATTATGCGGGCAATCCCGACAGCAGGGCCATGATTGACCGCCAGTACCCCATCCACAAGGAGCTGGTGGACGTGTGCCGAACCGGGAATACGGAGGATATATGCAGGGCCATATCAAACCATTATATGAAGACCATCAGACGGCGGCTTAAGGAACAGGGCATGCCGGAGGACCATTTTAAATTCTCCATTGATGTGATAGACGGCTGGGTGTGAGGCCGGGAGCTCGTATCGGACAGCAGCAGAAGATGACCATATCTGCCTTGGAGGGAACGATGGCCTGGCAGACAGGTTCAGAAAGGTTAAAACCTCCAAAGCTTGTGTATCTCTTATGTAGTCCGCCGCTTTGCATACGGTTCCGTACACGAAGCGGCGTTGTAATTTATCCTTTATTTCTCGTTCTGTACAAACTGCTTATCAAACTCCGGATTGAAATAGTAGAAATTCTTTTCATCCAGCTTGTACTTTATCTTTTCCAGCGCCTCCCCGAAACGCTGAAAATGAACGACTTCCCTGGCCCGGAGAAATTTAAGGGGTTCTCTTACCTCCGGGTTTTCAATAATTCGGATCAGGTTGTCATAGGTGGTCCTGGCTTTCTGTTCTGCCGCCAGGTCCTCATGGAGATCTGTTATGGCATCGCCCTTGGACTGGAATTCACAGGCATTAAAGGGAACGCCCGCAGCAGCCGTTGGCCACAGGGCTGTGGTATGGTCGATATAATAAGCGTCAAAGCCCGCTGTCTTGGCCTGTTCCGGTGTCAGATTTTTGGTCAGCTGATAGATAATGGCGCAGATCATTTCCAGATGGGCAAGCTCTTCTGTGCCAATATCTGTCAGCAGTCCGCCCACTTCCTTGCATGGCATGGTGTAACGCTGGGAAAGATAACGCATGGAAGCAGCTAATTCGCCGTCAGGACCGCCGAACTGGCTGATAATCAGGGACGCTGTCTTGGGACAGGTCTGGGTAATTTTTACGGGAAATTGTAACCGTTTTTCATAAGTCCACATGGTTAGACACCTCCTTATTTTAATGTTCCGGGCAGTCCCATGGAAGAGGTCCGTCTGACCAGGTAAAATGCTTCTGGCCGGGGTACTTGGTATGGGATTCGGACTTGTTATTGGTTTCAGGGCAGACACAGTTCAGGGTAAGGGGCTCATATTCCTTGGCAAAGGAATCCAGAAGCTGTTTTCTCTGTGCCATGGCCTGGCTGAACGCGTCCAATGCCTTGTCGTCTGTGGGGTGGGTATCCAGATACAGGTTCAGGTCATTGACAACAAAACTTATCTCATTAATCTGCTGAAGCAGCTGGCAGCGGTCAGGCATTTTTTTCACCTCCTACTATAAAAAACGGCAGATCCAGGCAGGGGAAAATAGTCCCCTGTTTCAGGGCTTTGGATGGCTCATAGGGTGTTTCCCAGGGCTGCATGGGAACAGTGGCAATGGCCAGCTGTACTCCTGGTCCGGGGGCGGGAAGCTCCTTGCCGCACCCGCATTGTGATACAGGAACTTTGGCGTCACAATTGCATAAATTCATATGATTCACTCCTTTCTGTTGATTGGCCTTTTGAAGGCTTCATGATTAGTATGAGCTTGATGCGTTTTTTTAGGTTATTTAAAAACTGTCAGTATATCCAGAAATAGTCGGAGTGTTTATTATGGTATTATTGTTAAGAAAGTCTATTTACATTTTAGCTTCACAAGTTGAAAGTGCGGGTATTAGCAGGCCAATGCTAGAAAATACTTAGAGGTTGGCAAACTGGAGCGTGTGCGAAAGGGCCTCTATACCCAAGCTATCAAAGCGTATCTCAAAGAGCAACCCAAAAGCCGAAAACTTTTGAAATATGGAAAAGCCTTTGGTGTTGAAGATAAAATAAGAACCTGTATGGAGTATTTGCTCTGGAATAGCTACGCTGTGGAAAATAGCTACGCAGATAAACTGACATTTTCAGATGTGTTGGAGACAACGCAGCAGCTTGCTGCTGCTCTTAATCTTGGATAAAAGGAAAATCAGTGCCCGGACTTGCGTCCTGAGCACTGATTTATTTACAGTCTGGCATGATACAGAGTATCATGGCTCAGTGGTTTCCCGCCTTTTGTCAGGCGCGCGGTCAGCCCGTTACCGCTCGGCAGTCTGCGCCGTGCCCCGTATCCGGCACACGGCGCGGCCCTCCTGGGCATCCAGGGTCAGGGTGGCTCCGGACCGGCTTACGTCATGGACCTTTACGATGTCAGCAAGCTCCTGGGATTCACCGGGCAGAATATCCTTTAACACCTCAGGATACCGGGTGAGGAGTTCTGGCCGGTACAGCCTGGTTTTGCTGTTGTCGTTGATTGCGCCGTAATACACATCCGCCTCCACCATGTCCTGGAACATGTGGCTGCCGTAAGATAGATCCGGATGGTAGCCTGCCTTTCCGTAGGCCACCTCACAGATGGCGCTGAACTGGCTGATTTCCGCGTAGACCACAGGTACGCCTAATTCGGGGGATGAGGTTCCGATGCGGCCCGGCACCAGCAGCATCAGCTTCTTATCCGTGTCCTCGAAATGCTGGTTGATGCGGCTGATTAAACGGGCCACATCCGGTTTTTTGGCATATTCGTATTCATAGTATTTCTGAGGATCCACCCACACAATATAGTCGATTGGTTCCTCCTTGGACCGGCGCATGGATGTCCTGCGCACGTCAAAGAGAAATTGGTGGTCCACGCCGTCCGGTATATGTACCTGCTCGGATTTGGCAGTCTGAAGGGGACGGCATTGCAGCAGGTTCAGCCTCCACACGCCTTCCTCAGGATTTGTGACGGCAAACTCCACATCCACCGGGCGTTCATATTCTTTCTCCAGCATCTTCATAAGGGAGCGCATCATTCGTACGCGGAAATGCTTTGCCGAGAAAAGAGACAGAAACATCTGCCCGAACCAATAAAGCCACAGCATATTAAACAGCAAATGCAAAATACCTGCGTGCATGAACATATAAGTCAGCAAAGACCAAGGCTGCTTGACAAACTGCAACGTCCAGGCCGGCAGTTCCAAATATTGAAGCACAAATGCTCCATTCCGGTTGAACAGCATCCATAAAATTCCCAATAAGGAAGTTACAATGAATACCCCTACATTAATATATATAAACTGGATATATATGTTCCCTTTGTTGAAACTATTTTTCAAATCAGTAATAAAACTGCCCATTGTTATTCTTTTTTCTCCAATACATTATCAATATAAAGCCAAAAATCATACCTCCCAAGTGTGCAAAGTGGGCAACGCCATCGGTCGAAGCACCCAAGCCCAAAAATATCTCCAAAGCAGCATATCCCATCACAAAATATTTAGCCTTGACAGGAAATGGGATAGGGAATACAAACATCTGACTATTGGGGAACAGCATACCGAATGCCAACAAAATACCATATATCGCTCCCGAAGCGCCAACTGTAGTCATCAGATTCAAGTACTCCGCCATCGGGATCACGGCAATCCCCGTATTCACACTGTCATACTGCGATAATTCAGTCACATATTGTATATATTGCACCAGCTCCTGCACCAGTCCCGCACCTATACCACATACCATATAATAGGATAAGAAACGTTTCGGTCCCCAGACCTGTTCAAGCGTACGGCCAAACATCCACAAAGCAAACATGTTAAAAAAGATATGCTGGAAACCGCCATGCATAAACATATAAGTAATCAACTGGGCAGGATTAAAATCAGACGCCATAAAAAAGTGTAGTCCCAGCAGGTCGTTTAGGTTAATTCCATACTTCATGGCTACCACGCCTCCAAAGAAACACAACACATTTATTATCAATAAATTCTTGGTTACTGTAGGTATACTGTTCATAAATATTCTTCGTCTAATAAAACATTGATTGCGCGCAAATTTACAATTTTATTCTGTTATATAACAGAAAACAAGAGTTCTCTTACGTTTTTTTGATTTTTGGAGCATCTTTTTTAGGCTATCTGTTTGATTTCTAATTTTGAAAGCATATATTTGTCACTGATTTTGGTAAAACTTTTGTGTTACATTTAATAATTAATCATTTTCGTTATGAATAAGGCAGATCTTATCAGCGCAGTCGCCGCTGAAGCCGGCTTGAGCAAAGTCGACGCAAAAAAAGCAGTTGAAGCTTTCGTTTCAACTGTAACAAAGGCCCTCCAAGAAGGGGACAAAGTATCATTAATCGGATTCGGAACATTCTCTGTTGCTGAAAGAAGTGCATACCTTCTTCAATGCCGAGGCGTTTGGACAAAGAGCCGGCCACGATGTTGCGCACGATAACTTCCAAAGGTAAAATCTGTAATTTTTTAACCAATTGATCACGATCATTAAGGCGTTTAATGAAATGGTTAGGTACGCCTTCTTTAGTCAACAATTCAAAGAAGAAGGAAGAAATTTTGTTGTTCAAAACACCTTTGTCATGAATGGTGCCTTTTTTCTCGCCGTTAAATGCCGTTGCATCATCTTTGTAATGTACTAAATATTCTTTAGGGTTTTCAGTTTCAAATACTTGTTTAGCTTTACCTTCATATAACATGTTCATAATGTGGCCTCCTGTGATTTCTCAGATATTTGTCAAAACATTACTTTAATCCTTTAATCGCACTCTTACTGATACGATTAAAATCCAAATATTTCATTTATATTATTTATTTAATTCCGCTTGCAGTTTTTCATTTTTGGCAATAACAGCTTTTGCCATGTCATCGCGATATGTTTTGTATTGTGCTTTCAATTCAGCATCCTGTGCGGCACCGATTTGTACAGCAAACAAAGCTGCATTTTTAGCACCGTCCACAGCCATAGTTGCAACCGGCATACCGGATGGCATCTGAACAATAGCCAATAAAGCATCGATACCTTTTAAGGCTGTCGCATTAAGCGGCACACCGATTACCGGCAATACGGTGAAACTGGCGATAACGCCCGGTAAGTGAGCGGCCGCACCGGCTCCGGCGATAAAAGCAATAGCGCCTTCGGCTTCCAAACGTGTTACAAATTTCTTAACTTCTTCCGGCGTACGGTGAGCGGATGCAATAACCATTTCATAGTCAATGCCGAATTCCTTTAATACGTCGGCGGCTTTCTTCATAACTCCTAAATCAGAGTCACTACCCATTACAATGCCAACTTTCATGTGTTTACCTCCTAGCTGTAGAATAAAAACTACCCTGCGGTCAGAATTAGACTTTCTATCTAAATTCTAACAAAAGCCCTCTTATTAGTCAACACAATATCCGAATATAAGAAGATTATTTTTGCTAAATGTTCGGATTACATCGAACATTGCCAAAAGTAATTTATAAAAAAAGATGCTCTCTTATTTACATAAGAGAACATCTTGATTATCAATGCTCATGGGCATATTGCGCAAAAGGATCCGGTAATTGTTCAATTCCCATAGCTTCTTTCAAAGCAGGCACGGCCCCCGGCATATATTGAACGATTTGTTGCATTAACACATATAGAAGTTCAGGCTCGAACGCCGTATTCGGACTAATATAAATGCAGTCTAAATACAAACTGTTGTCATCATGTTCAATATAATATTTGAAGTTTTTATATTTGCTGTTTTCACGATTGATAAACTCGCTGATTGCCTGATAATTATCCGCTGTCACCACATTAGCGCCCACAAGGACACGAATGACACCGTAAATTGTCGCATCAAGCAACACAAAGATAGGCATATCGCCCATTTCAGTTTGAATATAAGAGCGATATACAACCGTACCTTCTTCATCTTCAACATTACGTTTATCAAAACAGGTTATTTCTTCGCTAATCAAAAACTTTTCAAATATTGGACTTTTTTCATTCTTAGCGTTCGCCACGATACACCTCTTAGTTTACTTTTTCAGTAGGATCTACTTCTGTCCCCAATACTTTTTTCAAAATGTTAGGATAGAATTCTTCCAAATGCGGTTCCAAAACTTCAGCTAAAAGACGAACCAATAATTCAGGATTAAAGCTGTCTTCAGCGGATGGAACACTAATATCCATGTACACAACATGGTCTTGTGCACCCAAATAATATTTGAAGATTTTAAACTGGCCGTTTAATTCGTTCAAGTATTCAACAACCGCTTCGCGTTTATCTTCAGGCACGGCACCGGTAGTCACAATCAAGCGCATCAAA
>ENA-OPRT01001182-OPRT01001182.1-human-gut-metagenome-genome-assembly--contig:-NODE-1182-length-10470-cov-6.390302_pt1 | contig 10470 bp, 10 predicted proteins | sample MGYA00241895_ERZ501884 | MGnify/ENA primary metagenome ERZ501884 (study PRJEB25962, sample SAMEA2042225) | human gut metagenome | biome: human gut; feature: human-associated habitat; material: faeces...
CCCGCCGCAACCGTGCCGATATCGTCATGTCATCTCCTTAGCGTGCTCGATGTATCGGGAAGAATTCGCTCATCGTAGAGTCTACACGCGCGCTGCAACAGGTGAAGATACGTGAAGGCCCCTCCCTGATGAGGGGAGGGGCCTTCACACGAGGAGGGGATGACCGAAGGTCACCGTATTCCGGTCATCACCACGCCAGATTGTTTGACTGCGAAGGTTACTTGACGGTGTAGCCCTGATCCTTCGCGTAGTCCTTCAGAGCCTGTTCCCAAGCGGCGACGCCATCGCTCAGCTTCTGGTTGCCGGTGTAGGACTTGCCAAGGTAGTCGCCGAAGATACCGCGGGCCTTGACCTTCGGGTCGCCAGTCAGGTTGATGGTGACCGTCTCGCCTTCGGTGGAGAACGGCGTCGCACTGGCAAGCCAGGTCATCGAGTCGTAGAAGCCGGCGCCACCGGTGTCGGACGTGATGTAGTAGTTGTCGCCAAGGGTGTGAATCTTCTTGGCGCCCTGATAGAACTCGTCCCATGTCTTGTCGCCCTGGCCGGTGTTCACCAGGTTGACATTGATGCCGGTCTCCTTTTTTGAAGTCCTTGGCCACCTGAGTCAGCGTAGGCCCCAAGCCCACACGGTGATTTCCTTGACGTCGCCTTCCTGCTTCGGAGCGGAGCTGCTGCTTGAGTTGCCGCACGCAGCGACGCTGACCAGCATCGCCGCAGCCCGGTAAGCGCCAGCGCCTTCTTTCCCATAAGGCGTATGTCGCGTGTCACCGCAAACATACGCCTTTCCTAAGCCCTTACAGCCCAGTGTTTCCAACGATTATCGTCTGAGCACGACAACGCCCGTCGAATCGATGGTGGCCCGACCGTCGTCGACATGCGCGAGCGAAGCCGCGATGGCCTCCCCTTCAACGTCGACGGTCACCGGTTCATGGGTGCGGTTGAACACGAACTCGAAGTGGTTCGCCGCCGCGGCGTCGGCGCGTTCGACACGCAGCACGCGGCCATCACCGGCGAGGTCCGACAGCCCCATGGAACCCAGCATCGCCGGCAGGCTCTTCGCAAGCCCCTGCCGGCCCAGACGGCATCCGACATATACGGTCCGCCCGTCGCCATACCCGTTGGCCACGATGGCCGGCACCTCGTTCATGCCGGTCCAGCGTTCCGCCTTATAGGAGGCCAGTACCGTGGACGTGTCGGCCGTGGACGTGATCACGTCGGCGAAGTCATGCGCCACCGTGCCATTGTCCAGGTCGAGGTGATCCAATGCGCCCGGCATGTCGTTGCCCATCGGGGCGAACTCTTCGACGCGCACGCCGACGACGTCACGAATCGAGCCCGGGTAGCCGCCAAGCCAGATGTGGTCGTTCTCGTCGCTCAATCCGGTGTAGTACGTCACGAACAACTTGCCGCCGTTCGCCACGAACTCCCGAACCCTGCGGCTCGTCTCTTCGGACAGCAAATACACGCACGGCAGCACGGCAATCTCGTAGGAATCCCAATCGGACCGCACCGGAACCACGTCGGCGGTGATGCCGTTGTCGGCAAGCGCGCGGAACCAATCCAACGGCTCGGTCCAATGATCGACCTGCTGGGTCGGGTTCGCGGTGTACTCGGTGGCCCACTGGGACTCGTAGTCGAACACGACGGCGACCTTGGACTTGACCGTCTTGGTGCCCATCAGACCCTCGTCGGACAGACGTCCCAGATCGGCACCCAGCTCGCACACATCACGGAAGATCTGCGAATCCTCGCCCGCATGCGGCACCATCGAGGAGTGCCACTTCTCCGCGCCGGCCTTGGACTGTCGCCACTGGAAATAGCAGATGGCGTCGGCACCCATGGCGACCTGCGCGAGGGAGTCGCGCACGACCGAGCCCGGCTCCGCACGGTAGTTGATCGGACGCCAATTCACCGCGGAGGTGGAATGCTCCATCTGGAACCACGGTTCCTTGCGTGAAATGCCGTCCATCAGCGACGCGGCGTACGCAACCTCGTCGAAATGGGCCTCGCCCGGCGTGAAGTAGTGGTCGTTGGAGACGAAATCGACCTCCGCACCCCAGTCGTCATAGTCAAGCATCGAGCCGCCGGCGGACACCATGAAATTGGTGGTCAGCGGCAGACCCGGCGTGATGGACTCCAGCACGTCACGTTCGGCGATGTAGAGCTCCTTGAGCGCGTCGGAGCTGAACCGCTTGTAGTCGAGCAGCTTGCCCGGGTTCATGAAGTTGCCGTCACCGATGTAGCGAGGCGGGATGATCTCGGAGAAATCGTTCATGTGCTGGGCCCAGAACGCTGTTCCCCAGGCCTCGTTCACCGCGTCGATGGTCTTGTAGCGCTTCTTGCACCACTTCTGGAAGGCGCGCATGGCGTCGTCCGAGTAGTCGAAGCGGTTGTGGCAGCCGTATTCGTTGCTCACGTGCCAGGCCACCACGTATGGGTTGCCCTTGTAGTGCTCGGCCATACGACGGCACAGGTTCAGCGCGTACTCGCGGAACACAGGGCTCGTCGGGCGCCAATGCTCACGGGCGCCCGGCCACACGGTGTCGCCGCGCTCGTCCTTCCAAAGCACCTCCGGATGGGCCTGGGTCAGCCACATCGGCGGGGAGGCGGTGGCGGAGGCGAGGTCTACGGCGATGCCCGCCTTGCCGAGCTTATCGATGGCACGGTCCAGCCAGTCGAAATCGTACTTGCCTTCCTCCGGCTCGATCTTCGCCCATGAGAAGATGCCGACTGACACAAGGTTGACGCCGGCCTTCTTCATCAGACGGATATCATCGTCCCAGACCTCCTCCGGCCATTGGTCGGGATTGTAATCACCGCCATACCAGAGACGGGATTCGGCGCCCTTCAGCGGCTGCGGCCAACTGTGCTTTCTGCGTTTACTCATGTTCCGCTCCATTACTTGTTCATTGTCTGACGCCCCCGGCCGAACCGTCGCATCGACGAAAAATCAACTGTGACATGCGATGCGGGCTGGTGCCATATCGCGCCAGCCCGCATCGCACACGGTGAGCGTCCCTCCATATCATATACATGTTCCGTATGGAGAGCCAGCCGCTAGGCGCACGTCAAGACCGTCAGACGAACGTGACGCATGCTGCAAGCGGACACTGACCCTCCCGCGAGATCACTCCTTGACGGCGCCGGCGGCGAGGCCGGACTGCCAGTACTTCTGCAGGCACAGGAACGCGATGACCAGCGGGATGATCGTGATCAGCGAGCCCGTGATGACCAGGTTCTGGATGGCTTGGCCGCCCGCAGTGGACGCTTGGTCCTTCCACTGGTTCAGACCGATGGTCAGCGGGAACCAGTCCGAGTCCTTCAACATGATCAGCGGCAGGAAGCAGTCGTTCCACGTGGCAACGATCGTGAACAGGGCCGTCGTCACGATGCCCGGCACCGAGATCGAGCCGATGATCACCGCGGACACGGCCTTGCGGCCCGGGAAGCGGAACTTCGCCAAAGCGTAGCCGCCCATGATCGCCAGCAGGGTTGCACCGCCCGCGCCCACCACCACGTAGATCAGCGTGTTGACCAGCCAGCGCGCGAAGATGCCGCGTCATAGGTGAACACCGTCACGATGTTGTCCCACAGCGCGAACGTCTTGCCGAAGCCCAGGCCGAACGCGCTCGTGAAGTCCGATTGGGTCTTCGTCGCGTTGATGAGCAGGGAGACGAACGGGAACAGGCAGCAGACCGCGAAGATCGGCACGATGAATACGACACCAACGCGAACGGCCACATGAACTTCCAACCACGCCAATCCCGCTTGTGCTTATTCACACGAGCCAAAGGCGACACACTCACCGATGTCATACCCCTCTCCTTCGAAGGGCTCGAAGCGAAGCACACCGCACAGAACTTGCCACAACGCAACAGCTCATTGAACTTGTTCCGCGAAATGCACCCTCTATAAATGTTTGCGTTACCATAATATCAATATTGTTGGAATTGTCAACTTGAGGGTACGGCAAGTCATCAGGAAATAGTCTATACTGATGGTAACCAAAACATATAAATGCCAAAAAAACAAGCAGGAACCATGGATCATTCGCAACCCGCTTCCATGCAGGACGTGGCGAAAGCCGCCAGCGTGTCGCCCCAGACGGTCTCACGAGTCGCCAACGGAAGCAATGCCGTCCGGCCGGAAACACGGCAGCGTGTGGAAGCCGCCATGGCCAAGCTGGGTTACCGGCCCAACTATGCGGCCAGGGCGCTTAAGCACGGCAAGTTCAAGGATGTCGGCGTCGTGCTGTTCAACATGCTCACTTATGGCAACGCGCGTATCCTCGGCGGCATCGCCGACGCGGCGAACAGCAATGGCTACGCCATCACGATGCAGTCCTTCGGACGCAATCGGGAACGCACCCTGCATGCCGCCATCGAGCGTATGAAGCAGCTTCCCGTGGACGGCGTCATCGCCGTCATGGAGGAGCACGTGACGGACTTCTCGGAGTTCCGCCCGCCCAAGGAGCTGCCGGTCGTCATCATCTCCGAGGATCCCGCGAACTACTGCCCCACCATCGATGCCGACCAGTACGGCTGCTCAGCCGCCGTCGTGGACTATCTGCTCAGCAAGGGGCACAAGACCGTCTACCACATCGCCGGGCCGTCCTCGTCGCGAGCCGCGGAAAGCCGCGCGCAGGGGTGGCATGACACGCTCGACCAACTGGGGCTGCGCATCCCTCCGACCTATATGGGCGACTGGGAGGCGGACAGCGGATATCAGGCCGGACTCGCGCTGGCTCACGACCCCGATTGCACCGCGATCTATGCGGCCAACGACCAGATGGCGTATGGCGCGATGCTCGGATTGCAGGCCGCCGGCAAACGCGTGCCGGAAGACGTCAGCATCGTCGGAGTGGACGATTCGCTGAGCGGGACGATTCCACGGCTGTCGCTGACCACCATGCGCATGAAATTCAACGACATCGGACGCGAGGCGTTCTTCATGACCAAGCGTCTGTGCGAGGGCCTTCGAGTGCCTTCGGGCGTGAAGACCGTGGTTCCCGCGGAGCTGGTGGAACGCGGGTCGGTGCGCGACCTGGAATCCTAGACGACGAATCTCAAGCGATAATGGCCTCGGCCTCGCCGGTGTCGAACGGGCGAAGCCGAGGCCATTATCCGTTCAGCGCCGGCGATTCGTCAGAGGTTCGCCGGCTACATAACGCCTTACGTTCTCCAATGCGATACATCCGGTCGATGCCTTCCGCCGTGCGGGTCGGGTCACGACGCACTCCCAGCGTGTTCGCGCCCATGGCCTTGCACATGCTGGCGAAATGCGAGCCGATGTCCCCGGTGCCGACCACCAGCACCGTGGAGCCGCGCACGCTCAGCGCACGGCCGACATCGTGCCATCGCCGCTCCCCTTGTTGACGGGCATATACCGACATTGTAGGCGCACGGAATATTGCCGCGACGCCGGTGTAAAAATGACGATGCGCCGGCCCGTCTTTTCTAGGAGACGGGCCGGCGCATCAGACGGCCGGAGAACCGATGTTACCGGTTGGACTTACGCTTGGCTTCAAGCGTCACGACCGCACCCGCTACCATCGCAAGTGCAGCGAAGACAACGCCCATTGTGGAGGCGCCGGTCTTTGCGATCACGTCGCCGGGCTTCTTGCCGTCACCGGGCTTCTTGCCGTCACCGGGCTTTTCACCTTCACCAGGCTTCTCACCTTCACCGCCGGGGGTCGTCGGCTTGGTCTTCAGCGCGTCGATCGCCGCAGACAGAGCCGCCTCGGCGGCATCGACATCATCCTGGCTCACCTTGTCGTCGTCATAGACCTTGAGCGCTGCGGCGAGCTTGTCATCAAGCACCTTGAGCGACTCGTCCGTATAGGCGGAACGGTCGATCGCCTGAGCCTTGGTGATCGTGGCGTGCAGCTTGTCCTTGTTGACTTTTTCGGTCGGAGGCTTCTCGCCACCCTTCTTGGTGAACGTCAGCTCATACGTGACTGGGGACGTCACACCATCCGGGAAGCGGTATCCGTCGGCGGGCTCGGCGGTGACCGTGACGGTCACGTCCTCATCGCCCACGTTCACTACGGAACCAGCGGCCAACACCTTGCCGTCGACCTTGTACACGACTCCCTTGATGTCGGGGATGGTGTATGTATCGGCATCATCGTCCACTGTCGGCTTCTGCGGGGTGGCGACCTTGTCCTCCTCTACGGCCGTGGGCAGCAACTCGACATTCATTTCCGCCGCGGAGCCGAAGTTCGATCCGGAATAATCGGTCTTGATGACGAACTTGACGTACCGTCCGTTCTTGGGGGTCAGCTTGATGCGCTGCGTGTAGGCGACGTTCTTCAACGTGCCCGAGGCCACAGGGGCTCCAAAATCGTTGGGATCGTCGGAGACATACACCTCGTAATCCTTGGCGGCACCGTTATTGTTGCCGTCGATACGGGCGAGGTAGTCGAAGTAGGCGACGTTCTCACGCGATTTGCCGAGATCGAGAGTCACCCAATGCGGGGAGATTTTGGCTGTAACTCTTTGGTACACACACCATGACGGCGTATACGATGGCGTCCTCACCGATGTAACCTCCAGAAACACCGGTAACGAAATCACCGAACTTGGCGTATTTCTTGATGACGGTTCCGCCCAACAGGGATAATAGGAAACCGGTGCGTTCCTCCGTATCCTTGCGCATGAACATGATCAGCGAGCGCAATGCGGAATACACGTTATGGTCTGTTGCTGGGGTGGAGTCGTGGCTTCCGATCACATACACACCGCTGCCACCACCGCCCGTATAGGTCTGTCCCTTCAGGGTAAGGCTCTCAACCTTTTCCTCCAGCTCCCCGATACGGGAATAGGCGGCGGTTTCCCCGACAGTATAAACAGGTGAGTCAAAGGAATAATCAAGATTGAATTCAAATCCGATAACCCTTGACTGTCTTCCGTTCTCGAAATAAGCCTTGTTGATAAGGTTGACCTTTTGACCGATGCTATAGAAATTATGAACGCCATCCTCACGGTATGCGTCATTTGACATCATCGTGCAGCCATAGGTACTCGGGTCTATCTTGGATTTGGCAGCGTACTTTTCAGTCTTTTCCTTCAACTCCTGCTCGGCGGCACCCACAAGCCCCAGCTCGGTTATTTTCGTACTGTCCCAGCCGGAAAGCACATATTCATCTCCATCCTGGGGAAAGAGCACATCACCGGGAAGCGGTCTGCCATAGTCCTCATTCCTGACTATCTCCCAAAGTTGTGCCTCAGGGTTCCATCCGCCATCCTCCAATTTCTCCGGCTTTCCCTCAGGATTGAACTTCACGGCAAACTCCAAACCGTTGAGAAGCCCGGATGCGAAACGTATCCTCAGCTCCTGACCGGGGAGGATATATTTCTCGGAAAAGTTAACACCCGTGTCCCTAAAGCGGTAGGCATTCCATTTTTCCTCGGTGGTTGTGCCGTCCTCATTCTCCACCTTGTCCGTCACTTCGATAGTGGTGACATCCGACATGATGCCTGTTCTTCGAGGATAGACTTCATCGAAGATAACCACCTGCTCGACGGCTTCCTCGGTAGTCATATCAGGATAAGCGTCAATGTAAGGAGTGCCTTCGGGAAGCATCAGCCTGCGCTGCACCACGCCGTTCACAACCACGGTCTCGTCAATGGGGCGGTAGTCTGCCGGTATGTTACGGGTGGAACCAAAAGCGTAGATACGGGTGGCATAGGTGGACTGGGATTCTGACTGTGACATTTCCTGCACGTTTTTCCCGATCTCGAAATCCACCGCGTCACCGGACTCACAACGCCCGAAATGGATGATGTTTTCAGTCACCCAACATTCGCAATCCCATTTCTTTGCCATCTCAAAACAAGCGTCAAGGATGTTGATGTTATCGTAACTCATCAACTGGGACTTGTTTTCGACTGTGGAATCAATGGAGAAAACAAAATCCTGTCCTTTGTATGTGTAACCAAGAGCTTTCAAATTTCTAAGGACTATACCGGCTTGTACGTCAAGCGGGGCGGTCAGGTTCCAGGACGCCTCCTGTCCGGCCGTCTCCGGGGTATATTTGAAGATTTTGTTTTTCCATTTCCAGTAGTAGGCGTCAAGCTGAAGCTCATAGTCGTATGCCCCGGTTTTACGGTTGTACTTGGGTTTGTACAGATCGCATAGTTCGAACCGTCCGAAACGTGTGTCCTCCGTCCAGTCGCCCAGTTTGAAAAAGACAGGAGATTTCAGAGAGAACTTCAAAAGTATAAAGTCCTCCTTCATCAAAGTGAACTTACGTTTGCTGCTTTTTCTGACAACATCCTGATAACATGGTGTACCAGCTGAATTTCTGATCTCAATTTTCATACAATATCTTTCCTGTCGCCCGGATTGGGTTCTTTGAGTTTGACCATAAACTTACCCCGGCATTTTCCGTAACTTCCATACTTGCCGCAAGACAGATAGTACAGATTGTAAATCTTTCCCAGTGCCGGGATTTTCAGTGCAATTTTACCCTTTATCAGTTCGGATACAAAGGACGAATATTTATCCAGATAGTCACTTTGCGAGTTTCCCGTAATAAAAAAAGGCAGGGTGAGCTCCCTAGAATCCATCTTGCAGATCTCAGGCGATGAAGTAATCTGTATGCCATGTTCCAACCTGCTGTCATTTTCGATATAGTCCTTCACAGGAGGGGGTGTCAGTATAGCCTCCAAAGCTCCGTCCATCAATTCCGCACCCCATGTACTCCAGATATTCCTGCCATTAATAAAAGCATTCCTCTCCATAATCACATTCCTTTTGTGTTTTTTTCTATCTCGGCAAGAGTGTCGTCCATGCCGCTCAATATGCCGGTATATTTTTCAATTTTCTCCAAATGATCGTTGCATTCATGCAATACATCGCGCATTTCCGTGACACACACCGAATGAGCAGCAAGTTCCTTTGCCATATTCAATGCTGCCGTGGAAATAATAAGCATATTCGCATTCATTTCCGTTCCTTTGGTTTCCAAACGTACATTAGACTCATACATGGCTGTCAGCCGTCCGCTGATCTCCTCACCTGTTTCCTGGCTCATGGTGGTGGAATATCCTTTGGAAGAGGATTGGGAATAAGAGTCTCCGGATGCGTCCCATCCGAAGATATCCGCCAGACTGTCTCTCTCGGCCAGCACTGCTTCAGACAACTGTTCCTGCATCTCACGCAATGCATCAACCTCATCTTTCGTATAACCATCCTCACCATATTCTGCCTAGGTTTCATATAGTTTTCTGACCTGTTCCTTGTACTTGTCGGCCATCATGGCTCTGATAATGGATTTGCGGAGCTGTTCCTCCAGATTCTCGGCCAGTTCTTCATTTCCGTTCTCCAGATCGGATATCATCTCCCAGTAAGAATCCTCAAAACTGTCAAAGGATATACCGGTAACCTGTTCCTTCACCGCCTCCAGTATTTCCTTTTCCGTTTCGCCATATTTGATGATATTTTCCAGATGGTTCCTGAACTCTCCGTCCATAACAGACCAGAGGCCGGCATAATTCTCCCTGATGGACTGCAAGACTTCCGGGGACATATTGATCATATCTTTCATCTCGTTGAACGTCACACCGTACTCCCTGGATATCTCCCCAGCGACATCACGCCAGTTCTGTCCTTCCCATTTGTAGGAGCCTTTCCACATCCTGTAGCCCTGGCTGTGACTTCCGATACTGCTGCCGGCACTCAGACGTGCCTCGGCAAGTTTCTTTTGTACATCCAGCTCGTTTTTTGCAATATTCAGAGCTTCCTCTCCGGCTTTGGATGCTTCTGCACCGTAACTTTCATTTATATATGCCTTTTTTTTGTCAAGCAGCTCGTCCCAGATATCCAGTAGATTATCATACTGCGCCACCATCTCATTATAACCGGAATAATCAGCGCCATGGAAAATACCACCGGCCCCCTTGATCCCAAAAATGGACCCCACCGTATCGAAAATTCCTCCTACGGCATTGCTCACAGTTTCCAGTATATTTCCCACGAATTTGTCAAGCCCCTGGTCACCGATTTGGTCAAGTATGGCCAGGATGGCAGCAATAATCCCGCCTATCTTCGATCCGGATTCCGAGAGTACGTCAACCAATGACCCGACACTATCCCCGAATGAGGAAAGACTTACATCCGCTTCCCCGAGCTGTGCAATGGCATTGGTGACTCCGGTTATATTGTCTATAGCCTTCTTTGATGACTTGTCCACATTCGTTTTCGCATTCGTGACATTCTGGGATGCTGTATTAAGCTTTTTCTTCGCCACCTCCTGCTCGGCATGTGTTCCACTTTCCAAGGACATATTATATTCATCCTGAGCCTTGGTCAGTTCCTCCTGAGCTTTTCTCAGATTGTCCAACTGGTCTGGAAGATCACCAAGCAGTCCGCCTTTGTCAATAATGGCGGATTGTATCCCGTCTAAAGCTTCGTCAACAACCTTTTTTTGCTCTACAGCCATATTCTTATACTCATCGGATTCACGGA
>ENA-OPRT01001183-OPRT01001183.1-human-gut-metagenome-genome-assembly--contig:-NODE-1183-length-10463-cov-2.325615_pt1 | contig 10463 bp, 6 predicted proteins | sample MGYA00241895_ERZ501884 | MGnify/ENA primary metagenome ERZ501884 (study PRJEB25962, sample SAMEA2042225) | human gut metagenome | biome: human gut; feature: human-associated habitat; material: faeces...
TGAATCAAAGTGTGTGACGATACCAAAAGGTCTTATTACCTGTATGCGTTTCATTCGTAAGAATGGGCACATTCTGAGAGGAGGTGAGCATATATGCAGGCTAAGGGTTTATTCTTGAATTATAAGAAAAACAGACGACTTATGCAGTATTTCTTTAAAATAAGAGAGCTGATATAATGAAAGGAGTTTAAGATGCACAGAATACGGGACAGTCCTATGTGTCCCGTGCATTACAGATAAATAGTTCACCGCAAGGGTGGATGGCACGGAACACAAAGCTCGTCCCTCTTGCGGAGAAGGGATGGGTGATGACTATGAAGAAGATAAGTATTATCTTATTATCCGCAGTATTGGTCTTTTCAATGGCTGCCTGTAATGGTGGTAAGGAAAAGGCTGATAATCAGACAGAGAAACAGACGGAAAGCGTAAAGCCAACTGAAGAAGTAGCAATGGCAACGGAAGCTGTCACAGAGGTCACAACCGAAGCTGGAAGTGAAGAGACAGAGAAAGATATTGCCGAGGTTAAAGATTCAGAAGAGAAGACTGATAAGGAAGATAACCAGTCTGCTGATAATGAAACTGCTTCAAAGCAGAAAGAAAAGTCAGAGCAGAATGACGAGCCGGAACAGAAAGCTCCTGCAAGTGGTAATAAGGAAGCTGGTGGAAATCAGAGTAATGCAGGTAATGGTGGTCAGACTACAGACAGTCCGAAAGACAATGTGAGCAATCCACAGCCTGCATCCGTGGCATACAGTCCACAGAATGTTGTGTCACTTGCAACAGCAAAGTGTCAGGCAGGAGGGATGATTACCACACAGCAGAATTTACAGAATCATTTGAATGACGGTAGTATCACGCAGGAAGAGTACAATGAGTATTATCCTTACGATGGTATGGAAGGCTCTTATTATAGTGTGTTTGTAGAGACAGACCTCAACAAAGCAAGTACCATTGATGGACAGCGGTTATCATCTGAGGATGCAATTGCAGAATATATTGCAAGTATGTTACTTTTGGAAACAGATCCGGTATTCTACATCAGTTATGATGGAGTTTACACGACAGGCGGCACAGACTATTACGAGTTTCGATGTCACAGATAAATAAAAACGAATAGAAGCAGAAGGAAGAAAGATGTAAGCCATAAACTTATGTCTTTCTTTTTTTATGCGTAAATTAAGGAGGAAAGAGCACATGAAACAGAAACTAAAGCGTTTTATGGCAGGATTTATGGCTATGCTCACACTGGTTGGAACACTCTTTACGAATGGAACAACAGCATTTGCAGCCAGTCCGCAGGCAAATATTGCGTTCTGGAATGCGTCAGTCAAAAATTCCGGAGAAGTAAGTGAGCTGAAGCCCGGATATAATCATGGCAAGATTCTGTATTCAATTCTTGACGGAAATTCTGCATATTGTATGAATTTCGGATTAAGAGCAGATGGCGGTCAGCTTATGAACAGCTACGATGATGCGAGCACATCAATGTCAGCACAGCAGAGAAAACTTTTAAGTTACTGCCTTTATTATGGGTTTAACAGTACACAAAAGGCGGCACCAAGCAACAGTCAGTGCGATGAGTATATCGCAACTCAGGCAATGGTATGGGTTATTGTAGCAGATATCTTTGGAACCGGAAGTGGTGATTCGGCAGCAAGAAAGCTCTGTAACACAGCACCAAGTCCTGATTCTTCATACAGCTATTATGAGAGACTCAGGGACAATATCAGCAGCTCCTACAATGCAACACTTCCAAGTTTTGCATCACGCAGAACCAGTGAGGCACCAACTTATGAATTAAAGTGGAATGAGGGAAGTCAGAGATTTGAAACAACATTATCTGACAGCAATGGTGTTTTATCGGATTTTGATTTTGGCATCAGCGGATATTCTGTTGATAAGAATGGCAACAGTATTACAATCTCTTCAACGAGCGTGAATACTACAGCTACAACAGGAACATTCACATCCAATGCTGGCAAGATTGAGACAACATCAAGCTGTGTATTCTGGCTTACAGGAAAGAGCGGATATCAGGAGTTTATTTCTGAAAGACCGACAGCAGATCCTATCAAAGCATATATCAAGGTCAAGACAGAGAATATCGGATATGGTGAGCTTACAAAGATAGATGAGTCAAGCGGAGTGAAGCTTTCCGGTGCAGTTTATGGAATCTATTCTGACAGCGGATGCACAAACAGAGTACAGACCATGACAACAGATGGAAACGGATATGCAAAGTCAGCTGCACTTGTTGCAGGCACTTATTATGTAAAAGAGATTACCGCTCCAAAGGGATATGTCCTTTCAGGTAAGGTTCATACACTTACTGTAAAAGCAGGACAGACAACAGGAATCTCTGCAACAGATAAAGAGCAGCTTGGAGCAATCACAATCTATAAAGAGGGTGAGGTGCTTAGCTCATGGAATGGAAGCAATTTCACTTATGAGAAAAAGAAGCTTTCTGGAGCAACTTTTAAGGTAACTGCCGGAGCAAATATCTATAAGGCAGATGGTACAAAGGTGTATAGTGCTGGCGATGTTGTGGCAGAAAGCCTAACAACAGGAACTGACGGACAGGTGGTATTATCTGACCTTCATCTTGGAACTTATGTGGTTACTGAGATTAAGAGCATTGACGGATATACAATCAATACCACACCTCAGACAGTAGCAGTTGAGTATAAGGACCAGACTGTGACAGTCCAGTATGAATCAACTACGATTGAGAATACAAGACAGAAAGCGGATGTATCTGTCGTAAAGAAGGACTCTGACACAGAGAATCCTCTTGATGGCGGCAAGTACACACTTTATGCCGGAAATGACATCAAAAACTATGCCGGACAGGTTATTGTGACAAAGGGTACAGCTCTTGAGACAGTAACTACAGGTGAGGACGGAAAGGCAAGCTACAGCGTAGATCTGCCAATCTCTAACGGATATTATATCCAAGAGACACAGGCACCATATGCATATATTAGAAACCAGTCTGATGTATATAGCTTCAATTTCAATGTATTACCTGAAACACAGGCAAAGACATCATTCAGCCACACATTTGTGAATGACAGAACGACAGCAAAGATTCATATCTACAAGGTAGACAAGGAATCGGGCAAGGCAGTTGCCCAGGGTGATGCAAGCCTTGAAGGTGCAGTTTATGGTCTTTATGCAAGAAACGATATCGTGCATCCGGACGGAGCAACAGGAGTCGTATTCAAAGCAGGAGACCTTGTAGCAACACTTACAACAGATAAGAATGGCGAAGCAGAGGTCAATAACCTTTACCTTGGAAACTATTATGTGAAAGAAATCACTCCATCAGAGGGGTATCTCTTAGACGAAGAGGAGCACGATGTAGTATGCGACTATGAGGGAGACCTTGTAGCAGAGGTATCAAGAAGCACAACATCAGCAGAGCAGGTCATCAAGCAGCCATTCCAACTTATCAAGGTATCTGACAATGGCGATGATACTGAAGCAGGCTTATTGGCAGGTGCAGAGTTCACAGCTTATTTGAAATCATCTTTACCTGTAAAGGCAGATGGAAGTTATGACTATGACAAGGCAACTCCGGTAGTAATCGGGGAAAACGGAGCAACAACAATCACATCCGATGACAAGGGACATGCAGTTTCCATTGCAATTCCTTATGGAACCTATGTGGTAGTAGAGTCAAAGACTCCGCATAACATGAAGACAATCAAGCCATTTGAGGTAAAAATCAGCGAGAATCATCCTGACAAGCCTCAGACATGGAGAGTATTCCTTGACAGGGAGTTTACTGCAAAGCTTCGTGTAATTAAGAAGGATTCCGATACAAAGCAGACAGTGCTTGTACCAAATGCAGAGTTTAAGATCTTTAATATTGATAAGAACGAATATGTGAAGCAGTACACAACTTATCCGTCAAAGGTAGAGCATACTTCATTCTTTACTGATGAGGACGGAGATTTAATCTTACCGGAGGCACTTAAAATCGGTAACTACCGCATTGAGGAAGTGTCTGCACCATTTGGATATGTTGTAAATGATAAGTATGTCAACATCTCTGTTGATACTGACACAGCATTTGAAACAGATGGTGATACAAATGATGCGATCATCACCGTGGAATATTCAGATGCCCCTGCAGTCGGAGAGCTGACTGTAGAAAAGAAGGGAGAGGTACTTGACGGATTCAAGGGTGGACTTCTTGCAAGCTCATATGAGAAAGAGTTTGTTTATAAGGAAGGCTCACTTGGCGGAGCAAAATTCAAAGTTTATGCTGCCGAGGATATTTACACAGCAGACAACCAGAAGGATGCAGACGGAAACCGCATTAAGTATTACAGCAAGGGAGACCTTGTGTCAACTCTTACAACTGGCAAGGATGGAAAGGCAACAGCTAAGAATCTTCCTCTTGGACAGTACAGAGTTGTGGAAGTGGAAGCTCCATACGGATATGTATTAAATCCGAATGAGCAGAAAGTGACATTCACATATGTGGATGATAAGACACCTGTTATCAAGGAAAGCCTTACTTTCTCAGATGACAGACAGAAGCTTGATATGTCAGTGACTAAGCTTGATGCAGAAGATAACACACCGATTGCAGGTGCAGTATTTGGTCTTTATGCAGATGAGGATATCAAGAATGCTGATGGCAGGGTTATTATCGAGAAAGGCACACTTCTTGAGAAGGCAACATCTGATGAGAATGGAAAGATTGCTTTTGTTAAGGATTATCCATTTGCAAAATATGTTGCAAGGGAGCTTGTAAAGCCTGCCGGATATGTGACAAATGAGGAAGCAGTAAACTTTGATACAAAATATCAGGGACAGGATGTTAAGGTAGTAAAGTTATCTTCTGTATTTAAGAACCAGCCTACAAAGGTTGTAGTTTCCAAGTCTGATTTAACTACTGGCGTGGAATTGTCAGGTGCGACACTTACTGTTCTGGATAAAGATGGAAATGTAGTTGATACATGGAAATCTGTAAAAGGCGAGCAGCATCTGATTGAACGACTTACTGTAGGGGAAACCTATACTCTCAGAGAAGAGATGGCTCCTTATGGATACCTCAAAGCAGAAGAGATCACCTTTACGATTGAGGATACCGGAGAAATCCAGAAAGTTGAAATGAAAGATGATGTGCCGACAGGAACGATTATCATCAATAAAAATGGAGAATTTCTGGATAAAGTAACTGCACTGGATTCCGTTGGAGGCTGGATCAAACATTTATTCCAGTATGTAACAGGCAGTCTGAAAGATGTTACCTTTGAAGTCTATGCTTTAGAGGATGTGAAATCTGCAGACGGAGAAAGTGAAGATTATTATAAAAAAGACGAGCTGGTAGCAACCATTACAACGGACGATACCGGTATTGCAAAGATATCCGGACTTCCGCTTGGCAAATACTATGTAAAAGAAAAAGCTACAGTGGATGGTTTTGTACTGGATAATGAAGCAAGAGAGATTGATCTGACATACCGGGATCAGGATACTGCAGAAGTCACTTACTCTGCTGACTGGCAGAATAACCGTCAGAAAGCGGAAGTGGAGGTTGTGAAAAAAGAGAAAGATTCTGATCGTGTACTGGAAGGTGCGGTATTTGCCCTCTGTGCCAAGGATGACATTACAGGAGCAGACGGAAAAGTAATTCTGAAAGCAGATACTGTGATCGAGGAACTGGCAACAGACAAAGAAGGAAAGCTGACTTTTACGGCAGATTTACCGATTGGTTTTGCGTATTATATCAAAGAAACATCACCGGCATCTGGATTTGCAACAACAGATGAAACGCAGGAGTTTACGTTTGAATATGAAGGTGCAGAAAAGGAAAAAGTATCTTATGCCTTTACCTTTGAGGACGAGCCGACTGTAATCGAGATTACCAAGACTTCCCTGACAGATGGAAAAGAGCTGGAAGGTGCCAAGTTACAGGTAACTGATGAAAGCGGTAAGATTGTAGATTCCTGGACTTCCGGTAAGGAAGCTCATATTATCAAAGAACTGGTAGTCGGACAGAAGTATACCCTGACAGAAACAAAACCGGCAGACGGTTTTGTGACAGCGGAAAGCATTACATTTACCGTTGAAGATACCGCAGAAGCACAGAAAATCGAGATGAAAGATGATGTAACCAAGGTAGAAATCTCCAAAACAGATATTTCCGGTAAGGAACTGCCAGGAGCAAAACTGACCATTCTTGATAAAGATGGTAAGACAGTAGAGAGCTGGACTTCAGAGGAAAAACCACATTATATAGAAATGCTTCCGATTGGGGAGTATACACTTCGTGAAGAGTCAGCTCCTGATGGATATCTGGTAGCAGAAGATGTGAAGTTCACAGTGGAGGATACCGGGGAGATCCAGAAAGTAGTGATGAAAGATGAGGTAAAACCGGAAGAAACACCAACACCGGAAACACCATCTACACAGGTAACAGATACACCGAAAACCGGAGATGATACACATATGCTGATTTGGATTCTGCTTGCGATTGCAGGCATGGCAGGCAGTGTATCAGCATTCTGGGTTGTGAAAAAAAGAAAATAAAAAGTTAATGGAGGGGCATTTATGAGCAGCAAAGTCATAGATGCCCTTTTGCATGATGAAAGGGGTATAAAATGAGATTGTTATTGATTATTGCAGGGATTCTTCTGGTGTTAGCAGTCAACTTTGTTCTGTATTGCTGTATCCGGGTAGGAGCAAATGAAGACCGTCTGTTGGAAGATCATAGAAAGGAACAGATTAATGCAGGAAGAAGTGAATGAAAAAACAGTGTCCCTGTGTATCACTGGCGGAAAAGTGACAGCCCGTTTATTGAAACAGGCAATGATGCGTTTTCTGGCAGCGATGGAGAAAGAAAAAGCAGAGAAAGCAAGAAAACAGCAGGTAAAGGGACCGCCAGACAAAGATTATCATGGAAAGCAGAGTTTAAAGAAGCTGGCACAGCAGAATGTTCAGCTTTCCAACATTGAGATTACGGATAACAACATCAAGGCTTTTGAAAAAGTGGCAAAAAAATATGGCATTGATTTTAGTCTGAAACGTGATAAGTCCGTAGATCCACCTCGATATTTTGTTTTCTTCAAGGCAAGGGATGTGGATGTGATGACAGCAGCATTTCGGGAATTTACTGGAAAGACGCTGAATAAAACAAAGAAACCGTCTGTCCGTAAGAAATTACAGCAGGCAATCGCAGCCCGCAGCCAGGATAAACAGAGAGAACGGGAAAAATCGAAAGAAAAACAGAAGGAGCCGACCTTATGAGTGGGATAAAAAATATAAAGAAAAAACTGAAAGGATTTCAGGTGCGTCCCCCGAATGCAGAAGTGATAAAAAAGGTTCTGTTGCATATTCCGTATGTGGTTGTATTTTATGTGGTAAATAAATGCACCTGGCTGTATCAGTATTGCAGGGGTAGTACAGTAGTGGACAGGCTGATGGTTCTCCTTATGAACTATCCGTTAGCGTTTAAAAAGTTGCTGCCAAGTATACAACCGAAAAGTCTGGCTGTGGGAACTATTGCTGCAGTCAGTGTGTGGGCGGTGGTGTATTTTAAGGGAAAAAATGGAAAGAAGTTTCGCCAGGGGGAAGAATATGGTTCTGCCAGATGGGGAAATGAAAAGGATATAGCCCCTTTTATTGATCCGGTCTTTGAGAACAATATTCTGCTGACACAAACGGAACGTCTGACAATGAACAGCAGACCGAAGAAACCGAAGTATGCCAGAAACAAGAATGTTATCGTAATAGGTGGTTCCGGAAGCGGTAAGACCAGATTTTATGTGAAACCACAGCTTATGCAGATGCCGGATAATGTGAGCTTTGTGGTCACTGATCCCAAGGGGACAATTATCGTAGAATGTGGTAAGATGTTAGCACGAGGGACACCGAAGAAAGATAAAAACGGAAAAATTTTGCGTGATAAAAATGGCAGAGTGGTAATGGCTCCGTACAAAATCAAGGTGCTGAATACCATCAACTTTGCCAAAAGTATGCACTATAATCCGTTTCATTACATTCGTTCGGAAAAAGATATTCTGAAACTGGTAAATACGATTATGGTAAATACCAAGGGAGAGGGAGAAAAATCTTCCGAGGATTTCTGGACAAAAGCGGAACGTCTGCTGTATTGTGCTTTGATTGGTTATATCTACTATGAAGCACCGGAGGAAGAACAGAATTTTTCAACCCTGCTGGAATTTATCAATGCCAGTGAAACCAGGGAAGAAGATGAAGAGTTTAAAAATGCAGTGGATCTGTTATTTGAGGAGCTGGAAAGAGACGAGCCGAATCATTTTGCAGTAAGGCAGTATAAAAAATACAAGCTGGCTGCAGGAAAGACAGCAAAAAGTATTTTGATCAGTTGTGGTGCAAGACTCGCACCCTTTGATATTGCGGAACTTCGTGAGATCATGAGCTATGATGAAATGGAACTGGATATGGTAGGAGACCAGAGAACAGCACTGTTTATTATCATTTCAGATACAGATGATACTTTTAACTTTGTTGTGGCAATGATGTACAGTCAGTTATTTAACCTGTTATGTGACAGGGCAGACGATGTACACCATGGACGCTTACCTTATCATGTCAGAATATTGGCTGATGAATTTGCCAATATAGGACAAATTCCGAAATTTGACAAGCTAATCGCTACCATTCGTAGCCGTGAGATTTCTGCATCCATTATCCTCCAGTCGCAGTCGCAGCTCAAGACCATTTATAAGGATGCAGCGGAAACTATTACAGGAAACTGTGATACCATGCTGTTCCTTGGTGGAAAGGAAAGTACCACTCTGAAAGAAATTTCAGAGACACTGGGAAAGGAAACGATTGATTTATATAACACTTCTGATACAAGAGGCCAGAGCAGATCTTATGGTCTGAACTATCAGAAAACGGGAAAAGAACTAATGAGCCGGGATGAACTGGCAGTCATGGACGGTAACAAATGTATTTTGCAGCTTCGTGGTGTCCGTCCGTTTTACAGTGATAAATTTGACATTACAAAACATAAACGGTATAAGCAGTTATCCGATTATGATAAAAAGAATGAGTTCCATGTGGAAGAATACATGAAACATCAGATGGAAGTCCGGTTAAGTCCGGAAGAAGCGTTCGACCTTTATATGTATGAAGGCAGTGAACTGGAAAAACAATCAAATAGTGAAAATGAAGGCACAGAGCATGTAACGTAAAACATACATAGCTCTTTTTTTATGCCCTTTTGGGAGGTAGCGATATGCGTAAGCATGAAAGACCGCCCATCAGGGCGGAACCCTCCGAGTAGTAACCGTTTGAAAATCACAATGAAACAGCAGTTACGAAAGGAGAACATAGATTATGGCGTTTTTTACATCCGCAATTAATATTTTACAGACTCTGGTTGTTGCAATCGGAGCTGGTCTGGCAGTTTGGGGAGTTATCAATCTTCTGGAGGGATATGGAAATGACAATCCCGGAGCCAAGTCCCAGGGAATCAAGCAGCTTATGGCAGGTGGAGGCGTCGTTCTGATCGGTACACAGCTTGTACCATTACTGGCGAATTTGTTTTAGCCGGGGCAGTAGGAAAGGAGAACACGCATGGATAAGATTTTTGAGTCCATAGAAGAATGGATGCGTAACCTCCTTACAGGCATGGTCAGCTCAAACCTGACGAACATGTTTACCGATGTGAATGAAAAAACCGGTGACATCGCTAGTCAGGTTGGGCAAACGCCCCAGGGCTGGAGTGGCAGCATTTTCAGCTTGATCCAAAATCTGTCGGATTCTGTGATTGTACCGATTGCCGGAATGATCATAACCTTTGTGTTGTGTTATGAGCTGATTTCCATGCTCACCGAAAAGAACAACATGCATGACATAGATACATGGATGTTTTTCAAATATTTCTTCAAGATGTGGATAGCAGTTTGGTTCGTAAGCAATGCTTTTACGATCACAATGGCAATTTTTGATGTTGGACAGAATGTAGTGAACCGGGCGGCAGGTGTTATCAACCAGCAGACGGCAATTAATATTGATTCGGTAATCACTTCGATGGAGACAGCAATGGAATCAATGGAAATAGGAGAGCTGATTATACTGGCACTGGAAACGCTTCTGGCGAGTCTGTGCCTAAAGGTTATATCCGTTTTTATAACGGTTATTTTATATGGCCGTATGATAGAAATTTATCTGTATTCGTCAATCGGTGCAATTCCGTTTGCCACTATGAGCAACCGGGAATGGGGACAGATTGGCAGCAATTATTTAAGAGGATTGTTTGCACTGGCATTTCAGGGATTTTTTATTATGGTGTGTGTGGGCATTTACTCTGTACTGGTTGCCAATATACAGGTATCAGACAATGTGCATACAGCACTGCTCAGTGTAATGGCTTATACAGTAATACTGTGTTTCAGTCTTATGAAAACAGGTAATTTCTCAAAGAGCATCTTTAATGCACACTAAATGTAGAAAAG
>ENA-OPRT01001185-OPRT01001185.1-human-gut-metagenome-genome-assembly--contig:-NODE-1185-length-10438-cov-6.225272_pt1 | contig 10438 bp, 12 predicted proteins | sample MGYA00241895_ERZ501884 | MGnify/ENA primary metagenome ERZ501884 (study PRJEB25962, sample SAMEA2042225) | human gut metagenome | biome: human gut; feature: human-associated habitat; material: faeces...
TCAAAGGCTTGGAAGCTGACCAGAAGTTCCTTATCGCTGAGCGGAATGGGCTTGCTCTCCGGGCCTACAAAGCCCGTAACGCCGCGCGTATTGCGAATGACGTACCAAGTATCGTCTGACATAACGTACTCCCCGTCCTCCACATCGACCGCAAGCTTCACCAGAACGTAGCCGGGGAACACCTTGCGCTCTACATCGCGCTTTTTGTTATCCTTGATTTCAGTGACCGTTTCCATCGGGATTTTCACCTCTAGGATCTGATCCTGCATCTGGCGGTTTTCCACAACCGTTTCAATATTATTGGCCACTTTATTTTCGTAGCCGGAATAGGTATGAATTACATACCACTTTGCGCTGTCAGCCATGTTAGACCACCCTTTCGCTTCGAACCCGCCTTAACCAAGCAGCCCGCCAAACAGCTGAATGACACCTGCTGCGGCATTGGTGACGCCCGAAGTTGATTCTGCGGCGCCGGCCGTTGTCGTGGGATCCTGCGCCAGGCCCTCAATCAGGCTCAGTCCCTGGGAAAGGCCGAAGTCCACAATCCAGATGCCAATGCCGATAATCAAAATCACGGCGATTACAACGCCGGTGCTCTTGAGCACGGTTTTCGCATCAGGCCAGGTGATCTTCTTGATTTCGCCCCTAAAATCCTTAAAAAAGCGGGCGATCGCCTTGCCGGCGCGCACAAAGATATTTGGCTTTTTCGGTTTGTTTGCCTTATCGGCCTTGTCCGCTTTTGTGGCCTTGGCCTTCTTTTCAGCCTTTTCCACCGCGTCCTTTTTCTTTTCGTCAGCCATTCATCTTTCCTCCGCTCTTATTTGGTTTCTCTGTGGAGCGTGTGTTTCTTGCAGAATCTGCAATACTTATTCATCTCCAGCCTGTCGGGGTTGTTCTTCTTGTTTTTCATCGTATTGTAGTTGCGCTGCTTGCACTCCGTGCAGGATAAAGTGACTTTTACTCTCATGACGGCACCTCCAGTTTTCCGGATATTTTCAGAGCCTGTCAATCCGCGGGCTCAGCTCCGTTTTCCCTGCCGAGCAACCTTGAGGGCACTGCTCCGCAAGAAACCCGCAGCCTGCCTTCCAGCAGAATTTTTCAGGTTCCAGCCTCCCTCTAAAAATGGGTACAAAAAAAGAGCCCTCTTAGAGGTAAGATCACTATAACACACTTTTCTCAAGTGGTCAAGTGATTTTCCCTGATAAAAGGGCTTTTTACCCGGCTTTTTGGTCATCTGGCCACAGCTTCCCGGTAAAATGGAATACAAAAGCGCAACATTCACAGCGCTTCGGAGAAGCGGCCCATTTTCACCTCATCTCCAAAGCATAAAATAGATGCTGAGGTATACGCTTTGGGAGGATAACGCTTTCAAACCACTCGGTGCAAGAGAGGAATGGTCATCCATATGGCAATCGTCTATCACAAACTGATGCGCCTGCTAACAGATCGCCAAATCAGTTTTTACCGGCTCAAAAAATCAACCAATATCGCAGATGGGACGCTCACCCGCCTGCGCCACAATCACTCTGTATCAATGGCAACCATTGATCGGATCTGCCGGGTGCTGCAATGCCAGCCCGGCGATCTTATGGAATATATCGAGGAATCAAGAAATAGCTGAAGCCCGGTAACACCAGCCGCGCTTTCCCGACAGGCGAATTTTTTTGGCAGATAAAAAGCCTTTATGAAACGCACGTCAGCGTGATTGGGAAGCATAGGCATACGCGCGCGCCTCTTTCCGAACACCCCTGTGCAGCTCCAACGCATCACACACTGCCCAAGCGGCGGAGCCAATTAAAATAGAGAAGCCTACTGCAAGGTAGATCCAAGCGCTTTCCCCTTCGATGCCGTTGATATTACCCATGCCGATGAACCGGTCCAAGCAAAACAGGCACCCTACATAGGTCATCCATAAATGGCCAAGCCCCTGCGGCCAGCAACTCAGATAAAACTGATGCGCACCGAATATGCCGAGCCCCCAGGCCAATTTCTCCGCTTTCTTCCGATCCTTTGCCCGTGCCGCGGGCACGGCCGCTTGCTCCGTCACGGGGTAAATCTCCGTAAAATTCACCAGGAACAACAGGATCATCGCAATCCACATCGGCACAAGCTCCAGTAACCCGCTTTTCCCAACCGTCAGCAAAATCACCAGCATCGCCAAAAGCATCCCCGCCACGGCAAACGAGGTGATTTTATAGCTGATATGTGTTTTGAAATGATGCAGGAAAAACAGAAGCAAAGCCGCGCCGTTGAGCGCAATAAAGCCGATTGCCCCAATCCAGTGGAGCACATGCTCCCAGCCCCAGTCATTGATGAAAATCACCGTCATCGCCATCATTGGGGCCGTATAGAGCGAGATCGTACCGATTTTACCCGCATAGTGGTAACGATGGTATAAATACGAAATATTCAAAAAAAACGCGGCGGCGGTCAGCCCGCCCCAAACCAAGAAAGCGAAGGGGTGGTCGTAGCCGATCCAGGAGATCGTGTTCTCTTCACCGAGTGGATTACGCACGCAACCGAAAATGACATTGTAAACCAGAGCCATTAACAAAATGGTCAGACAAAGCGTTCGGTTTTCAATCAGCGGCATTCTTTTCTGTTCCTGCGAGTTTTGCATCATTTTCCTCTCCTCACGATAAATTTTAATGATCCATTCCCATTATATCATCCTTTTACCATACAAGAAAAGCTATTTTATTTTTTCGCTGTTTGGACCAAAAAACAAACTCATTTTCCGCTTTTAAAAAAGCAGCATTGTGTTCAGCACCGGTTTGCCGTCATTCTTGTGTGCATCCGGACTCATGAAGAGGTCGGCGACAAAAAGGATGACGATGACCAATATCAGCGAAAGCTCTTCTTTGAGCAGGAGGAATTGGGAATAATCCATATCTATTTACGATTTTACGATTTACGATTTACGATTGAAATTACTCTTGGGATTTACGATTTTATGATTTACGATTGAGGTTACTCTTGGGATTTACAAGTCATTTATCAATCGTAAATCGTCAAATCGTAAATAAATCAGTTATTGGCAGCACGCTGTCTCCAATCATGCCGCTAATCCACCATGGTGCCATACCGAGGGCGGCAACGCATGCGATGAGGATGATGACCGCTGTACGTTCGTCCCAGGTTGCATCGCTCAAGGTGAGGTGATGCTTGTTAGTGCAGGTGCCATAGAGAATCTTTCCTACCAGTCGCAGGATATAGACTGCTGTAATCACGATGGAACTGCATGCAATGACTGTCCATACGCGGTGGAACGTATCGGGATGCTGGAACGAACCGGTGAAGATGGTCATTTCGGCAATGAAACCGCTGAGTCCGGGTAATCCCAGATTGGCAAGACCGGCGATTACATAGCAGACAGCCAGGAAAGGCATAATCTTCATCAGACCGGAGAGTTCGCGGACGTCACGCGTATGGGTACGTCCGTATATCATACCGATAAGGGCGAAGAACAAGGCTGTCATCAGTCCGTGAGAGAGCATCTGCAGAACAGCACCCGTGCAAGCTGTCTGGTTCATCATCAGAATGGCGAACAACACCAGACCGCAATGGCTGACGGAAGAGTAGGCGTTGATATACTTCAAGTCGGTTTGTACACAAGCGGAGAATGCGCCGTATACCACGGAGATTCCGGTAAGAATCAGGAATATCCATCCCAGTTCTTGTGCAGCTTCGGGCATCAGGTACATGGCTATGCGGAAACATCCGTAACCTCCCAGTTTCATCAATACACCGGCATGGAGCATGGATACGGCAGTCGGTGCGGAGGCGTGACCGTCGGGGCTCCATGTGTGGAACGGGAACAGAGCGCCCAGCACACCGAAACCGAGGAAGGTGAGCGGGAACCAGATACGTTGCTGTTCGATGGGAATATTGTGCATCTGTGCTATTTCCAATAGATTCATAGAGGTGGCTCCGGCACCGTAGTAGATACCCAGGATACCGATAAGCAGGAAGGCGGAGCCGCCCATCAGCATCAGTGTCAGCTTCATGGCGGAGTACTCCTTGCGTCCCGACCCCCATACACCGATAAGCAGATACATGGGAATAAGGGCAACCTCGTAGAACATGAACATGGTGAACAGGTCTATCGAGATGAAGAACCCGAACACACCGATGGAAAGGAAGGTGAACCAAAGGAAATATTCTTTAGTCAGCGGTTGCAGCCTCCAGGAGGCGAATGTTCCGGTAAAGACAATGATGGCCGAAAGCAGCAGCATGGCTACCGAAATACCGTCTACTCCTACCGAATAGTGGATGTTGAGTGCAGGATACCAGACCATGTCGGCACGGAACAGCATTTCATCCGTGGCACCAGCGTGGCGTGCATTGAGGTACATCACGGTCAATGCCGCAGAAAGAACCAGCAGAGCCGATGCACCGGTCACCATCACCGCGCGTATTTGTGCGATGTTGCGGCTGAGCCAAAGACCCAGCAACATCAGCAAGGGGATGAGTACGAATAATGATAAAAAGTTCATCTTTATATTTACGATTTAACGATTTACGATTTACGATTGAAAAATCTCGGGTTATAGCAATAGTAGCAGTATCAGTGCCAGCGTGCCCAGCAGGAATACAAATGTATATTGCTGGATGCGTCCGCTCTGCAGACCGCGTATCTCGTCACTGGTAGCCTCGGCACTCCAGGCAAGGAAGTTGAAGAAGCCGTCCACTACATGGCGGTCCCACCAGGCGATGGGGCGGCAGATGCAGCCGAAGATGATGCGGTGGGTGATGAACTGGTAGACCTCGTCCAGATAGAAGCGGTGGTAAGCTGCTGTCCACAAGCCTTTGAAACGGTGTGCCAATGTATCGGCAACGGGCTGTCGGCTACCTGCATAGATGTAGGTGGCAATGGCTATGGAAACCACCGCTACGGCGATACTTGTACCTGCCACACTCCAATCCAGATGGATGTTATATGCTTCACCGTTGGAACTGATGAAGTGTCCGAAAGGAATGAAACCGGCAACTATCGTAACCACAGCAAGGAGCATCAGGGGCAGGGTCATCGCCAGAGGACTCTCGTGTGCAGGAATTGGACAAGCCGGGACGCGACCCACGGCAACAAATCCAAGTTTTTGAATTTGACAAGAATGTAAAGACCATAGAGGATTTGACTGAAGGAATGGAACTGCCCGGCATTGTGAACAATATTACCAACTTCGGTTGCTTTGTAGATATAGGAATCAAAGAGAAGGGTCTGGTGCACGTATCACAACTGGCCGACAAATTTGTGAGCGACCCCACCACCGTAGTCAGCATCCATCAGCATGTACGGGTGAAAGTGATGAGCATAGACCTAGAGCGCAAGCGCATCCAGCTCACTATGAAAGGATTGAATCAATAATTGCAACAAGGTAAAAAAGAATATGGAAGAAGATATAGAAACCTGCGGCTGGTTCGTTTTTTATAAGGATCAGCTGCTGATAGAGAAAAAGAACGGAATGTACACCATACCTTTCGGAACAGAGCCTCCCATGCCTGTTCCGGTGGGAAGCACTATCCACACCATCGGAGAGATAGAGGGACGCACTGCCAAGACTTTCTCCGTACATGCCCCGGTGCCCGGCAGCGAAAATGACCGCCACCTGATGATGGATCTCCGGAGTTCATACGACGTATTGCCTTGGGAAGAGTACAATGTGGGTGGAAAAGCCTTCCAGATACTGAATTGGGACAAGAACAGCCGCTATTGCCCCATGTGCGGCGTACCTACCGTACAGATTTCTCCTATTGCTAAAAAATGCCCCCAATGTCGTCAGGAAATTTATCCGCGCATCTCTCCTGCCATCATTGTATTGATACGCCGGGAAGACAGCATACTGCTGGTCCACGCCCGCAACTTCCGGGGAACCTTCAACGGTTTGGTAGCCGGTTTTCTTGAACCGGGCGAAACTTTGGAGGAATGTGTGCACCGCGAGGTACTGGAAGAAACAGGACTCCATATCAAAAACCTGAAATATTTCGGCAGCCAGCCGTGGCCTTATCCCAGCGGAATCATGATAGGCTTCACCGCCGATTATGAAAGCGGAAACATCAAACTACAACAAGAAGAACTGAATGCCGGCGCTTTCTATACCAAAGACAACTTGCCGGAGATACCCAAAAAGCTGAGCCTGGCAAGAAAACTGATTGATGCGTGGCTGGAGGAAAAGGATCATTTATAGAACGAGATGAGTCATGTTCCATCCATAAATACCTATTTATCGCTTGCAGAACTTAAAAATGTACTATCTTTGCAATATGGAATGGTTAAATAGCTTATTTTTTGAACACACGCCTTTACAGGCGGTTGTAATCCTCTCGATTATCATTGCCGTGGGGCTCGGTTTAGGTAAAATCCACCTGTTTGGCATTTCATTGGGAGTTACCTTCGTCTTTTTTGCCGGTATTCTGGCCGGACACCTGGGATTCTCAATCGACCCGAATATGCTGAATTACGCCGAGAGTTTCGGTCTTGTGCTTTTTGTATACGAACTGGGCTTGCAGGTAGGTCCCGGCTTTTTCAGTTCATTCCGTAAAGGCGGCGTACAGCTCAATATGCTGGGCATAGGCGTTATTCTGGCAGGTACGGTCATGACGGTGCTTTTCAGCAAACTGGGAGGCATACCGATGAGCGATATGGTAGGCATCCTTTGTGGAGCCACCACCAATACTCCCGCTTTGGGGGCCGCCCAACAGACATTGAAACAAATGGGGTTTTCCTGTACGCCGACCAGAATCACGCGCTCCTGTTCTTCTCTTAAATCAAACAATCCAACTTCCTCCGTCTGTTATCGGTTCTGGAGAAACGTATTTTCCCGCTGCGCCGCGGTGTTTTCCGGGTATGCTGCCAGAAAATCCGCCATCAGCGACTTCGCGGTATCAAAATCCGCCCGTTTTTCATAGGATACAATCTGGTTGAACAGCAGATTTTCCCGGTCGGGATCCTCTGCCGTTTTGAGTCCTTCCTCGATATACGAGAGTGCACTGTCCGTGTCGTTTTCCGCAAGTGCGCAGAGCGCCAGCCCGTTGTTTGCTGCCGCCGCAAAGCCATCTGTCGAAAGATACGAAGAAAACAGTGCTTTCGCCTCGTCGTTCTGACCATTGGAAAGGTAAACCTCGCCGAGCATTTCCATCGCCGCGCTGCTGCCGTCCTTCATTGCCTTCGAGAACGCTTTGACCGCCTCGTCCTGCTCCTCCAGATAGTAGTATGCGCAGCCGATGTTATAATAATCCTCGGTCGTTTTCGGCTCAATCTTCACTGCCGCTTCGAGGTAACGGTCTCCGTCCGCCTTCATGCTGCTCTCCTGATACAGCTCGTAAATGTCAAGGCAGAGCTGATAGCTCTCCTTCGTCTCCACTGCCGCATCAAAATCCACCTTCGCCTGCTCGTAATTCTTCTGCAGGAAGTACGCGCGTCCCCTAAGGAACAGCGCATCGGCATCGGCCTTTTCTTCCTGAATATTGGTGCAGATCTCAATGGCTCCGTCCAGATCTCCGGCCTGTACGCAGGTTTCCGCCTCGTAATACATGACATCGCGCGAAAACTCCGCGTCTTTGTGCTTCATGCTCGAAAGACTGCTCTTGAAAGCCTCTTTTGCCTTGTCATACTCCTGGCTTTTCAGATAAGCGATGCCGAGCGACCGGTAGCTCTCCGCCAGTCGGTCGCCTGCCTTTACGGCTCCCTCCAGCATCGCAATCGACGTTACGTAGTCCTTCTGTTCGAGCGCCTCGATGCCCTTTTTATAAAGCTTTGAATTTTTATTTTCACAGCCGCCAAGCACCATTGCCGCCGCCAGAAAAAAGATTACCAGTCTTTTTTTCATTCTGTCACAAGTCCTTCTTTATGCATCACAGAAACAACCTGGTCTACGTATTTTGCACACGTTGCGTCGTCCGGTGCTTCCACCATGACACGGATCACCGGCTCGGTGCCGCTCTCTCTTACGAGGATGCGTCCGTCATCGCCCAGGGCCTCTGCTACGTCTTCTACTGCTTTCTGTACTGCCGGGTTGGCCTTTGCAGCTGCTTTGTTTGCCACGCGGACATTCTTTAAGAGCTGCGGGTAAATCACTACCTCGGCTGTCAGGGTGCTGAGCGGGTACCTTTTCGTTTTCAAATGGTTTCAAGTAAGTTTCTGTCACCTTAATGGAAGAGTGTCCCAATGCCTTGCAGATAATACCGATATTTACTCCTGCATGAAATGCTAATGTCGCCCATGTATGGCGCGGCGTGTATGAACTGAGCTTTACATCAGGCAGTAACAATGTCGCTATTTTTTCTAGCTTCAAGTTGAAGTTGCGCAGTACTCGGAGATAGTTCATATATAGCTCTTTATCTTTTTTTATTTTTCCATTTTTCTGACTCTGTTCCTTTGCTGCGTTTTTTTTGTCTAGAATCGGAAATAGATAAATGGAATCATAATTCATATTCTTGAACTTCTCTATCAGTTTCATTGCTTCTTTAGGAATGCGCACTGTTATCTGTCGTCCTGTTTTGTGACGGCTATATACAATATATTTTCCTTTCACATCTTGTTTTCGTAGATGGGCAAGGTCAATGAATGGCATTCCCCGGAATAGAAACATTAGTAAGAAATATGCCAATGCACATTGCATCTCTTTGGGCAATTTTTCTATATCGGTGTGCAGTAGTGTATTCATTTGTTTTGTATCCAGTGCTCGTTTGGTCTGTGATTCTACCTTTGTGTATACATTATCGAATAGCTTCGGGTTATAAGGCAGTATTTTTTTATCGGCAAGTCGGTTATATACAGCTTTCAGGGTTCGCATATAGGTTGATATGGTATTCAAACTCAGGCCTTTCGGTACTCCATGTTTTCTATCTGACCTTTTCTTGTCGGTCTTTCTGTTTCTTGTTCCTTCCAGTCTCATCCATTCCTCATACTCTTTTAACCTGCCAGATGTGAAAGCTTCATCTATTGGCACATTCAAAGGTAAATGTAACCCAGCCTTCCGAATTTTCCGGAGTTGTTCCACCGTCCGGCTCAGAGCCGCGTCTTGCCGACCAGATCGCTTCTGTTCTGGCATCGTAGACGATTCTGGCATCTGCCTCCTTCGTCAGATAGATATGTTCTGTCTCATCTGCCAGATAAAAGCCCTGCTTAAAGTCCAGATCTGAAAGTGTAAAATATCCTTTCACATTCAGCGGATTTCCTTTACTGTCGTAATAAGCAAACCGTACCTTGATCCAGAGCAGACCTTTAATATCAATGACCGGCTTATTGTGGTCAATCGCCACGACTACCGCATCCACGTCCTCATACCCTGATGGTACAACCGTGTTCTGCCAGTCTTCCAGCCAGATCCGCATCTACAGACAACGGCTCCGGAGCAGGACAGCCCAATGCGGGAAGTACCCGTCCGTATAACATCGCCAAGTTCTCCGAACTTTATCTGGTTGCTGCCGAAGCTGCCGTAGAAGGAGCTGCCACACAAGCCGGCAAGTCTGCCCGTGACCTGGTGAACGTGCTTCGTGCCCGTGCCGGTCGCTGGACTTACAGCAATGCCGAGTACAAGGAAGTGGATCGTGATTTCAGTGCTGAAATGACAGCCGCTACTCCGGCAACCATTGACATCAACTATATCCTGGATGAACGCAGCCGCGAGTTCTATGGCGAAGGTTATCGTTGGTTCGACTTGGTTCGTACTCAGAAATGGAACGAATATGCTGACAGTTACGTGATTTGTGGAGGCAAGGGTGATCACAATCCGCAGACTTACAGCCGTACCATCGAAGCGTTCCATTATCTCCGTCCTATCCCACAAGGACAGTTGGATGGCATGGAAATGACAGAGGAGGAAAAAGACGCTTATCAGAATCCAGGATACAGAGATTGATTTTTTGTTTTTTAAGAGTACCCGCCGTTTCTTTCTGTTTCTGATGGAAGAAGCGGCGGTCTTTTTATGGTATGGATTGCTGGGTAGGTTATCATCTTCCCATAGAATATATGTTTTCAGTTTGATGAGTATGTGGCTTCCTCCTGATAAACTTATCGTTTCACTTAAGTGGGTAAGTTTTATCACTTAAGTGATGAAAATTCTTCACTAAAGTGATGCAATTTCATCACCTTAGTGAAATGATAAATTTATCAAGAGGAATAGGGCAGACGCATTATATTTTTTACTATATTATTTCTTGTTGTTTTTATTATATTGTTGATTATTAATGTGTTATTATCTGCCTGTGTCGATTGTTTTTCTTATCCTTATAAGATATATTAAAACATAAACTAACATGAAAAATGGTATAATTGACCTTTGTAAACAAATAGAAGATCCTAGTATGAACCGCAAGAGAGTCCATAAAATGGAAACTAGTATCTATATATCCATTGCTGCTGTAATCTGTGGGGCCCAATCCTGGAATGAAATTGAGGAATTTGGCAATTCGAAAATTGCTTTTTTCAAGAGTC
>ENA-OPRT01001193-OPRT01001193.1-human-gut-metagenome-genome-assembly--contig:-NODE-1193-length-10406-cov-9.514540_pt1 | contig 10406 bp, 7 predicted proteins | sample MGYA00241895_ERZ501884 | MGnify/ENA primary metagenome ERZ501884 (study PRJEB25962, sample SAMEA2042225) | human gut metagenome | biome: human gut; feature: human-associated habitat; material: faeces...
TACTGAATCATTGGCTTGTCGACGATCGGTAGCATCTCTTTGGGAATCGCCTTAGTGGCAGGCAACATATGCATCCCTAGACCCGCTACAGGAATAACTGCTTTTAAATTCGTCATTATTTCATCCACCTGTAAAATGGTTGCTGAATTATAGCTTGTTCGATTTTTTTCGCCAGCATCAATTACCCTGAATTGATTACTGAATTACTTGTGATGTTACGCCGCTTCGTTGTGGATTGCAGTAGCATTGTTCCTAAGTATGACTCCATTTTTCCAGGAATGGTCGCAAATCTACTCTCTCCGTTCCGGCAATCTAAAGTTAATCTTTTCCACATTAACAATATGGTGACCTCAAAACTGACACTTTGTGAAGAAGCAGCTTCAGCAAAGCTAAAACCTTGTTCAAAAATAGCTTCACTACCGGAGGCAGGAGTCAAATATTCCTGAAACTCCTCTTTGTTGTCACTACATGCCGTGAATGCCAGCAGCACGCTGAAGCATATCAAATGCCATAAAACAAGATTCTCACGTTGAACGATAATTTTCATAATATGAAGTATTTAAAGTTATCACTTCACAAATATAACCGGAAAAGAAAGGGCAAATCAATTAACGTAAAGGAAAACGAGAACAATATCACGAAAACGTTTGCATATCAAACAGAAAGAGGAGACCTTACACAATATAATAGTATAGGGTCTCCTCTTTTATTAAAATCCAGCCGTCAGAATCTAATTATTCTATACTCTAATGCATTCAGTTTAATTTCATTCATCAATTCCAGAGGTTTATTTTCGTAAATATCAGTAGCTACATGATGCTTCCAACCCTCCGGTAAGATAACAGAAACATCTCTATTACGCACATTAACCAATATCATAAAAGCATCTTTACCATCACTTTTCTGATACATCAAGACGTCTGAAGCAGGATACCCAGTTAATATTCCTTTCCGAAGTGCAGGATATTTATTATACAATCCCATTAAACACCCATATTCTTGATAAATATCCGAACATTCGGACCAATCCACGGATGTATATGCAAAAAAATTAATAGGAGCCTCATGTCCAATTTCTTGTGAACTATAAATCAATGCTCCACCATGCAAAAAAACTGTTCCAACAAAAGCAGCCATAGCTGCCCTTTCACTTCCTAACTCCACAATTGGCGACATTTTAGAAGCCTCATCATGATTGGTAATAAAACGTAATTTCATTTTTCCTGCCGGAATTGAGTCATACTCGCTCCAATCCACCTCCAACAAGCGTGCCGCACTACTATCATTAACGAAAACATCCCGCATCGCCTCCATCAAATCCCAAGCATAGTTCATATCAAATCCTGCATCAAAATGATCTTTGCGCTTACCTTCTGCCAACATTAACAATTTCCGATTTGGAATAGCCCTCAGAGAATCAACAGCTTGCTTCCAGAAAGTATATGGAACATAATCAGCAGCATCACAGCGAAAACCATCTACACCAACTTCTTGTATCCAATATTTCATAGCATCAATCATTGCAAGGCACATATCTGCATTATCGTAGTTCAAATCTGCCACATCATTCCATCCCGTTCCTGCAGGAGAAATTATATTTCCGATACTATCCTGAGTATACCACTCTTTATGTTCTTTAATCCAAGCATGGTCCCAAGATGTATGATTAGCAACCCAATCTAAAATTACACTTATTCCTTTTTCATGGCATAATTCCACTAAACGCTTAAATTCTTCTACTGTTCCAAATTCAGGATTTATTCTTTTATAATCTTTGATACAATAAGGAGAATTCACCGTATTTACCTCACCAATCTCATAGATTGGCATAAACCAAACAACATTAACACCCAAAAACTGAATAGAATCAAGATGTTTTGATATGACATTAAATGCATTCTTCAGAGCAAAAACACGTGGATTGATTTCGTACATCACAACGTCTTCTACAGCAGGTAATACTTGCTTTTGTTCAGTAACTATCTCGCGTTTTCCGGCACAAGCATACACTGTCAATAATACAAGTATAGTATAAAATAAATTCCTCATCTATTTACAATTCATTGGTCTGACAAATAAAAAAGGATTAAAGGTCCCCCCTTAATCCTTTTTCTATAAATAAGAGAGCCTTAATTGGCTGTCATTGTAGCATTCTTAGCTTCTGGATCCAATACAATCGTGTATGTTCCAGCTGAAACTTTAATATTTCCACCATCCTGCGTCAGCGCACCTAAACTACCACCAAAGTTTATAGTCCAAGCTGCATCCCATCTGAATTTCATTTCACCATCACCTAATGTAACAGTCACCGACCACTTTTGCGTTTCAGCATCATAATCCATTAAAGTGCCTTTATCCCATCCACCAGGAGTAGCATCACCAATAATCTCCCAACCTGTCTTATCCAAAGTAGCAACCATCTTCTTAGTATCGGCACCTACTCGATAATAACCGGCAGCCTCAATCTTAACATTACCGCCATCACCGATAACAAACGTAGTTGATGTCTTAGCCTCATTCCAAGTAATATCTCCAACAACACCAATCCACGTACCAGAATCATAGAACTTGAATTCTGTATCGGCAGGGAAATAGTGAGTGCCAGTATATTTGAAATCACGAGCTGCAGATTCTACCTTATAGCAATCATCAGCTTCCGGCTTCCAACCATCACCACTCTGATAGCTACCAGGCAATGTCATTGCAGAGCTAGAAAGCTCAATCGTTGTTTCTTCCATACTATAAGTATATTTTCCTGCATTAGTCAAATTTAAAGTAATAATATAGGGACTTGCCTTTACCACTTTGAAATTTTGACCTCCAGCAACCAAGTTACCGGCCAACTCAGAAAGTTTACCTTCTTCTGCTCCATAATTGAATCCCCAGTCATTATTGGCTCTAAATTTGAATTCCTTATCGAGCAACGGAGTAACCACTGTCCAAAGACGAGTAGTGGTATCGTATTCCATCTGGGTATCTTTGTCCCAACCACTAGACGTAGCATCTCCAATTACTCCCCAAACCAGCCCTTTCTCTGATTGGGTTACCTTACCTTCTGCATCTAAAGTAATTTCAATGAAACCTTTACCATCAGCAGTAACTTGCTGATCTTTAGCCAATACTTTCGTAAGGTCTGCACCATCAATGATTGCATAAGAAGCAGCACCATCAAAATTGGCATAACCACTATAAATGCCATCACCGTCAGGGTCACCTATCAAATAGGCAGTAGTGTAGTCCCAATCAGGATAGCCAACAGCTACATAAGCATACTTCCATGTAATATTATCTACATTAGGGTCATAAGGTGTAGCCTTAAAAGTTATTGAGTTACTAGCTGCATCAGTATAAGCATCATATGCCTCAGAAACCAAAGAAACAGTAAAATCATACGTTTGCCCCGGATATGCTCCTACCTTAGCCAATAAAGAATTCATTTCACTATTTGTAAATGCCAGTTTTGCATCCCCTGTTTCTCCTATTACAATACTCTTATTGGTAGAAGTATTTGTTAGAGTTACAACATAATTAACTACTGCAGAAACTCCATAATCTGCCTTATCCCAAGCTATTTCCGGAAATTGCGCATCCTTATTGTCTTTAGTAATAGTAATGTCTGTTTGGGAAAGCGCATGCAATGCAGCAGCAGTCTTCAATTCCAATATGGGGGTAGCATCCTCCTCACAAGACATCAATGCGAAGATTCCAGCCAAAAGTAAATAAATATATTTTGTCTTCATATCATTCATGTTTAATCATTAATATTAGTATCCTTCATTCTGTACCAGGTTCTGATTAGAACCAACATCGTCTGAAGGCAAGGGGAACACTTGATAAAAGCTTTCAACAGATTTTCCTGCCGCAACTCCACCCTTCCATGGCCAAACATAATCAGCAGAAGTATATTTACCGAAGCGAATCAAATCTGTACGTCTTTGAGCTTCGTAGAATAGCTCACGTGCGCGTTCATCCATCATAAAGTCCAAAGTAAAATCACTATCGGAAATAGGTGCGGACGCCTTGTCTGAATATGCACGTTTACGCAAATCATTTACATATCCCAAAGCCTCTGTTTTTGTTGCTCCTTGTCCGCCACGAAGAACAGCTTCTGCTAAATTCAAATAGATTTCACCTAAACGGAATAATGGATAATCTGTCCAAGCTTCCGCAGATGCAGGTTTACTTCCATCTTTATTCACATTATAAAACTTGGTAACGGGAATGCCATTATTGACAAAATCAGCTTCATTTGTGATCTCAATATTTGTGGTAGCTTCTGTACGCAACATTGCTTTACGAGTATCCTTATCACTGCTATCCTCTTTTTCAAAGATATTATATAAAGACGACTTAGCTCTAACACCTTGCCAACCTCCCTTTGCATTCGTTTCTTCTTGAAAATCAGCAGAACCCCAGCATAACAAAGCTGTCATACCTCCCCAGGTCATTGTATCTTCACCTTCATATCTCAATGGGAAAATCATCTCTTTGGATTGGTCATTATCAGCTTTGAACATATCGCCATAAACCGGTTCCAATTGGTAACCTGCTGAAATAATCTTTTTAGAATAAGTCACACATTCAGTATATTTATTTACACCTACATACGTGTCTGCATTCAAATACAAGCGAGACAATGCAGCCCACAGAGCAGCTTTATTAGCATGTCCATAATTATCATTAAATCCAACTACAGGATCAAGCATATCACTTTCACATGCCAACATTTCACTTTCAATGTATTCAAATAATTGATCTTTCATAATTTGTTGTGGACGAACGCTACCAATAGGGCTGTTTTCATCTACAAACGGAACATTACGATACAAATCCAAAGCATACAGATACATCAAAGCACGCATAAAACGAGCTTCTGCACGGAAAGTTTTAATAGAAGCCTTTACTTGCTCTGAACAACCTCGTGAGGCAAGTTTATCATCAGTTGTTTCACGTAAAAACGCATTTGACAAGTTAATCTGATAATACAAACGATAATATGATCCTTTGATCCATGGACTTGAAGCAGCCCAAGAAATATGATTGAAGTCTGGAATACCAGGATCATTCCAGCAACAATGAGCGATATCAGAAGCCAATTCCTGCATATTCCACAATACGCGAATAAATGAAGCCTGAGAACCACCGTCAATGCCGACAACATCCTGGTCTGAGTCTCCACCTGCATTACCACCTATTACCAAACCTGCATATATTTTAGCCAAACTTTGTTCATAAGCTCCTATCTCCTTTCCAAAAACGACATCCGAAACCAATTCATCCTTATCCAATGGAACCGTATCCAGATCGTTCACACAAGAGGTAACCCCTAACATCGTACTCAAAAGGGCTGCCGACAATATATATTTATATTTTAATATTTTCATAACTTCATTGATTAAAAATTAAGATTCAAGCCTAACATAAATACACGAGGGCGAGGATAGATATTATTATCAACTCCACTACCGCTAATTTCAGGATCCAAACCATCATATTTGGTAATAACAAACGGATTCTGTACCGTGACATAAACACGTGCACTTTGTTTATCATTGAACAGCTTGTTAAAAGTGTATCCTAATGAAATATTGTCCATCCGTACAAAAGAAGCATTCTGAACATAGTAACTAGAACGATATTGCCCTGTCTTGAAATTTGTTTTCCATGCAGAAGTCAAACGATTTTTCAAGAAACCAGTTTGGTCATACATTTGTGAACCATCCCAAGCCTCACGATTGGATTGTACATTGTTATAAGCATAGTTTCCAATACTTGCACGCAAAGCAAATGACAAATCCCAATTCTTATAAGACAATTGAGAAGTTAATCCCATAAATACGTCAGGAGCAGACTTTTTGTAAGCGACCAAATCTTCTTCGTCTATTTTATTATCCCCATTTTGATCAACATAAGCACCTTCTATCGGATTTCCAGCCTTATCATAAAGTTGTTCCCATACATAGAATGAATTATAAGGATGATCAACAGCATTTATCATGATATTATAACCGGTTGCTCCATCAATACCAGTATGAATCACACCTTTATAAGCCGGGTCATCATTAAATGTCAATTTGGTAATTTCATTTTTATTATAAGAGATGTTATAACTCAATGTCCAGTCCCAATCTTTTGTCGTGATAGGATGAGCCGTCAAAGTAAGTTCAATACCTTTATTCTCCAATGTACCTACATTCGTCAACAACTGGTTACTAAAGTTTGTACCGGCAGGAGCTGTAACCGTATTCAGCAAATCATCAGTTTTACGATAATACAAATCAAGAGTACCTGTCAATTTGTTGTTCAATACACCGAAATCCAATCCAATATTGTAAGTTGTAGTTTCTTCCCATTTCAAGTTTTCATCATAAGCTTGAGGAGCAATCAATGAATACTTGTTATTACCAAAATAATAATTTGCTCCAGCTTTGGAATACATATAGCGAGCCATATAAGGATAGTCACCATTATTCAGGTTTTGCTGACCAGTAATACCATAGCCCAAACGCAACTTCAAATCAGAAAGCCAATCCACTCCCTTCAAGAAATTCTCTTCTTTCATCTTCCATGCCAAAGCAACTGAAGGAAATAATCCCCAACGATTGTCTTTATTGAAACGTGAAGAACCATCATTACGCAAGGTAAATGTCACCAAATAACGATTCAATAATGTATAATTCAAACGCCCAAAGAAAGAAACAAGATAGTTTTCAGTTGAATAATCTTCCATATCCTTATAGAATTCCTTACCAGTTTCTTCAGCTTTTACTGTAGAATAAGGATATTTGGTCCATGTAGAATTATAGAAATGCTGCCAAGAATAACCGCCCATAACATCGACATGATGTGCACCAAACTCTTTAGCATAATTCAAATAGAAATCCAGCAATGTATTCCGCTTCAATTGATAATAGCTGCTATTTTCCCCAAAACCAGTTTTATAGTTACCTTGGCACCAAGTCATAGGAGCATTATCTTCTATAATAACATCACCTTCACTCTTAGACACGTCGTAACCTAAATTCAAGTTTGCTCTCAATTCGGGCAGGAAATGAAACTTATAGTCAATTTGTGCATTACCAATACTTCTATAAACAGTTGATTCGTCATGCTTTGAATCTAAAATAGAAACGGGATTAGCCAAACCAATATCAACCGGTGTAGGATTATTGCCACTTTTCATATACATAAAGTAGCCGTTACCATAGGGATTTCCATCCATGTAAATAGGCTGTGTCGGATCATATTGCGTCGCCATACCTATTGCACCAGTATCTGCAAAACGGTTTGTATTATAAATACCTTTCACATTCAACTGAATATTCAATTTCTTATCAAAGAAATTAGGATTCAAGCTAATAGCACCAGTCAAACGCTCCATATTAGAAGTCTTCAATATACCATTTTCATTGGTATAAGAAACTGATACACGATAGGGCATGTGTGGTATAGCACCAGAAACATTAACATTGTGGTCTGTACTGAAAGAGGTTTTGAATATTTCATCCTGCCAATCAGTATTTGCCTGACCTAATGCTTTAAACTGAGCACTTGATTCACCGAATTTAGAAGTCACAAATTCTCTAAATTCATTTGCAGACATTACATCTACTTTATTGGGTCTTGTATTAATAGAGAATGTACCGCTATAACCAACTTGTACACGTCCAGACTTTCCTTTTTTAGTATTAATAATAATAACACCGTTAGATGCACGAGAACCATAAATGGCTGTTGCAGAAGCATCTTTCAAAATAGTAAAAGTCTCAATATCATTGGGATGGACAGTAGCCAAAGGATTTGACATACCATTAATACCACCGTCATCTACAGGCACACCGTCAATAACAATCAACGGATTATTGGATGCAGACATAGAAGAACCGCCACGCACACGAATTGTAGCACCAGCTCCCGGAGCACCACCGTCAGTAATCACACTTACACCGGCAGCTTTACCAACCAACATATCAGTAGCAGATGTAACAGCACCTTTTACCATTTTATCTGCACTAATAGCCGTAACAGACCCAGTCAAATCATTCTTTTTGGCTGTACCGTAACCAATTACGACCACCTCGCCCAACAATTCCGCATCATCTTGTAATGTAATAATTACTGAAGGAGCAGCAGCTACTTCTTGCGTCTTGTATCCGATAAAAGACACGACCAACGTAGCTCCCTGAGGAACTGTCAATGTAAAATTACCATCAAGGTCAGTGATTGTACCATTCGTGGAATTTCCTTTTTCCACTACATTTGCGCCTATCACTCCTCCCAAAGCATCTTTTACATGCCCTTTCACGGTGATGTTCTGTGCATAAGCGCCTACAGACAAGAATAACCCTAACATTAGGGTAAGAATCGTTTGACAGATTCTAAGATTAACTTGCTTCATGCATTTAATAAATTAAAGTTAACAATATTAATTACCTATATATATTATTCGAAAAATAATTTTCGTACTTTCGCTTTCTAACGTCTTTCAAGTACCTAAAGCATGACGCAACAAAAATATGCTTTATTACTTTAGTAAAGTATAAAGAGAGTGTAAAATGTGGAAAACGAACAGTGCAAACGATTGCATGCGGTTGCACAAGATAGAAAAATCACTTGATATATCATAATACAGCGCTTCTCTCCACTCTACATGTGGCATTCTTGCACATAACATATATGTTTATTCTGCTAAAGTACAGAGATTTTCACCGCCTAACGGCCGTTAGGCGATTTGTCGATGGCCGTTGACAGATCGCTTTACGGCCGTCAACAAATCGCTTTACGACCGTTAAGTACTACACAACATCAAGACAAAACAAAAGAAACACAAAGCTTTTACTGAAGAAATGCCATGCATGTATGAACCAAGCAACATACTTTCAGGATATGAATAACGTGTCTGCACAATATTAATATGCCATTAACACGATATTAACAAAATGGCCGACATGATATTAACTTGTTACATTACAACAAGTTAACATCATATCGGCCCTAAAAACAGAGGTGGAAGCAAAATTTGCTTCCACCTTTTTCTGTTGCTTCCACCGCACCTCAAACACCGATGAACAAAGGGTTACAGAGCAGGTGTGGTAGAGTGGAAGCAAATAGTGCTATTTATTTCTCTGAAGTATAAAGTACCAGCTTTCCGGACTTCAATCCTTTAGCCCTTGCCTCAAACACAATCTCACCGGCTTGCTCGCCACTCTGCACAATAGCCGTCAGCTGACCGCTGAAAGCCGGCATCTTGGGCAGATGGAACAAATCGAGGCTGGTAGCATCTCCATTGGCAGCAGCGCGATATTTTCCGGCACCCTTCACCGAGAAGTTTACCATGCGGCTGTCTGCCGGACAAAGGTTACCGTCCTTATCCACGACACGGACTGTGATATATGCCAGGTCCTTACCATCGGCAGACAAGTGGGTGCGGTCGGCAACCAGCTCCAGATGATGGGGCTTGCCAGCGGTACGAATCACCTTTTCTTCTGCAGGATTGCCGGAAGCATCATAAGCCACCACTTTCACTTCGCCCGGTTCATAAGGAACATCCATCCACATGCCGTTTTCAGCGACACGCCGGCCGCGGTGGCGACGTCGCGCAACGTGACGCGCCGACGTGCGGCCGTCGTCGGCGAGCCTGGCAGGTTCTGCGCGATCTCGCTCTTGCCGGTCTTGCCGTTTTCGGTCTTGCCCATCGCGTCAACCTTACTCGTAGAGGAAACTTCCCCTATGGTAATCGTCTTCGCCGAAGTTGTCATACGGGCCTCCTTACCGCATGTCTGCTACAGTTTTGTCGTCTTCGCGACATCGTTGCCATCCGATGACGTGTTCGCCACCACGCATGTCGCCGCTGTTCATGACCACGCCAGGCTGCTCATCGATACCATCACCGGTCTGATGAGCGGCACGCCATCCGTCCCGTTCGTCGAATTCGAGTCTGACGAACCGGATTTCGCGCTTGTTGCCGGTGCGGATGCGCTCGCCCGTGTACCGGTCCACGCCGCGCGGGCGCATGGCGTCCGGCAGAAAGCGGTGGTAGGCGATGACCCATTCGTCGGTGCCGGGGACCCGAAGTATGCAGTGATGCCCGGTGCCGAGTATGCCGAGGCGTTCGTTGGCGACCAGGATTTCGCCGCGATAGGTCCACTGCGAACCGTCGCCTTCCATGGTCGACGCGGTCGCATAGGCGACTCGATAGTCGGGATCGTTGGTGTCGCCGATCGAGTACGTGAGATAGTACGTCCACGTTCCGGCATGCTCTCTCACGTTCAGATATGCGGCCTCCCGGATGTCGGGCGTGGCTTCGGGGATGATGCGCAGCATGTCGTCGGACAGGCGGGAGTAGCGCGCCCGCGTTTGTCCCCACCAAGACGGAAAGCACATCCGGTTTCATTCCAATGACATCC
>ENA-OPRT01001199-OPRT01001199.1-human-gut-metagenome-genome-assembly--contig:-NODE-1199-length-10353-cov-12.749757_pt1 | contig 10353 bp, 9 predicted proteins | sample MGYA00241895_ERZ501884 | MGnify/ENA primary metagenome ERZ501884 (study PRJEB25962, sample SAMEA2042225) | human gut metagenome | biome: human gut; feature: human-associated habitat; material: faeces...
TGACAACTTGAACACCCTCTTTCAATTCTTTTGATAACAATGCATTACAATGTTCTAGTATTGATACAGCCATTTTTGCATTAGTTACAAGAAATTGAACATTTCCATCAGCTGCTTGCTCCTGACAAGATTTTTCAAGCGGATGTTTATCTAAATCAAGCTGATAGCATTGACTTCTAAACTTGCTTTTTTGGATACCGTTATTTTTAGTTGTGATATAGATATTCCCTTCATAATCGCTGTTGGCCGAATCAATATAAACTACATTATCAAGTCTTTTGAATACATCTTCTAAGATCGTTCTTGTAGAATCATTGTCGACACATCCAATGATTACAGGTACATATGTTCTATCATTTTTGATAAGTGACAATAAACTTTCATACGTGCAATATTTATCATCAAATTCACATTCGATCGCTTACGAACTGAACGACGGCTTCCGGACGCCGGACGAGGCGCGCCGCTACCTCTCGCGCATCACCGGACGGGAAATCGACGAATCGGTGACGCTGCTGCCGCCGTTCTACGTGGACTTCGGGAAGAACATCCGGATCGGCAAACGCTGCTGGATCCAGCAGGGATGCATATCTTTTAACAGATTCTCAAACAAACGGCGTTCCTGGATCTCCGTTAGCAGCTTAACGGCATCAATATTCCCGTCCTCAGCTGCTTCGTGCAGCTTTATCTCGGGAGCGGCCCGTGAGACAAGCACGCCTTCACGGATCAGCCCTCGAATGGTGGTTCCTGGAATACCGGCGTCATATACAAAAAGAAAGCATTCAGAAGCGTCAAGGCCAAGATAGGCGGCAATATCCTCCGGCGCATAACCTAAAGCGGCCATGCGGCGAACATCATTTTTTTGCTCTCCAGTTAGAGCCAGGCTGTCAGGGGGAATATCATTCATAAGATAATTTGTTCAAACATTCTTCCAGGTACGCCAACTCGCATTTTTTTGCAGACAGTAAATGGGCAAACTCGCCACGGTCACAAGGGTGGGAGAAACGCTCCATTTTCAAGAGCAGCCCATTGATCCCATCCTCCAGCGTCCCTTTCCGAAATATCAGTTTTTTTTTCTGTTTTCCAGTTCCTTCTCGGCGGCCGATTTCATAGATTCCCATTTATCCACTGCCGCCAATGCCTTCGCACGTTCCTCCTCACCTTCAACGGTTTCAAGCTTCTTCTTCCATTTGGACACGTTGCTGGCCGCATTCTTACGGATATTCATCACCTCAAGATCACTTTTGTTGGAAAGCTCGTCAGAAGCTAGATAGACGGCAATACGGGGATGTTTCCCGAGCAGCGCATGATTGTCACGGTAATATTCCAACTCCTCCCAGATACTCCGGTCCTCCAGGTAATTCTCCACAGTTGTTTTGGCTATGGCAAACGCCTGTTCCAGCTCAACGTCATCCGGCAGTTCCCCCAGTTCCCTGAAAGTTTTTAGATAAAGGTCATAGGCCGTGAACATATCGGCAACCAGTATTTTCAGTACATCCGGACAATCCGGAGAGTTGAGGAAGGGGAAACGGTCACGGAAACGGATCACATTTTCCACAACCGGGGTGACAGGAACATTCACTGCGGTTTTCTCAGCCTTGATCTCTTCCACCACTATAGAAGCTGAAGATATGTGGGGAGAGTCCACTGCCTTCCGTTGCATTGTCCTGAAAGCCGTTTCCGAAATTCCGGCAAGCTTGCGCAGTTCCTCCATCAAGGTGGCACGAAGCAGGTCTGTTTCGGTATTCCGCCGGAAAGTGGCTTTCAGCATCAGATTAAGCCCGTACTCCTCGTACAAAGCAATCCCCTCACGATACGGACGGGGACCGCTCAGATAAGCAATAATTTTTTCTTTCATACGATAAAATTTAATGTCATACAAAGAAAAAGCCCGGCAATTGCCGGGCAAAAGACAGGCATGAATAAAAAATCCATGCAACGGTTCAATTGCATGGATTGGTGTCGAATAAAAACAGCTTTCAATAAGAAAGTCTGAGTGAACCTATTTTTTGAGAAATGTCTTTCAGCGCATGATTGAATCTGTCCAGCTCCTCGGCAGTGAATCGGCAGGGCTTCCCATTGACCACATTACCATTAATACGCTGATATAGCCATTCTTTCGTTTTGCCAAAGTAATGTTTCGCAATGAAAGACAACGATATGATCTCGGATATGTTCTGAAGCTGTAATTTTATGGTTCTCTCCTCCATGCCAGCAATTTCACTACTAATCTCATTCAAGCACTCATCCATGAAATCTGCAATCATCTTCTTGTCCCCTTCACTCGTATAAGTACCAGCTATATGTTTCACCCGGGAATAAAACTCCCCGGACTCTGTTCCCATTAACGGACGTAGAGCGTCCAATTCCTCTTTCAGTGTCATGATCTCTTTATTTTTTTAAGTTCCCCATAGGCTGGGGAACACTGTTATTACTCATTTTCCATCTCTTTAAGAATTTTCTCTATCAGGTTCAGACGGTCAAGAAGGGCGTTTATCTCTTCAGTTCTCCTGATCCCGGTCTGTTCCTCAATAAAAACCAATTGTTTCAATTTCATTTTTACAACCCCCAACTGCATTGTGAGGTCCTTTTTAATTTGTTCCTTACTCATTATATGCTGTTTTTAATCGACATTCAAAAATAATAATCTTTTGCTTATTATACAAGGATATCTCAAATAATCTTTTGCTTATTAATCATTTTTAGCAAAATTCCGCATGAAATAAAAAAAGCGAAGCCGAAGCCCCGCTTTCCTGAAATAATGAAACCGCTAAAATAAGAATATGACTTATGCCTGATAACGGCTCTGCTCAATCCATGTACATGTACCGGATCCGGATTCAAAAGCCTGAAGGGTTATCAGGCTGCCCGGACTAGCGGTGAAGGTTTCTCCGCCACGCAGCAGGAACTGGCCGCCGTGAGCAATTGTCGGCGCCACGCCTGACGCTACACCCAGCAGGGTCATCACTGCACCATGCCGTCCGCCGGTCACTTTATTTATTTCCGCTTCACCACCCTGAAGCTGATATTGCCCTTCCGCCGTAAACGGGATGGTAGTGGCAGACGCGCTCACACTCGCCACCGGTTCTTCCGAAGGAACAGTACCCTTATAGATGGCGATGTCATCCCCTTTACTGATCTGGGTAAAAGTGAATTCAGAGGAGTTGGCATCCTTGTTACCGGTATAATTGACTCCCATCTGCATGGGATTGCAGGGAGAACCGAACAGATCCTTGTCCTGACCGTCACAGTAGCTCATTATCACGATACATTTCCGACCGAGCCAGTTGGTCTTGAACTCACGGACCGCCTGCTTGTTTCCCGGATGGTTCCCCTTGACCGTAGGGGTGAAACCAAGTGCGTCAGGATCTCCGTCTGTATTGCTTGTAACCTCCACGGTACCGGGAGTGAAATAGATGTCGGTAGAATAACATCCAGGCTTCAATTGTATGTTCTCGGTCATCAACACACCGGCCGAGTCCCGTGCCGGGAACACCAGAATATCATCCACATCAATGATACTCATCATGTCGCGCGGGTTGATCCCTTTACCCGGATTACCTTCCGGGCGCTTCACTGCTCTTTTAACGTATGCCATAATTATAACAATTTAAAATGAATAACAGGGGCGGATTACTCCGCCCGTAAATTTAACCACGTGCCACCTCATAGAATTTGCCACCTGCATAAGTCAGCATGATAAATTTGCCGGCGCTGAGCGTCATGGCATCAGTCAGGACAAAATTACCACTATTAGCGATAGTGGACGCATTCGTATTCCCGGCCCCGTGAATGGTATACACCTCACCTTCCACCGCATCTGTGAAATTCGTGATGGCCGTTTCTTTGGTATTGGTTCCCGTTACGAACACCGTGGCACCCGCCAAGGATGGAGTGGTTGCATCGTTGGCGAACTGTAATGCACCGGAAGCTGCTGTATCACGTCCGATTTCGATAAATTTTCCGTCAGAACGTTTCATCAGACGTATGGTGTCCCCTTTCTTCGGTATCCAGTCGGCACTGATCAAGCTGAACTTATCGGATTTGGTGATCTTTACCCCCTTGTCCTCGCTGCCACACTTGATGGTGACAATCTTACCCACTTCGGCGTTCTCAATATCCGTAATGGTGAACAGGCTGGTGTTGGCCACGGTCTGTACACTGGTATGCAGGGCTACGTTCGGGTTTTTGTCCTTCTCCCCGTCAATGAAGGAGGATGCAGGTCGGTCATACTCGTTACAGAAGATCATCTGGCGGCTGCCGTCCATATCCTCTTTTTTCGTATATTTGAAACCTACCGCACGCGCCCAGATGGATTCCTTCCACAAGGACCATACCTTAAGCGTCCAGTCCTGTTGTTCCAAGCTGAAATTTGTCATTTCACCGGCCACATGCTCGAAGCATTTGATATTGCCCTCCATCGTCCAGAAAATACGCTGGTGATTGTCTGCGTTCGGAATCGGAATCAGCTTCACAGCTGGATATTCCTTAACGTACATCATATTGGCCTTGTAATCCTGGTTCACACCATAGTGCAGCTCGTTGTACTTGTGATACCATACTACCATATAGCTGGGAAGATACAGGGCCAGCTGCCCGCTGTCACGGTACACGGCAGGAATCATTCCCGTACCCTGGAACAGTTTCTCACCGATATTGGCTTCCGTGATCTCACCCAGCACAAACGGCTTGATCTGGTAAACGGTCTTCCCGTTATTAATGTCAATGAAACCGTCAACCTTCTTTCTCAGCCATTCATACAGCCCGTCGGCCGCTTCCATGGCGCGTCCCGGCTTGTTAAGGTCAGGATCCTTGCGCACGCCATTGATACGGCGCAGCTCACGCTCGTTATGCAGCTTCTTGGCTGTTTCCGCTAGAATGTATTCAATGAATGACCATTTGATCGCCTGTGATCCTTCCTTGTTGAGAGAGCCGATCCAGGTTTTTTCCAGCTGCTTCAGGTCACGGAACTTATGGGCGAACATGACACTGAACATACGCAATGTCTCGTTGTCGAACTCATATTCACCTTTGGTCACATTGTCGAAATCACTGGAGGTGTTGTCAGCCTGCGAGAACTCACCCAGCCAAATGTTGACCAGAGTGGCCAGATCCTGATATCCGCTCTCCACCGGGAAGATGCTCTCGATACTGGGGAGCTTGGTCAGGAATGACTGCAAACGGTCCTGCCAGCGGATGCGGTAGAACGCACCAAGGTCCTCCTTCAGACGGCCGTAATCCACGGAACTTTCCGCACGGACCTGAATATTGATTCCCTGACTTGCGAGCAGAGCGGCACGGGCACGCATGTTATACGGACGATCCAGCGCGAACATCTCACCCTGCATACCTCCAAGCTGCTTGTCATCATCCAGGTTGAAGGCACCGGCACCCGTATTTTGTTTCAGACCGGCACCCGCACCATGGTCTGGCTCCGGCAATGCGCTCAGTACCGAAATCTTCTGCTTCAGCTCCGCTATTTCGGTATCTTTCCGGGTGATGGCCTGCGTCTTTTCCCCGTCTGTCTTTCTTATTGCATCCAACTGCTCCTGCAAGGAAGCCATTTCGGATACTTTCTGCGCCAGCAGACCACGAATCAGCGCCTCTCCCGAATTCTCAACAGGACCGGCCTGCTGTTCCTCATCCTTAAAACCATTTTTCAACGCTTCCCCGAAAGGAGTTATGAACTTCTCATCGAAGCCAAGTTCTTTCAGCTTGGCTACATCATCGGCATCGAGGATATCCTTGTCCTCAGCCTTCTTCCACTCTTTCAGCCCCAGCAATCCAAGGATTGCGCCGGCAAAGGTGGACATTTTAGAATACTTTCCCATAAAAATAAAAATTTAAAAGATTTGATTTGTCTTGTTGATGACGGACTGCGCCAGAATCCAGCGCGCAGCTCCCTCCAAAGTGTTATAACCGTCCGCCAGTCCTTCCCTGACCGCTTCATCACCCATAAAGGTCGCCCCGCGGAACACGGGGGAGTCCTTGTCATAAGCGATGGAAAGGTTCTCCGAAACGGTCCGGCAGAACATCATGTGCAGTTTTGACAGCTTTTCCTTATAAGGTTCCTCGTTATTGTTTTCCGCAATCTCCCGGTGTTCCCTGTTTTTCAAGTCGGCCGAATCCGGGTAAATCTCCCGATAATCGATTCCTTCTTTTTTCAAGGCCTCCTTGGCATTATAATAGGTACCCACAACACCAATACTACCCACCTCGCACATCAACGAGCCAAGAAAGCGCTTGTCTGCGGCTGATGCCAGCCAAAAATGTGCGGAAGCACAAGCTCCGGCAATGTAAGCGACTACGGGTTTGGGACATTCGGATATCATTTTTGACGCATTGTCCAGACCGGTAATCATTCCCCCCGGTCCATTTATCCACAAAATGATGCCTGCAATACGGTCATTAGCTGCCGCCTGTGCAATATATTCCTGAAGGCGGAACGTCTCCCAGGCATAGAGCGTCCCTTCCAGCACAATAACGGCAACCGAATCGGAAGGAAGACCGCTGTCTTCCAAATTCCACCGCCCCACAAAATTCAGATCCGATGCGTATGCGGTCACGGTATCTTTTTCAAAAAATGCCTCTACCTCCTTAAAATTGCCGGAATGTATTGAAGGAAGGATCAGTGAGACCAGATTGTAATAATCCTCTCTAGCCATGGCCCATTTTTCATTGAATATTAACTGAATACGATTCATCCGTTCTTTTTTCCTGCAAAATAAAGAACAGATCCATCCATGAACAAGGACACGGAGAAGCGGTCATCACACCTGGTCATGAAAAGACCGTTTTTCCACATAAAAACACCTCCAAAAAGGACATGGAAAGGACAAAAAGACACGCTACGTTACATAAAATTATCTGTGTTTATATTCCCGAACGGAGGTTTTACGGCGCATCTTCCGCCGCCAGCGCTGGTAATCTTTCAGAAGTGCTTCCACGCTCAGACTCTCAATGCAATACTTCCGGAGAAAGTACCAGGCCGAATTGATGTAGTCTATACCATAGACATGTTTGTTTTCATCAAACAGGTCATGAAGCTCCGCACGCATCATTGTGTTTATCTTCCTGGAAAGTATTTTGGCTCCCCTCTCGCCTATATAATTATAGGTAGCCAAAGGTTTGCCACCCGGAAGGTGTGCCTCTCGGCGCTCCGGCAACACAAGCTCCAGATTTCCGCTATCCACAGGGCATCCGGCAGGACGTTTCTGCAAAAGATCATAGACGAAATGGTACAAATCAAGATCTGAAGGCAGGCGGACTACCTTGCTGTCCGGGGTTCCATACTTGCCTATTAGATATTCGGCTAAATAATTTTCTATCGTTATCTTCGTGGTAATCATATACTTATGTGTTTATACAAAAGTAATGATTTAAATTGAGATAGTCAAAGAACAACCGGCTAAAGATGGACTGGCTTCCAAAAGAATCATGAAGGCCGTTGCAACACCCCTTGAAAAACAAAGGGGGGATTTTCGTGCAACCGTGCGATCTGATGATTAATATTATTGTAACATATTGAATATCAATATATTGTATACTGCACAATTCGCGCACGATTTTCGTACGAAATGTAAAACCACGCACAAAAAGCCATAAAATACGTTTTTGGACAAATCGAACGGAATCGTGCAAAAATCGTGCAGACATAAATATTTATATATCAATATATTATAATCAAAAAAAACGCAGTTGCACGATTGCACGAAAATTTCTTCATTTTTTATAAGGGTATATTTCTTAAAAGTTAAAAAATAAAAAAAAGAATATATAGGCCGCCCGTTTTCGAACAGATCGCACGATTGTCCAAAATGTTTTTTCTGGGGAAAAAGGGGTATGAGGGGAAACAAAAAAGTCCGGAAAACCGGACTTTTAAACTATATGTCTTCAGGATAAAATGCCTGCGTTATGAATTCGTATTCCTGGGGGAGCGACCGCACGCCCACAATAACACACAAGCCTCTGGCAGCCATTTCATAGAGCCTCTGGTTGGTCACAGGGGAGTTCCTGAAGTTATACTGGGCGCACATCACGAAATAAGCCGTGGACAGGTCACAGGAATAAAGATCCTCCTGTATCAGCTTGGCCGCATCACTAGGTATCAGGGCAAAGCCCAGCCTGACCGCAAGCCTTGAAATCATCTGTCTGCGTGTCCGGACATCAGGACATACCGCCACAAAAATTTTATTCTCTTTTTTCAGCATATTGCTTCCTTTTTATTTGCATATCTCACTAAAAATCACTAACTTTACAATGATATAAATTGGGATATATCATACATTTCTATCCGAGTAGAAATGCCTGTAAGGGACCGCAGGCCGCCAGGCCGGACAACGCCGGATCTCACTCCTGTCATCAGAAAACTCCAGCAATGCGTCATTAATGCTCTTGTGGAACAGCTCCTCTATGATACACATTTCGGCCACATCCATGAACAGTTCCAAAGAGCGGGCTGTGCAGTGCTCGGATACAATGATGGATCCTCCCTCGGGAATCCGGAGCAATAACTCCGTCACCCGGTCATAAAACCTTTTGAAACGGCCCGGATCACGCCCGGCCAGAGGCATTACCTTTTCCAATATTTCCTGATAACTTCGTGCCATGTCAGTAGTCCAGTCTCAAATTTCCCGGAAGATCAGGATCCAAGGGATCTTCTCCCGGTTGTATGATCTCCTTGCCGGTACCGACCGTGAAATACTCCACTCCGCCGGACTTGTCATCCACGACAGGACGTCCGTCCTTATCGACCTGATAGGGGAGTCCGGTCTTGCTGTCATATTTCTGGGGGTTAAACACAAAACCTTTCCATTTGCAATACATGACGAATTTTTTCTTGAATGAGGCAGGGGTATTATATTTCCGCTGGGCCGGATCATACAAGCACAAGGCGTCGAACAGCTCCTTCTTCACCAGGCGGCAACCGATATGCTCCGGTGCAGAGAAATACTCGTCAGCCCAGGAAATGAAGGTTTCCCCGATCTCCTGCCGCAGTTTGCGCTCCTCAAGCCGTTCTCCAGGAGCTTGGACCACACCGAACGTCAGATACAGTTGGATACAGTTGGCCAGCAGGTTCCAGCACAGGTTCCACTGGTCAAAATCCCACTCGGTAAAGAACAACGCTCCGAAATCGTCAACCGGTTTGTGGCTTTCATTATAAAAATCGGAAAAGGCCAACAGCCACTGGCGATCCGTGAAAGAGGAGCCGGTTCCGCGGATGGCATGGTTCGTGGCAATATAGATTTTGGGAGACTGCGAGAACGACAGCGTGATACGCCGTCCTCCCTTATAGTTAACACTCCAATCCCCGGTAATGTTTGGAAACAGAAACTCGAAGTTGAAGTTCTGAAGCACATCATCAATAAACACCAGCTTGGTTTTCTCCATCACGTCATTCCATACAAACTGGTCTTTGAAGATGTCGGAGTTCTTTCCGGGAATATAGGCTATAGGCATGACGTTCCTCATGAGTTCCCCTATAAGGGACTTTCCGGAACGCCCGTTTGACTCGCCGACCTCCGACTGCTTTCCATCCATACCGATCACCGCACGCGCCACATTGGAATCCTTCGCTTCCATCAGCATGTACCCGATGGCGCACAGTTTGGAAAGCAGATGGATATGGTTTTCGTTCTCCTCCTCGGGAGTCACCTCGCCGCTTTTCTTCCTCCATGTGAAATTGCTGGCATTGATCAGGAATTGCAGATAATGGCAGCGGTGTCCGTCTTCGGTCAGCTCATAGGAATACGTATCAGCGTCCTTCCTGAAGGTGACAAGCTGTTTTCCCAGATATTTGGCCGGATAGTCACGTCTCTGCTCCTCCCAGATATGATGTGAGATATTTTCATAGCCCATTTCCTTTACGCTGTCACGGGTGACCAGCCAGCACGATTTATCGAAATAGAAATACTGGCCGTCCCGGGAAGGCTTAATGAAATCGGGCTGTATGTACTCCAGCAGTGATAGCTTGTCCGGTCCCACATACTGCGACACCCCCTTGATCAGCATCTCGTTCACTCCCACGCAGCAATTATGCTTGGCGAACTGGAACAGGTAGTCCCGGACGTCGCTCGCCTCCAAGGACCTAACCAAGGGAGGTTCCAGATGGATGAACAAGAAACTCTTGTCCTGCCTTCTCAGGCGCCCAAAACCACGGTTCTGTAAAAAGTTCTGGGAATTCACGTAACAAAACTCATAATCCGATCTTTCGTTATCTTTTCCCTCATTCCTCTTGACCACACGCCAGAACTGCTCGTCCGCGTCAAAGGGCTGAGCCGATACGACCTTGCCATCCTCATCGAATTTCCAGCGGTAACGGTTGAAAAGGAATTCCGGAAGATTCTTCAGCAG
>ENA-OPRT01001200-OPRT01001200.1-human-gut-metagenome-genome-assembly--contig:-NODE-1200-length-10350-cov-11.097426_pt1 | contig 10350 bp, 7 predicted proteins | sample MGYA00241895_ERZ501884 | MGnify/ENA primary metagenome ERZ501884 (study PRJEB25962, sample SAMEA2042225) | human gut metagenome | biome: human gut; feature: human-associated habitat; material: faeces...
TACATTTTTATCAAATCCTTGTTCAATAGCACGCAACACAGGAATAGAATCCACAATTCCCCCATCCAGCATCGGCTCACCATCTACATAAGCTATAGGACAAACATAAGGAAGACTGCTGGACGCCTTAGCTATGGCAATAATACGTCGAGGATCATGTTTCTCTTCCAAATAACACGCCCTACCTGTAATGCAATTAGTAGTCACCATTTCAAAACGAGCAGGATTTTCAGCATATGTTTTATAATCATAAGGAAGAATTTCCTTAGGAAAATGTTCATAAAGCAATTCCTGATCAAGAATACTGTGCTTACGCCATAAATGCTTTATGCCGATATAATGATATTTCTCCAATAAATCAATATTACTAAACTTAGCTCTACCACGCTGGCGAGACATATATGAAAGACCATTGCACGCTCCGGCAGAAACTCCTACCCCATACGGAAACCAAACCTTCTTATCCATCATATAGTCTAATACCCCGCAGGTAAAAACTCCGCGCATACCTCCGCCTTCCAGTACCAGCCCTGTTTTATCATCTATTTTCATAATCAATGTTGAGGAACAAATCTATCCTTGAAAGAGTTCACTGCAAAGTTAACCTTTTCAAAGTATTTAGCCGTATCTTTTATATTTATTAAATAATTGCATTCCATCATAAATATCAATCAAATTCTCCTAGCAGTATAAATTACTGAATGGCAACTTATCAAGGAAAAATAAGAGAAACCTGTGAAATTAGAAAAGCAAGATTGACAAATGATAAAAATAAAGCCGAAATCGATTAAAAAATCAAATAAGCAAATAGTACTTTTAAGATTATAATTATTACATTTGCAACACAGTTCAATAAATTTTCAATTAAAATAAAGTTAGCCATGTTTGATTCCGCAACTTATCAAAGACGCCGTCAGGCACTTAGAAACAAAGTGCAAAACGGTATTATCCTTATACTAGGTAATAATGAAGCTCCGGCAAACTATCCGGATAACACATATAAATTCCGTCAGGACAGTTCATTCCTCTACTTCTTCGGTCATTCTCACCCCGGATATGCAGGTGTAATAGATATAGAAGCAGGAGAGGATTATTTCTTCGGAAATGATGTAGATATGGACGACATTATCTGGATGGGGCCCCAACCCAGTGTGAAAGAGTTGGCTGCACAAGTAGGTATTCAGAAAAGTTTTCCCTTCCCCCAGCTAAAAGAGGTGGTAGGAAAAGCTATCGCACAAGGTAGAAAAGTACATTTCCTTCCTCCCTACCGATTCGATAATATGATGCTCTTGGAAGACTTAACCGGTATCCGTGCCGCTATAGTAAAGAAATACGCTTCTGTAGAATTGATAAAAGCTGTAGTTGATTTACGTTCTGTAAAAGAAGCTTGCGAAATAGCAGAAATCGATTTGGCATGTAATATCGGTTATGAAATGCACACAGCCGCTATGCGTCTATGTAAACCTGGAATAAAGGAACAATATATCGCCGGAGTACTGGATGGCATCGCCGCTTCTTATGGAAGCATGACTTCATTTGCCACTATCCTGACCCAACATGGGGAAACATTACATAATCATGACCATAGCCATATATTAGAACCAGGACGCATGATGCTGACAGATGCCGGAGCTGAAAGAGTGACAAATTATTGTTCTGACCATACCCGTACCGTACCTGTGGGAGGCAAATTTGAAGGACGGCAAAAAGATGTGTATGATATTGTATTGGCTTGCCATGATAAAGCATTGGAAATTACTCGTCCAGGTATAACCTATATGTCTGTACACTTAGAAGTCTGCAAAGTGCTGGTTCAAGGATTAAAAGACCTGGGGCTCATGAAGGGCAATGTGGAAGAAGCTGTTGCCGCTGGTGCACACGCTTTATTCCTGCCCCATGGATTAGGTCATATGATGGGATTGGATGTACATGACATGGAAGACCTGGGACAAATTTACGTAGGATATGACGATGAAATCCGTCCTTCTTCCCAGTTCGGGCTAGCCTCCCTGCGCATGGGACGTCGCTTACAGGAAGGCTTTGTGATTACCGATGAACCGGGCTGCTATTTTATTCCAGCATTGATTGACAAATGGAAAGCTGAGAAAATGCATACAGACTTCCTGAACTTTGATGCCATTGAAAAATTCAAAGATTTTGGAGGCATCCGCCTGGAAGACGATATTCTGATTACTTCGGAAGGCTCCCGTTTCACTGGCGAGAAACGCATCCCTATCACTATCGAAGAAGTAGAAACTATCATGAATGAGTAACATAACAAACAAAACTATTATTTCTAAAATGAAAAGATTTACATTATTAGCAGCATTAGGTTTATGCAGTATAAGCCTCTTTGCACAAGATGCACAAAAAGAAGAGCCAAAGGAAGAAGGGTTTGTATTCACTACAGTAAAAGAACTGCCTATTACTTCTGTCAAGAACCAAAGCCGTGCCGGTACTTGCTGGTGCTATTCCAGTATGGCTTTTCTAGAATCAGAATTACTTCGTATGGGAAAAGGAGAATACGACTTTTCTGAAATGTACATCGTACACCAAACTTATTTGGATCGAGCCGATGCCGCCGTACGTACTCACGGAGATGTATCTTTTTCCCAAGGAGGATCATTCTATGACGTTATCTATGGAATGAAAAAATTTGGTCTGGTACCCGAAGAAGTTATGCGTCCGGGAGTCATGTATGGTGATACATTAAGTAACCATACAGAACTTACAGCCGTATCGGATGCTGTAGTAGCAGCAATAGCCAAAGGAAAATTACGCAAACTCCAGACAGATAATAACCATAATCCATTATGGAAAAAGGCCATTGCCGCTATTCATGATATCTATTTAGGTAAATGCCCTGAAAAATTCACTTATAAAGGAAAAGAATACACTCCCCATTCATTCTTCGAATCAACAGGATTGAATCCAAATGATTACATTTCATTGACCTCGTACACCCACCATCCGTTCTACGAACCATTTGTTCTTGAAATTCAAGACAACTGGCGTTGGGGGCAATCATACAACCTTCCCATTGATGAATTCATGCAGGTTTTTGATAATGCCATTAATAACGGCTATCCAATCGCATGGGGATCTGATGTCAGTGAACAAGGCTTTACACGTGACGGCGTAGCTGTTATGCCCGATACGGAAAAAGTACAAGAACTAAGTGGATCAGACATGGCTCATTGGTTGAAAATGAAACCGGAAGAAAAGAAACTGAACACCAAACCACAACCTCAGAAATGGTGTACACAAGAAGAACGCCAGGAAGCTTATGACAATTGGGAAACAACCGATGATCATGGTATGTTGATTTACGGTATAGCTAAGGATCAAGAAGGAAACGACTATTATATGGTAAAGAATTCTTGGGGAAAAGCCGGAAAATACGATGGCTTATGGTATGCCTCTAAAGCATTCGTCCGTTACAAAACCATGAATATCGTAGTCAATAAAAATGCACTGCCTAAAGAAATTGCTAAAAAATTAGGTATCAAATAATCCGCTACTATACAATACTTTACCGCTAATTCCATAAAATATATATGGAATTAGCGGTTTTTTTATTTGTTTTTTCCTAACTTTACGGATTGATTGGGTAAGTATAACCAGAAAATGGTATTATCCCGTCTCCGAGAGCAGAAAAAAGAAAAAACAATATATAAAATGAATCACAAATGGAATTATCAACCTCCAAGCCAAGAACAGACAGAAGCAGCTAAAGCATTAGCCAAAGAAACAGGGATCAGCCCGATTCTTTGTAAGTTGTTGCTGGAAAGAGGTATAACCTCAGCAGCAGAGGCTAAAAGATTTTTCCGCCCCCAGCTTAACGAGCTACACGACCCATTCCTGATGAAGGATATGAGCATTGCTGTAGAACGGCTTAATCAAGCTATGGGCAGGAAAGAACGTATCATGGTTTATGGAGATTATGATGTAGACGGTACAACAGCTGTAGCATTGGTATACAAATTTCTCCAGCAGTTCTATTCGAACATTGACTACTATATTCCCGACCGATATAATGAGGGCTACGGAGTATCAGTAAAAGGAGTGGATTATGCCTGTGAAACAGGTGTAAAACTCATTATTGTGTTAGATTGCGGTATTAAAGCCGTAGAGGAAATTGCTTATGCAAAAGAAAAAGGTATCGATTTCATCATCTGTGACCACCATGTGCCTGATGATATATTGCCACCAGCCGTAGCTATTCTGAATGCCAAACGGGCTGACAATACATATCCTTACGATCATCTTTCGGGATGTGGTGTAGGCTTCAAGTTCATGCAGGCTTTCGCTTTGAATAATGGCATTGAATTTCATCAACTAACTCCTTTATTAGATTTGGTTGCTGTCAGTGTAGCATCAGACATCGTACCTATCATGGGAGAGAACCGAGTGCTGACACACCACGGCTTAAAGCAGTTGAATTCCAATCCCAGTGTAGGTCTGAAAGCTATTATCGATGTATGCGGATTATCAGAAAAAGAAATTACCGTAGGTGATATCGTATTCAAGATAGGTCCGCGCATCAACGCATCCGGACGTATACAGAACGGAAAAGAGGCGGTGGAACTGCTCATAGAAAAGGACTTCTCGGCAGCATTGGAGAAAGCCAACCAAATCAACCAATACAATGAAACCCGTAAAGATCTGGATAAGACCATGACCGAAGAGGCCAACCAAATTGTAGACCACTTGGAAGGACTAGCAGACCGGCGTTCCATTGTCATCTATAATGAAGCGTGGCATAAAGGTGTTATCGGTATCGTAGCCTCACGCCTTACAGAGATTTATTACCGCCCGGCAGTTGTATTAACCCGTACAGATAATCTGGCAACTGGTTCCGCCCGTTCCGTATCAGGTTTCGATGTCTACAAAGCTATCGAACATTGTCGTGACTTGTTGGAAAACTTTGGAGGACACACTTATGCTGCAGGACTATCCATGAAAGTGGAAAATGTGGAAGAATTCACCCGTCGTTTTGAAACCTATGTCACAGAACATATTTTGCCGGAACAGACCAGTGCTGTAATTGATATTGATGCAGAAATTGACTTCCGGGATATCACTCCGAAGTTCCATGCCGACCTGAAAAAGTTCAATCCCTTCGGACCGGACAACCACAAACCAATCTTTTGTACACATAATGTATATGATTATGGAACCAGCAAAGTAGTAGGGCGTGATCAGGAACACATCAAGTTGGAATTGGTAGACAATAAATCAAACAATGTGATGAATGGCATCGCTTTCGGACAAAGTTCACAAGCACGCTATATCAAGACCAAACGTTCTTTTGATATTTGTTATACCATTGAGGAGAATACGCACAAACGTGGTGAAGTACAATTGCAAATAGAAGATATAAAACCCAGTGAGGAATAATGATAAAGATTTATCTTTGAAATATGTCAAAACTTTAATGACGTTATCAGACACTTATCAGAATAATAAGATGATAAGTCATTGGAGTTTTGACATAATTTTCTTATTTCCCTTCCAATGACCTATAAAGAAATTCTAAAACAATATTGGGGATATGATGACTTTCGGGGCATACAGAAAGAAATCATTGAAAGTATGTCGCAGACCGATTTCAGCGGTTATCCCGATTGCCGGGATGCTTTCATCAAGTCGCTTAACGTGACGCTGAACCTGGCTATGGACGAGCAATTCGTACTGCACACACCACTGATGTGGATTGACAAAGCGGAGACCTGGGCGCTGGCAGACGAGCTTGGAGTGCTCGAACTTATACGTCACGAAACGCTGACTTGTTATAACGGTATCCCGGGAGATGGTTGTGGACACTGCCCGGCATGCACGTTGCGCAGAGAAGGATTGGAAAAGTTTTTGGCTTCTACTAAATGAGGCACACTTGTATCACTAAAAATATATGGCTATGACAGAATTGAAAGACCAACTTTCCCTTTTGGGGAGAAAGACAGAATACCGTCAGGACTATGCCCCCGAAGTATTGGAGGCATTTGATAACAAGCATCCCGGCAATGACTACTGGGTGCGTTTCAACTGCCCCGAATTCACCAGCCTCTGTCCCATCACGGGGCAACCGGACTTTGCGGAAATCCGTATTTGCTATATCCCCGATGTCAAGATGGTAGAGAGCAAGAGTTTGAAACTCTACTTGTTCAGCTTCCGCAATCATGGTGCTTTCCACGAGGATTGCGTGAACATCATAATGAAAGACCTCATTCATTTGATGAACCCTAAGTATATTGAGGTGACGGGTATCTTCACCCCGCGCGGAGGCATCTCCATTTATCCGTATGCCAATTACGGACGTCCCGGCACGAAGTTCGAGCAGATGGCAGAGCATCGTTTGATGAACCGTGAATGAGGACTGTTTTTGAAGGCCTCCGTAAATAATAAAGGGAGGCTTTGGGAGCAAATGATTGTTGCGCCGCTATATTTTATATTCTTGCTTACTAAAAACTATTCGTCCGACATATGTTTAATTATCGTCCAACAGCTATCGGACGATAATTAAACATATGTCGGACGATAATGTAACGACTGTCGGACGAATAGTCTTTAGTCAATGAAACATTAACCTGCTACCATCTTGGAAAGAATCTTTCCTATAGAGGATAGTAGGGGATGACTTTTGCAAAGATATAGACGATTCTTTAATAAAAATAGCGCCTTTTCCCAAAGACGCTATTCCCTCTTTATGACTTATTCACTACAAAGGGTTATTTTATTCTTTTGTAGCCATAGACAGCAAGGTTACCCAGTTCTTCTTCGATGCGCAATAGTTGGTTGTACTTCGCCATGCGGTCGGAGCGGCTCAGAGAACCGGTCTTGATTTGTCCGCTGTTGGTGGCAACGGCAATGTCTGCAATGGTGGCGTCCTCGGTTTCGCCGGAACGGTGAGAAGTCACTGTGGTATAACCGTGGCGGTGTGCCATTTCGATAGCATCCAGCGTTTCACTGAGTGAACCGATTTGATTGACTTTGATAAGGATGGAATTGGCGCAGCCCATGGCAATACCTTTTTCAAGGAATTCCACGTTAGTCACGAACAGGTCGTCGCCAACCAGCTGGCAACGGTTGCCGATGCGTTCGGTCAACTTCTTCCAGCCTTCCCAGTCGTTTTCGCTCATGCCATCCTCGATGGAGTCAATCGGGTAGTTATTAATCAAATCTTCCAAGTAAGCTATTTGTTCGTCGGCAGTACGTTTTTTACCATTTTCGCCTTCAAAGATGGAGTAGTCATAGATACCGTTCTTAAAGAACTCGGATGAGGCACAGTCCATACCGATTTTCACATCCTTGCCCGGTTCGTAGCCGGCAGCCTTGATGGCGCTCATGATGGAGTCCAGCGCATCTTCTGTTCCTGCCAGTGCCGGTGCAAAACCGCCTTCGTCACCTACGGCAGTGCTGAGGCCGCGGTCGTGCAACACTTTTTTCAAGGCGTGGAATACTTCGGCTCCCATGCGCAGGCCTTCACGGAAGGAAGAGGCGCCTACCGGCCGAATCATAAATTCTTGGAAAGCGATAGGAGCGTCGCTGTGTGAACCTCCATTGATGATATTCATCATCGGGACCGGCATTACGTAGGTATTTACTCCACCGATATATCTGTATAAAGGTATATCGAGATAATTGGCAGCGGCTTTGGCTACTGCCAGTGAGACACCCAGAATGGCGTTGGCACCCAGCTTGGATTTGGTAGGCGTGCCGTCCAACTCAAGCATCTTGTGGTCGATGGTACGCTGTTCCAGTGATGACCAGCCAATCAGTGCCGGTGCGATTATCTTGTTGACGTTTTCTACTGCTTTTAGTGTACCTTTACCACCGTAGCGTTGCTTGTCGCCATCGCGAAGTTCCAGCGCTTCGTGCTCGCCGGTAGAAGCACCGGAAGGCACTGCTGCGCGTCCCATAACACCACATTCCAGAATAACGTCCACTTCTACTGTGGGATTGCCGCGTGAATCAAGGATTTCACGGGCTACAATCTTTTCAATTTTCATACTTAAACTTTAATAATTTATTGTCCGTTGTCTTGTTTTAATTTGCAGCAAAGGTCGTACAAAAAGGCATATTGGGCAATACCTATAAATAGGGGTTTTTCATTTCCCGGCTCCTCTTTTTTTAGATTTATTATTGATAATACCCATCAATGGTGATTGCGTAATATGATATATACGATAAATCCACTCCATATAATTACCTACAATAAGCGATTGCACAGCTGGCTGTTAATAATGACCTTTGCACCGGTTTACTAACAACATTATAATTATTATAAAATTGAAAGCATATACACTTAAATTCTCGCTGCTGTTTTTCCTTCTGTTGGCTTCTCTGTCTGTACATGCGCAGAGGAGAGGAGGGATGATTTCGGGTAGAATCATTTCTACGGAAAAAGAAACGGTGGATTTTGCGACTGTTTATCTGAAAGGGACGAGTTATGGAGGAACCACGAATCAGGAAGGCCTCTATCACATCAAGGCGCCTGCCGGCGACTATACGCTGGTGGTGTCTGCCGTAGGTTATACAAAGGTGGAGAAAAAGGTGAAACTGGTCAATGATGAGCGGATGAAGCTGAACATAACCATCGCTCCCGAAACGCAACAGCTGGACGAGGTGACTATCGTTTCTACCGGAGTAAGCCGGGTGAAGAGGTCGGCATTCAATGCTGTGGCAGTCGATACAAAGGAACTCCAGAACACCACGAAGAATCTGAGCGATGCCTTGACCAAGGCTCCGGGCATGAAACTCCGTGAGTCGGGTGGGGTAGGTTCGGATATGCAGTTGATGCTGGACGGTTTTAGCGGAAAGCACGTCAAGGTGTTCATTGACGGTGTGCCGCAGGAAGGTGTGGGAAGCTCCTTCAGCCTGAACAATATTCCGGTGAGCTTTGCCGACCGTATAGAGGTATATAAGGGTGTAGTTCCCGTGGGCTTCGGTACGGATGCCATTGGCGGTGTCATCAATATTGTTACCAACAAGAAACGCCGGAACTGGTTCCTGGATGCTTCTTATTCTTACGGCTCGTTCAATACCCACCGCTCATACGTTAACTTCGGACAGACTTTCAAGAACGGTTTCAGCTATGAAATCAATGCCTTTCAAAACTACTCGGACAACGATTATCATGTAGATGCGCCGGTAAAGGATTTTGAGACGGGCAGTTTCAACGAAAGTGAGAAGGTGCGCGTGAAGCGTTTCAATGATACTTACCACAACGAAGCCATTGTGGCCAAAGCGGGTATTGTGGACAAAAGTTGGGCAGACCGGCTGATGTTCGGTTTCACCTATTCGCACATGTACAAGGACATACAGACCGGTGTACGCCAGAAGACAGTCTTCGGAGAAAAGCACCGCTTCGGCCATTCACTAATGCCTTCGATGGAATACAGCACCGTTCAAATTGGCTTTGACGGAGACGAACCCGCACAGCGGCGGACAGAGAGGGGCGCACACGGTGGAAGCGCCCCACGACACGCGGCGGCTGTACCACTCCCGAGCCGCCCGGGATGACCGGGCCGGGGCTTTCCCGTTACAGGAAGTCACAAGCGGCCAGTTGTCACGCTGTGCGCCCTCTGCGGCGGCCAGCTGTTCCACGCTGTGCCGGACCTGCCGCCGGGCATTTGCCCGACCGTTTGTTCGGCCTGCGCGTGTTGCGGTTGTCCTGCCGGGCGTCTGTGCGTCTCTGGCAAGCAGGGTGGAACCGTGGGACGTATGACAGCGCCTCACCCCTGACACACTCAGGGGTGAGGCGCTTTTTTTGCTGTAACCCCGCCGCATTTTACCGGGGCGCGCGCCGTGTGCCGCCCCCCACAGACGAAAAGGAGGTTATCAGAATGTCCGAAGAGAACAAGAACAGCGAATTTTCCTTTGAAAACGAGAGCTACCGCAAGACCTACTGGCACACCTGCTCCCACGTGCTGGCCCAGGCCATGAAGCGCCTGCACCCCGAGGTGAAGCTGGCCATCGGCCCGGCCATTGAGAATGGCTTCTACTACGACTTTGACACCCCCGAGCCCTTCTCCGAGACCCAGCTGGCCGAGCTGGAGGCGGAGATGCGGAAGATCTGCAAGGAAAAGCTGAAGCTGGAGCGGTTCGAGCTGCCCCGGGCCGAGGCCATCCAGTTTATGGAGGAGAAGGGAGAGCCCTACAAGGTGGAGCTCATCCACGACCTGCCCGAGGACGCCACCATCTCCTTCTACAAGCAGGGGGAATTCACCGACCTGTGCGCCGGCCCCCACCTGGACTCCACCGGGCGCATTAAGGGCAACGCCATCAAGCTGACCGCCTGCAACGCCGCCTACTGGCGGGGCGACTCCAGCCGCCAGACCCTCCAGCGCA
>ENA-OPRT01001213-OPRT01001213.1-human-gut-metagenome-genome-assembly--contig:-NODE-1213-length-10270-cov-4.434165_pt1 | contig 10270 bp, 8 predicted proteins | sample MGYA00241895_ERZ501884 | MGnify/ENA primary metagenome ERZ501884 (study PRJEB25962, sample SAMEA2042225) | human gut metagenome | biome: human gut; feature: human-associated habitat; material: faeces...
GAATGTCAATTTTTAAACGTTAAGAAATTTAGCTAGTAATGAACTATTTTTTACTCCATTTTTTATTTATAGTAAATATTACTATATTTTAAATTTTTAGGCATTCAATAAGCCGAGTTTTGTATTTGTTAATCATTTTTCTTGAATTATAATCACTTATAATCTCTAGCGACTTACCCTGAAAGAGAGCGAGCAACTCCTTAACCTTTCCTATTTAGTCTTGCTCCAAAGGGGGTTTACCAAGCTTTTTTAGTTTCCTAAAAAACTGGTGGTCTCTTACACCACCTTTTCACCCTTACCTTAATGGCGGTTTCTTTTCTGTGGCACTTTCCTTAAAATTACTTTTAGTAGCCGTTAACTACCCTTTTGCTCTGTGGAGCTCGGACTTTCCTCTGCCATAAGACAGCGATTAACTTGAATACCTAAAAATATTTTTTAATCATATTCTTCTTGGTTGCTTTTATCTTTATATGCAGCATACATTTTATAAACAATAAATAAAATTATTATAACAAAGGCTGCAACCATAATTGGTGTACTATTATTTTCTTGTTCTTTTGTCATTGTCATCTGATTTAAGGCTTCTATATTAACTTCTTGTAAGACAGAACCAGCTCCATCAAGAACAGTTAAAATATATTTTCCATACTCTTTTCTTTCTAATAATTCAGCTGAATCATTTAAAGTTGTATTAATATCATCTTGATAATCATCAACATCTATATCTTTACTAAAAGAAAGTTCAACTTTATAAACTTCTTTATCTCCTTTTTTAAGATTCAATATCATTGCTCTTTCTGGATCTGAAATAGCAAAACCTTCATCTTGTGCCAATGTATTTACAAATATTGTCAAACCTTTTTCATTTTGTATTTCTTCAATTTCTTCATTTATTTCAGCCTTTTCTTCATCTTTCAAAAGATTAAGGTTATCATTTATAGCAGAAAAGCTAAAAACTGAAGACAACAAAAATAAAAACATAATCATTATTTTTTTCATAATTTCTCCATATCATTAGTAAAACTTAAATACTGGTTCTCTATTAAAAACTAAAAATTCCAAATCATTGTCTTTTAATTCTTCTATTAACATTTCATAGAAAAAATGTTCACTTTCATAATGTCCAAAGTCAATTACATTTAATCCACTTTCTAAGGCATCAAGGGCATCATGATAGCCAACATCTCCTGTTATGAATAAATCACTTTCCTTTTTAGCTTTTCTCCAATAACTCATAGCAGAACCATTTATAAGAGCTACTTTTTTAATTTTTTTATTCAAATCATTGCTTATGACTCTTAGATTTAAAATTTTCAATTTTAGTTTAAGTTCTTCTATAAAATCTTTTAAATTTTTTTCTTCATTTAATTTAAAAACTCTTCCTATACCACAATTTTTCTCTTCATCAAAATCTAATATTTTATATTCTAAAATTCCTAGTTTTTTTAAAATATAATCATTTAGTCCATCAATACTGGAATCTAAATTTGTATGTATAGAATAAACATTAATATCATTTTTTATTAAATCTCTAATTTTTTTACCTAAAATATTTTGTTCGGTTATATCTTTAATAGCCTTAAAAATAATAGGGTGATGAGTAATTATCATATCCACTTTTTTAGAAATAGCATTTTCAATGCCCTCTAATGTTGCATCTAATGAGAATTGGATTTTTTTTACTTCTTTATTATAATCACCCATTAAAAGTCCAACATTATCCCATTCTTCTGCATTTATTTTAGGAAATTTCTTTTCTAATATATTTATAATATCTCTGGTTTTCATAGTTCAACCTTTTCATCAACAGTTGATAATTTAAACATAGCTCCCTTTAAGAGTTTATCTAAATTATCATCATCTATTTTAGTGATTTCAGATATTTGAGAAAAAGCCTTTTTCTCATGTCCATCAAGCCCATAATACATCACTAAAACCCTTATCTCTCTTTCACTTAACCTATATTTTAAATTTAAATAATCAAACAAAGTTTCAGCTCTTTTTTCAAGTTGTTTCATTTCTTCAATATGTTTTTCTTTATTTTCTTTTTCAAGTTTTCTGAGTTCTTCTGATTTATCTCTGTTTTTTAAAGAAACCTTTAAATGACTATCCTTATGAATTTCATGTTTAGCATAATCTTTAAAAGCTGCTTTTCTATAATTGGCATAATTATTTATATAATTAAACATTTCTTTTGCTATATAATAATCTTTATATAGTTTAAAATCTTTATCATCTTCAAAAAGTTCATGAGCTTTTATTAGACCAACAATACCCTCTTGTGTTAAATCATCATAAGATATTCCTTCCCTTAACATATAAAGAGCCATTTCATAGACTTTTTTTAGATTCTTTTCAACTCTTGTACCACAGCAATCTTCTACTCCGCAATCATCTTCACATGTACATACATCATCTTTCAGACTTTCAAGAGTTTCTGCTATAAGAAAATCAATATATTCATAATCTATGTCTTCATCAGTCAATTTTCTATCTTCTGAAACTACTTCTAACTCTAATTTTTCTGAAATCTCAGATACAAGTTTTTTAAATTCCTCATCATCTAAATTGTTTTTAAGTAAATATTTTTCAAGACTCAAAAGCTTCAAAATATTCCCTCCTAACTAATCTACCTTAAAATCTTCTAATTTTTTCTTTCTACTAGGGTGTCTCAATTTTCTAAGAGCTTTTACTTCAATTTGTCTAATTCTTTCCCTAGTAACATTAAATATTTTTCCAACTTCTTCTAATGTCTTAGGAGAACTGTCATCAAGTCCATATCTATATCTTAAAACCTTTTCTTCTCTTGGACTCAATGTTTTTAAAACAGCATCTAACTCTTCTCTTAAAATTGCTCTATTAGTTGCTTCATAAGGACTTGTTGTTTTTTGATCTTCAACAAAATCTCCTAATTCACTATCTTCTTCACTTCCAACAGGAGTTTCAAGAGATATTGGTTCTTGATTCATTTCTTGTATTGCCTTTATTTTATCAACTTCCATTCCAAGTCTTTCAGCTAAAATTTCAGGAGAGGCATCTTTTCCTGTTTCTTGAAGATATATTCTTGATTCTTTTTTAATTTTATTTATTGTTTCTATCATATGAACAGGTATTCTTATTGTTCTTCCTTGGTCAGCTATGGCTCTTGTTATAGCTTGTCTTATCCACCAAGTAGCATAAGTTGAAAATTTATATCCTTTTGTATATTCAAACTTCTCAACAGCTTTCATAAGACCTATATTACCCTCTTGTATTAAATCAAGAAGTTTTAAACCTCTATTTGTATGTTTTTTAGCAATGCTCACAACTAATCTTAAATTTGATTCTATAAGTTTTTTACTTGCTTCTTCATCACCTTCATAGGCTTTTTTAGCATATTCTATTTCTTCATCATGAGTTAATAATGGAACTTGACCTATTTCTCTTAAATACATTTTTATAGGTTCATCAACTTTTGCACTATTACCTAAATTTAATAATTTTTCATTACTTAATTCATCTTCACTAACATCTTCTATATATTCAGGATTAAATTCATCATCAAATTCTGTAAAAGTCTCTGTTTCCTCATTTTCTTCATCTGTATCTAATTTTTCATCTGTTTCATCTTCTAATAAATCATCATGTTCTTCATTATCTGTATAATCTTCTTCTGAATTTTTTCCTTTTAGTTCATCTTCCCCCAACTCATCCAATTGTTCTTCATCAACTATCTTAATCCCCTGTTCAAGCATTTCATTAATAAGTTGTTCTATATTTTCAGCTGGAAAATCATCACCTAATTCCTCATTAATTTCTTCATAAGTTATAATCCCTTCTTCTACTGCTTTTTTTATTAAAGCTCTAGCTTTTTCATTTTTTATTAGCTCTTTCACCACTAATCCTCCTTGCTAATTTATATAGAGTTAAAAAAGATACTTAAATGAATTATAAACTTTTATAAATTCTTCAACACTTTTAGTTTTTTCTATTTCTTTTTTTAATTTTCCAAATTTAACTTTTTTATTGATATCATCTTTTGTCTTATCTCTTAGCTTCACTTTTACTCTAAAATAACTTTTAAATAATTCTGTATTTTCTCTTTCTTCTTCAATCTGATCTGGTGTGGAAATATAATCCATTATTATTCTTGCTAACTCATTATTTTTTTCATATTGCGAAAATTCATTACTTTCTTCAATATAATTTTTAAATTCTTTCATTATAGTATTACTATCAAAAAATAAATTTTCCTTTATTTTTTGATTAAAAAATTTAAAAATTTTATTAGCAATATCACTTTCTAATTTTTCTTCTTTAAAAAAGTTATAATACTCAGGTTTTCTAAGTAACATCTTTACTATTGCCATTTCCAGATTATTAGCTTGTTTAAATTCCTTTTTTTCTATTTTCTCTTGATTTTCATCAAAATAATCTTTTTTTACAATGTGTCTTTTATTTTTTTCAATAAGAGGCTTTCTTAAAATATCTATACTAATATCAATTTTTTCTGAAAGTTTTTTTAGATACATTTCTTTTTCTAAATCATTTTCTATATTTGAAAAAAAATCTTTAAATCTTTCTATGAAATTTTGTTTTGCCATAATATTATTCAAGTCATATTCACTTGAATATAAATTATATAAAAAGTCAAAAATTTCTAAGGAATTTTCAACTACCTTTAAAAATGCTTCTTTTCCATTTTTCTTTAAAAATTCATCAGGATCTTTACTTCCTTCAAATTGTAAAACTCTTATATTAAAACCCTGTGATTTTAATATAAAACTTGCTCTTTCAGTTGCAGATATTCCAGCCTTATCCATATCAAAAGATAATAAAATATTAGATGAATATCTTTTGATAAGTTGGGCTTGTTCTTCTGTTAAAGCAGTACCTAATGGTGCTATACTTGTATCAAATCCAAAAATATTGGCAGAAAGAACATCCATATAACCTTCCATCAAAATAGAATAATTTTTATTTTTTATATTTATAGCTCTTTCAATACCATATACATTTTTACCTTTTTTAAAAATTGGAGTGTCTGGTGAATTTATATATTTAGGTACTGAATTATCTTTTTCTAAAGTTCTCCCACCAAAAGCAATTATTCTTCCACTTGGAGAAAAAATTGGAAATATTATTCTATTTCTAAAAGCATCATAAATTCTTCCTTCTTCACTTTTTTTAATAAGTCCCAAAGCTAATAAATCTTCATCATTATAACCTTTACTATTTAAAAATTCATAAAGTTCTGACCATTTAGGAGGAGCATATCCAAGTTGATGTTCTTTAATCAAATTAGTATCCAAACCTCTATTTGAAAGATATTCCAGAGCTCCTCTAGAATCTTGTGAAAATATTTTTTCCATAAAAAAATTATGACTATTTTCCATAATTTGATAAAACTTTTCATAATTTTCATTTATATTAGTATTACTATATTCTTTTATATTAATTTTATATTTTTTTGATAACTCTCTAATTGCTTCTGTATAAGAGATATTTTTAATTTTTGAATAAAAATTTATAGCATTTCCACCTGAACCACAAACAAAGCATTTACAGATTTTTTTTTCAGGATTAACTGAAAAAGATGGATTTGTATCAGCATGGAATGGACATAATCCTTTATAACTTGAACCTACTTTTTTTAATTCAATAAATTCCCCAACTACTTCTTCTATTTTTAAATTATCTAATAACTTATCTATATCTTCTTGTTTATAATACATAAACTTCCTCCTAAAATATTAAGAGTATAAAGAGGCTGTTGCAAACTTACAAATGAAATAAAAAATAGTTCATTACTAGCTAAATTTCTTAACGATAAAAAATCAAGAATTCGCTGCAAATTCACTAAACTCACTTCGTTCAAACACAGTGAGATTTGCTCGGCTCATTCTATTTGATTTTTTATCTAAAATTTAGAATGTAATTTCACTTATTTTTTATTTTCATTTCAATAGTTTGATTTGCAACAGCCTCTTAGTTTTAGAATAATTTTGACATATATTCTGCAACTTTATTATTTATATAATCACTTTTTACCTGTTCTTTTGATTTATCAAAATTAGCATCTTCTGCTTTTACTTCCTTAGTCTTTTGAAAAACAACTATTGTTGCTTTATTAGGATTAATTATTCCTACCTTATTTAATTCTGAGCTAAATACTGCTTTTGCTATTTCAGGGTCATATATAAAATTTGGAATTATTCCATCAGGTGTAATACCCTTAGCATCAAAACTTTGAATAACATCTTCATCAATTTTATCATTTAAAGCTAAAGTTCCAGCTTCTATCTCAGCTTTTACTTTATTTAATTTTTCAAGTTTCTCTGTTACAGTTTTTTCAGAAGGATAAGGAACTATTAAAATATGTTCAACTTCCCATTGTTGGTTATTATCATTTTTCTTTACATAAGCAATATGATAACCAAATTTTGTTTTTATAACTTTATTAACTACTGTGTTTGAAGGAACATCTCTAAGAGCTTCTTCAAATTCTTTAACCATAGCTGTTGTACCAAATGTTCCTGAATCTTGATAAATTATATCTTGGTTATTTGATAAACTTTTTCCTTTTTCTGTAAAGTTTTCAGGTGTTAATTCTGATAATAATTTTTCTGCTTTTTCTTTTGCTAAATCATCATCTTCTTTTGCGGATTTCACACTAATAAATATTAATTTTGCATCTGCTGTTGCAGGAATACTATATTTAGACTTATTTGCATTAAAGAATTTCAATAACTCATCATCAGTAGGTTTTACCTCATCTCTGACTTTCTCTGCTAATCCAATATAATAATCTTGGAATTGAGAAATAGAATCTAAATTTTCATTAACCTTTACACCTTTTTCTTTGGCTATTTTTGCCATCTTTATTTGTCTACTTATCATTTCTTTAGCTTGTTTTTCAGCATCTTCCTTAGAAATCTTTTGTCCTAACATAATATTTGCAGTAGCTCTGGCTAAATCAAGATTAGTTATATTAAATCCTTCTTCTTCATAAGCTGTTTTTTCCACTAAATTTTCATATTCAGGAGCTAAATCTTTTATTTGCATTTCTTTTCTAGCTTTTAATAAAGCCTCTCTAAATGCTTCATTTCCTTTTTCTGATTTATATAAATTTACTGCTTCTTCTTTTTTATCAGCTGGGATTGAATATAAAGCCATATAAGTATTTATTTCTTCATCAGTAGGATTTATATTTTTAGCAAATTCTTCCCTAGTTTTTTGCATTAATAAATTTTCTTCAATTTGATTCTTTAAAGAATCTTTTGTAAGTCCACGAACTTGCAACATTCTTCTAAATTGTTCTTTGTCTCCCATAGATGACTCTAGTTCTTCATATTGTTTGTCAACTTCTGAACTAGGAACTTTTACTTTTAAATCTTTTGCAATATGTAGAGTTAAATTCTTATCTATAACATCATTGAAAGCAAGTATATCAACTATATCTTTATCTACTCTCTCTGAGTAAGTTCTTGAAAGATCTTGTTTTGCCCTTTCTATATCAATTTTTTGGACATAGTCTTTATTTAAAAGCATAGCTTCTTGTGCCTTTTTATTTGCTCTACTTGTTTTATAACTCTCATAGCCTCCATATGCCAAAGATAGTATAAAAACAACTGTTAGTATAATAATAAAAGGTTTCATCTGTTTACGAAATTTTCTTATTGACATTTTATATTTTCCCTCACTTTAAGTTATATTACTTTGTATCTAAACCATATTTTCTTATTTTTTCATATAGAGTTGTTCTACCTATACCTAAAATCTTAGAAGTTTCTTGTTTATTCCATCTAGTTTTTTGTAATGCAATAGCAATTACAACTCTTTCAACTTCTTCTAAACTATAAATTTCTTGTTCTAATATTTCTTTTAATGGACCAACACCTACAACAGTCTTATTTTCTACAATATCAGATTTTGCTTTAATTTCTAATGGTAATTGTTCTACATCTAAAATTTTGTCCTTAGATAATAATGCCATTCTTTCAATTAAATTTTTAAGTTCCATTATATTTCCAGGATAATAATATTCCATTAAGAATTTCATAGCTTCTCCTGAAATAACAGGAGTTTCTTTATGTAATATTCTAACTATCTTATTTAAGAAATAATTAGCAAGTATAGGAATATCCTCTTTTCTTTCTCTTAAAGGTGGAACTTCAATAGTTAAAGCTGTTAATCTATGATATAAATCTTTTCTAAATTTTCCTTTTTCAGTTTCTTGTTTTAAATCTATATCTGTACCAACTACAAATCTTACATTAGATTTTCTTACTTTTGTTCCTCCAACTCTTTTAAATTCTCCATATTCAATAGCTTTTAAAAATCTTGATTGAACTTTGATATCCATTTTAGCAATGTCTTCTATGTATATTGTTCCTCCATCAATTTCTTCTAAAAGTCCTCTTTTACTTGCATTAGCTCCTAAAAAAGCTCCTCTTTCATATCCAAATAATTCTCTTTCAATAAGTTCCCCTGGATATAAAGCACAGCTGATTTGAGCATATTTTCCTTTATTTCTATCACTTTTTCTATGAATTTCCTTTGCTATTATATCTTTACCTGTTCCAGTTTCTCCAACTATCAAAACAGGTAAATCACTATCAGCAATTTTTTCTATAAGATTTCTTACATCTTTAATTTTTGCTGATTGCCCTATTATATCAGTATCTTCTTCTAATACACTTAATCTTTCTTCTAATCTTTTATTTTCTTTTATTAATTCTAATCCATTTAATGATGGTAATATTATAGCATCTAAATCTTCAATTTTTATTGGTTTCAATAAATATGCAAAAATCCCAAATTTTTCTAGTTCCTCTGTTGCTTCTTCATTTATTTCATCTACTAAGGCAACTGTTATAAAATCTTTTCCTATGCTTGTTAATTTTTTCTTTGCTTCTCCTACTGAAATTCCTTCCAAAGCATTATCTAATAAAATTAAATCAAAATCACTTTCTCTAACCATATCTATTGCATCTAATAAATTATTGAAAGTAATTACTTCATACTTTTCTGCTAATTCTTTTCTTATTTGTTTTAGTATTTCCTTCTTTTCTGAAATTGCCAATATTGCATTTTTCATATTCTTCCTCCTTTTCCAAAACAAACCATTCTTTTAAATTATCATCATACTGTATTATAACCGATAATTTGTATTTTTTCAAGAAAAATTAATTAAAAAGTTTCCAAACATCATTAACACTAATCATTAGAATAAAAAATAACAGAAGAATCATACCACCTTTATGCAATTTTTCTTCCCATTTTTTATTAACTTTTATTCCAAAAAGTTCTAAAAGTACAAAAAGAATTCTTCCTCCATCAAGTGCAGGTATAGGTAATAGATTTAATACTCCTATATTTATTGAAAGAACAACACATAAACTTATAATAGATACCCAACCAAATTTTGATACTTCTCCTACTACTTTAAAAATTCCAACAGGTCCACTGATTTCTTTTAGACTAGCCTTACCTGAAAAAAGTGTAAAAAAACCTTTTAGAGTATCTGTAAAAATAGAATTAAAAGAATTTTTTGCAAAATCTAAACTTTCCGTTGTAGATAAATTAATCTTTTTATATTTTGGAGAAATTCCTAATACAACCCTATTATTCTCCTCATCTTTTGTTAATTTTAAAGTTATATTTTCTTCTTTACCATTTCTTTCTATTAAAGCCGATATTTCTTCTTTATTTTGTGATGCTTTTGTAATTTTTGAAATATCTGTCCATACATTTATTTTTTTCCCATCTAATTCAAGAATTTTATCATCTACTTTTAATATTTGCTCATTAGCTCCACCTTTTACTAAACCACCGATAATGGCATTAGTATCATATTCTATTCTTCCATTTATTTTAGCTACTGCAAAAAGTAATATGAATGCCATTAAGAAGTTCATAAAAACTCCTGCAAATAAAACTACAAATCTTTGGTAAGCTGGTTTAGAACTAAAACCATTTTCAACTTCACTTCCAACTTCCATTCCTTCTATATTAACATATCCTCCTATTGGAATTGCTCTAAATGAATATGCTGTATTCTTTGTATCAACTGAAAAAACCTGTGGTCCCATTCCTATTGAAAATTCACTCACAGGCATTTTAAAAAGTTTAGCAGTTAAAAAATGCCCTAATTCATGTACAAATATTATTAAGCCCAGCATTACTACTGCAATTAAAAATGTCATTTATCCTCCTAACAATCATAAAAACAGCTCATTGCTAGCTAAATTTTTTAACGATGAAAAATTGACATTCGCTACAAATTCGG
>ENA-OPRT01001215-OPRT01001215.1-human-gut-metagenome-genome-assembly--contig:-NODE-1215-length-10259-cov-3.142003_pt1 | contig 10259 bp, 5 predicted proteins | sample MGYA00241895_ERZ501884 | MGnify/ENA primary metagenome ERZ501884 (study PRJEB25962, sample SAMEA2042225) | human gut metagenome | biome: human gut; feature: human-associated habitat; material: faeces...
TTCAATAGACCCCCTCCTTTCACATTAGATGCTAACCAATTTATTTATTATGCTCCTTTTGCATCTTGTAAAATAGTTCCTTATCTTTTTCCGAAAACTATTCAGATATTTAATATTTTTATCTTTGTATCAGATGCTATTAAACCTAACTATTCCTTTGGAGTAAATTTTAAATTTTTTGCATATAAAATTACATTATCAAATTTTCTAAGAACTAAAATTTTAAAATCCTGATTTAATTCATCATTAATATTCAAATCTTTGTTAGTAAGTATATATGCATCTAATTCTGGGTCATATTTTATATAAACATTATCTCCGTCTTGACTACTAAATCTTGAATAAAACATTTTTTTGTAAAATTCATCAACATTATTATTAACAACATATCCAAAATTAATTTTACAATCAATATAATTAAAACAATACATTTCCATATTTTCTGTATCTCGCATTTGTGCGTAAAACATATCTTCGCAAGAATACTCACCAGCCTTATAACCTTGGTCAATCATTTCATATTTATCATATTCTTTGTTATAAAAACTATCTCCATACTTTTCATAAGGGAATTTTTCAATCATAAGTTGTTTTTCTTTTTCAAAGTCATACTTTTTAATATTGATTACTTTATTTTCCTTGTCTATATTAAACAAATATCCCATTCTAGGCAATAGTTCACGTATATCGTTAACATTAATATATAACCTATTGTCAACTAACTTTAAATACATTGTACTAGCCAAAGTAGACATTTGCATCTGCACGTCTTTATTATCCATTTTGGTATATAGTTCTACCTGCAAAGCATATTCAAAATCTTTGAATCCACCCTCTAAGAGATAGTTATTAGAACTTGTAAAATCATATTTCCATCCAAATAACTCAAAACTGCCTAATTTCCAATTTTTTTCATCATCTCCCCATTCACTATAATTAGGATTCCATGTTACAGTACCCCCTAGAGCCTCTACAAAATCTCTTAAGGCTAAATGTCCACTAACGTATGGCTTATACTCGTTTACTAAAACTGTTTTATCTAATTCCTTTCCATCTAAATTAACCTTATAAACATCGCTTTCCAATATTTTATGCTGGTCTTCAAGTGTCACTACTGCATCTTTTAACTTATAATCTCTAAAATTATAATCACCATAAGCCACACTACATAAAGCAAAAACTGCTAACATTGTACAAATTATTTTCTTTATCATTATTATTCCTCCTTTTTCTCTCCGGTACTAACACCATATACTGCTTTAAATGAACGAGTAGTTCCATCCTCAAATGTATAACTATTTTTTATAGTATCGATGGATGCTGTTTTTTTAACACCCTCTCCATTTCCTAATGAGTCATTATAACTTACTGTCATTTCATTACCTTTAATACTATATCCTGTAACCATAATATAATGTCCTTCTCCTAAATCATTGTATAATATCATTACAGGATTTCCATTGTCTATTTCAGAAATTATATATCCTCTTAATTGGTTGTCTTTAACATTTTTAAATTCCATTACTGGTATATCACCTATAGATGTATAGTGCTTTGGTGCAGCTCCACTATTATATTTATCAACTTCATAATCCTTATAACCAATAGCCTTATTTACATCCTCTATTTTCTGTGCCTTAACAATATCATCAGCTGAATCAAAATCATCAGTTAGATTTTTATAAACAGCACCTACTATTTCATCTTGCCTATCTACCTGATCTCCTAATTCATACGCAAAATATCCAGAAAGTGACGCACCCCAACAATCTTGTCCGTACTTTTGTGAAAACGCCGGTACAGCTAAAAACTTTTCCTTATCCAATCCACTAGGATCCCAACCATTTACTGGATTTCCTGCACAATAGCTATACCAATTGTTTCCGTCCTTTGCTGGGTCTTCTGTTGTAAATCTACCTAGACTAGGACTATAATATCTTGCTCTGAGGTAAATGCTATCGGTTTCATTGTCATACTGTTCAGCACAGTATCTGAAAAGATTTGTATCATTTGCATCTTTATTTAACTCTACACCAAAAGCATCATAATCATAGCTCTTTATAGATTTACCACTTTCGTTTGAAATGTTTACTACACTTCCGTGTCCATCGTAGCCAAAATATTCGTTGCCATCTTTAGAGATAAGTTTATTTCCTCTTACATATTTACTTGTAAGATTTCCCTCTCCATTCATTTCAGCTATTATGTTTCCATTTCTATCCCATACGTATCTATCGAAGTTACTAGCATTGCTCTTTCTGTATCTTAAGCCATTTGGAAGATATGCATATTCCCATTTAGATTCCTTATTACTTTCAAAAGATGTCATTTCATTAAATTCATTGTACTTATATATTTCGTAAGTATTATTCAATTCATTTTCTGACACTAAATCCTGACTTGGTGAACCATTTACGTCCTTTGTTGTGTAACCTATCTTCTTTATCTGATTACCATTATTATCATAAACATACTTTGTTACATCAATTTCATTTTTTGAATAATAATCGGTACTTTCTTCCAAAAGTCTATTATTAAGGTCATAGGTATAGTTTACATCAGTATCTCCATTGTCATCACAAATTTTCTTCAGAGTTCTATTTCCGGCTGCGTCATAAAAATAATCTATTTCTTCTCTATCGTAATCTTCATCAGTAATTCTTGAAAATTCATCATAATCATAATAGCAGTTTACACCATTTCTGTTTTGTTGGCTAACATTTCCGTCAAGATAATAATCATAACTGTAGATTGACATTTGTGTGTTATCAGCATTATTGTTGATTACTTTTTCTATCATATTACCTTTATTATATGTATATGATGTAGATGTACCATTGCCATATGTTACAGAACTTAAATTGTCATTTGAATCATAAGTATCTCTTGCCATTAGCTTATCGCTACCTGTTGTAACATCTGTTACTGTATACAAGTTACCTTTAGTATCATACTTATACATTACTTTTTCTTTTCTAGTATAGTCGCTAAAATATCCATCACTGCTGTCAAATAATTCATATTCATTACATCTGCCATTTCCATCATTAGCATATGTTATAACATAACTCTTATTTTCCTCATATACTTTCTGTTGTCCTATAAGACCTTTATTATCATACTTAGTACATATAGCTGAAGTCTTGTTTTTTACTTCTGTTGCCTGCTCTGTTGCACCATAAGTATATTCTGCTTTTACTTTTTCTTCGTTATTTGCCATTATATTTTTTTATCTTTAATTTTAATATGTTTAAACACTACCTGTATCCTTCTTTTCTATAAACAGCCTGTCTATATTCAAGAACAACTACAGGCAGTATTTTAAACATATTTAATTTACACCCCTGCTCTAGTTCCTTACCTGTATTGTATTAAAGTTGCACTTCAATAAACCACCTCCTTTCAGAATAGCTACTAACCAATTTACTTATCTATTCTCCTTTTGCATCTTGTAAAATAATTTCTTATCTTTTTCAGAAAACTCATCAATTTTTCTTTTGTTTTATTCTTTTAATTAATATAGCACTCAAATTATTATGTAACATTAATAATAATGGTAAAAGTAATAAATATTATTTTTCAACTTTTCAATTTTTAAATTACCATACCAATCTAAATTAGGTTTACTTAATGAAAAAACAACTCCAGAACTTGCATCAAGAGAAGACCATCTTACAAAAACAATATTATTATCTTCTTTTATTATAGTCTTAAATCCTCCCTCATGTATCTTATCAAAGTATTTTCTCATTTCTACATCAATGTCAATATTTTCATCATTTGTACTTTGCAAAATATACATATTGTCATATGAATACCAAGCAAGATAATCATAATTTAATTTAATCAAATAATTTCCTATACATTCAACTTCATTAGAACACTTGTCATATTTTTGAATTACTTTTTCCTTACTTGGTTCAAATCCACCTAATGATAGATAAACTGTATACATGAATTGTGTAGTCATTATAGCAGATAGCAATAGGGCTATTAAAATTACTCCTTTAAAAATACACTTAGATTTAATAGCTTTCATCTCTGTCACCTCTTAATTTACTTTATTATACCAATTTATTCCTGTTTTTATATTTTTCTGATCTTCACGTTCATCGTTGAATCCATCTATTCCATCAAAACTTACTAAAATATGATTTTTTGCATAATTTAGAAAAGAACCTCCCATTAACATTTCATCTGGTATTCCAGAAACTTTTCCCAAATATCCATATGTAATATTACCAATATCATCCATTTTTACAATATCTTCAAATAATATTAAATTACTGTTATAACTATTCTCTGATACCCCCAAAGTTTTAGCCCATGTTTTCGCTGAACTCTTTATATTCCACTCTCCTTTATCACTCACTTCTTTATAAAACCAACTCAAATCCATTTTGTGGTTTGCAAACTTTTCTTTATCTCGGCATAAAGCGGTATTTACAGGAACTGACATATCAAAATATTGTCTATTCTCTTTAGTAATAATCTCTACACCAGCATTAATATCTTTTTGTTCTCGATAAATAAGCCCAAGTTTTTTCCACGTCTGTAGCCCTACAACACCATTGTATTTTCCTTTATTTCCTAATCCAAAATAATTTTTATAGTTATTTACTGCTTGAAATGTTTGTTCTCCAAAATAACCTTCTTTATCAACTATATTTTTTGACATAAATCCCCTATTTTGTAATTCATGTTGAAGAACCTTAACATCATCACCCGAAGAACCTAATGACAATCTTGTATTGTAGTCAAATAACCCACTAGGGTCCCAGCCATTTACCGGATTTCCAGCACAATAGCTATACCAGTTATCTCCGTCCTTTGCTGGGTCTTCTGTTGTAAATCTTCCTAAACTTGGGCTATAATATCTTGCTCTTAGGTAGATACTATCTGTTTCATTATCATACTGTTCGCCACAGTATCTGAAAAGATTTGTATCATTTGCATCTTTATTTAACTCTACACCAAAAGCATCATAATCATAGCTCTTTATAGATTTACCACTTTCGTTTGAAATGTTTACTACACTTCCGTGTCCATCGTAGCCAAAATATTCGTTGCCATCTTTAGAGATAAGTTTATTTCCTCTTACATATTTACTTGTAAGATTTCCCTCTCCATTCATTTCAGCTATTATGTTTCCATTTCTATCCCATACGTATCTATCGAAGTTACTAGCATTGCTCTTTCTGTATCTTAAGCCATTTGGAAGATATGCATATTCCCATTTAGATTCCTTATTACTTTCAAAAGATGTCATTTCATTAAATTCATTGTACTTATATATTTCGTAAGTATTATTCAATTCATTTTCTGACACTAAATCCTGACTTGGTGAACCATTTACGTCCTTTGTTGTGTAACCTATCTTCTTTATCTGATTACCATTATTATCATAAACATACTTTGTTACATCAATTTCATTTTTTGAATAATAATCGGTACTTTCTTCCAAAAGTCTATTATTAAGGTCATAGGTATAGTTTACATCAGTATCTCCATTGTCATCACAAATTTTCTTCAGAGTTCTATTTCCGGCTGCGTCATAAAAATAATCTATTTCTTCTCTATCGTAATCTTCATCAGTAATTCTTGAAAATTCATCATAATCATAATAGCAGTTTACACCATTTCTGTTTTGTTGGCTAACATTTCCGTCAAGATAATAATCATAACTGTAGATTGACATTTGTGTGTTATCAGCATTATTGTTGATTACTTTTTCTATCATATTACCTTTATTATATGTATATGATGTAGATGTACCATTGCCATATGTTACAGAACTTAAATTGTCATTTGAGTCATAGGTATATCTTGCCATTACCTTACTGTTATTCAAAGAATCTGAAACAGTAGTCATATTACCTTTGGCATCATATTCATAATTTATCATCTGTTGAATATCATAATCACCATAATGACCTGTATTGTTGTTATATATTTTACTATATACACATTTACCATTTGCATTATTGCCATATACCATTGCATAGCTTTTGCCGTCTTCAAAAAAGTTTTTGCTCCATAACAAGACCCTTATTATCGTACTTATTAGCTATTGCTGATGTATCATTTGTAATCAATGTTACTCCACCTGTTTTACCATAAGTGTATTGAGCTTTAACCTTTTCTTTATTATTTGTAGTTGTGTATTCCTTAGATAATCTATTCATTCCGTCATAGGCATATTTGATTGTAACATTATTTCTATCGACTTTACTAATCAAATTGTCACAAAAATCATAGGTATATCGTTCAGTTTTTCCCATTGCATCAGTATAAGTAACAGGCTTATTATGACTATTGTAAGTATATTTTACTGTTCTAGTGCCATCTGCATAGGTTACAGAAGTATTATTACCTACTTTATCGTAAGTATACACATTAGTCCATCTTTTCTCACTCTGTTCAATTTTATTACCTAATTGAACACCTGATTGTTTAAGGTTATTCCTTTTGTCGTACTCGTATATCTTAGTATTATACTCTTCACCTTGCTTTCTAACAGATTCTGAAAGTACATTGTTATTATTATCATATGTATACTTTGTAATAGCATTCTGCATATTCCCAAAAGGAGTTTCTACCTGTATTTTTCTGTCATTGGCATCATATGCTATATCTGATTTATTACCCTTTGCATCTATAACAGATATATTTCTACCAAGAGAATCATAGGTATATGTTGTCGTATGGCCATTAGGGTCAGTCTGTTTTGTTACGTTACCGAATGAATCATATTCCATTGTATAACTCTTATTGAGATAGTCTGTAGCAGTAATATGATTTCCTAAATAATCATTAGTATAATTTGTAACTATACCATTTTTTATTTCCTGTACAACATAACCCATATTATCAACAGTTTTACCTGAATCAATATTTGAGCAATTATCATCACCTAAAACAGTTTTCTTTGTCTGACCGTTACTATAACTATAGGTTTCGCCATACATTTGTACCCCAGTTAAAGCATCTTTTATAGTCTTACTACTTATTCTATTTTTATAATCATAAGTATAGTCTGTCTTATTTTTATCTGGTATAATTTTTTCAGAAAGGTTCATACCATCATCATATTCATATGTAGCAAGGTATTTGTTATAACTTAAATCATAGATACTTGACAATGCTCCAAGTGCATTATAATTATATCTTATAGCATTACCATTTTCATCAGTATACTGAGCTGTATTAGCTACATAATCATAGCTTACTGTTTTGTATGTATTATCTGGGTTAGTAGTTTTTACAACATTGCCCATATCATCATATGTATAAGAAGTTGTATATCCATTACCATCTGTTTCAGATGTTACATTACCCATATTATCATAGTTCTTTCTAACAGTAATTTCTCCTGTAGTAGAAGAACCAACATAAGTATCATTATTTACATATGTATATGTTGTTGGTATATAATGAGTGCCATCTGTAAATGCTCTTTGCTCAATTACATCAAATGTACCATTATACAAATACTGTGTTTGGGCTTTTAATTTACCATTTACAGTTACTTTAGATGCGGTAATAACACCATTATTATCATCTATATCATTTTTTTCAACTATTGTTGTAGATGAATTTTGTTTATAAGTCTTTGATTCTTGTATGTATACATTTTTAAAATTTTTATATTTATATTCTGTTAAACCTTCTTTGTCAAGGTCTTTTTCCTTTAAATATTCATATTCTCTACCCTTACAAGATAATGGACTATAATATCTCAATAATCTACCACTGTAGTTATCATAATAATAATATTCCGCCTTTATAACGTTATCGTCATTTGTATAAACCCAATTTGGATACGGACAAATGTGCTCTCCATCGTTTTCTACATTATAATAACCCATTTCAACAGTTTTTCTAACACCATTTGGAGATTCTCCACTTACTATCTTTGTATTAAGATTGTGACTATCGTAAGTATAAGTTGTATCCAAATTATTCTCTACTGTTCTTACAGTATAAGGATATGCACTTGATTCGTTCTTTTTCTTATGTCCAGTGTAATTATTTTCACTATAAAAATAGCTAGTTCCTAAATATTTTTTACCGTCAGGAGTAGTATAATACTTACAAGATATACGTCTATACTTATCGTCGCTATTCTCGTTTCCATAAATACCTTCACCATATTCATAATTTGCAGTTGCTCCTGTAGGATAAACTACCTTTGAAAGATTATAAGAATAAAATTTCCTAACGTCTTTTTTTGCCTTGTGTATAGTATCCGATTTAGCAGTATAGTAATAGGATGTAACCAAATCTTTACCATTTACATTTTCAGTTTTTTTGTCAAGATAATAAAATGCTCTATCGTCATAATAATTACAGCGATTAAAAGTATAAATAATTTGATGACCATTTGGTAAAGTTACTGTATAATTTTTAACAGTTCCTATTGCATTAGTGCTTGCTGTAATTGTTATTTGACTGCCATTCACATTAGTTATAGCAATGTCATCATTATTATAATTTATAGATATTTCATTATTAAATCGGTCTATTTTCTTTATAAGCAAGCCTTGTTTATTGAAAAATTCTCGTGTACCATCGCCATAAGTCAATACTGCCTTTGCTCCTTGTACAGTATTTTGATAGTCTTCCTGTAATCTTAAATCTTGAAAGGCATATCCATATATTCTATAAGCATGACTACCTGTCATATTTACTCTGCCAATAGAATATGTTCTACCGTCTTCAAGTATAATCTGACTAAAAATAACAACATTGTTATTACCATGAGGTTTGTTACCACCAGCTGTATTTGCAATTCTGCTAAAACCTAAATGCCATGCATATTCGCTAGGAATGTCCCATACAGAAACTGAAGACGCCTCCTCAAATCTATTACTAGAATCAAATTTTAAAGAAAGATTTGTGTCAATTCCATTTTTTCCTGGAATTGTTGCTATGTTTTCAGTATACATCAATGCACCAGTAGAAAGACTTACATTATCATTTATACCGGAATCTGTATTAAACGGTCCTTTAAGTTTTGCACTATCTACCAAATTATCAATGTCGTCTTCTGTAGTAGTAGATGAACTAGTTGTTGAATATGTACTTAAAAGGCCTCTATCGGCTGCCAATTCATCTATTTCCTTAGCCAAACTAACTGCATTTGTATCATTTTTTTCAATATATTGATTTACTGCATCTTCATCAACAGCATATTTATCAGCAAGTTCTCTGGAATTAACAGGTACAAAAAGGTCATTACCCGGAACAACTTCTACTGCACTTTGACTTGTAACTGCATCAACCACATCATCAACTTTTTTCTCAATGACTGCTGACGCAAAAAATGCTTTTACGGCCGATTCCATATCAACACCACTTATAAGCATCTCCTGAAACTTTTCTTTTACAGACTCTTGTTCTATGTAATTACTATCCAAATTTGCTACTGCAAATTCTTCAGCAGACTTTGTAGCCTTTTTCAAAGAACCAAAATTTCTTATCATTTCAAAAGCTTGATCTACATTTATTTCCATTTGCTGCATTATAACAGCTATGGATATAGAATGTCTTATGTCATAACCCCTATCACGAAGTTGTGACATAGTATCTTCTCTTACACCTAAATACATATTTAATCCATTCTTTTCATATCCATTTAGGTTTTCATACATTTGACCATCATTTAACAGCACCAATATACCATCAGGAATGTCATCTGTATTTATTTCGTCATCTTCCAGCTGACTTATATTAATCGTTACTTCTTCTGTTGTAGTTTCAGATATTTCTTCTATCCCTTCATTTTCTACAACTGACTCATCATCGTTCACAACTGATGAGCCACTTAAAACTTCATCATTTTTTTGTAGATTGTCTACAGAATCAACCACTGATTCAAATAGTTCCCCTGCCATTGTTAATGTACCACCAGACATACATTCTGTAGCCATAACAAAAGCAAGAACAAAGGCAATTCTTTTTAAAACACCTTTCATATTTTCGCCCCCTTATTCAGCCATAACTGCCTTAAGTTTAATTGAAGTAGTAGCAGTTTGTTTGGCTTTACATTCTATTGAAGCTATAATACCACTCCAATTTTTAATATCTTTATTTACCTTGAATTTTAAAACACCGTCTTTATTCTCCAAAATAGTGATTGCTCCATTATTTTGCAATACCGGTACAGTAATATTATACGCACCTTGGTCTTCATCAAATAATTTTGTAATATCTATAATACTATTATCATAATAAATTGTATAAACAAAATCTTTTAT
>ENA-OPRT01001217-OPRT01001217.1-human-gut-metagenome-genome-assembly--contig:-NODE-1217-length-10244-cov-8.908038_pt1 | contig 10244 bp, 7 predicted proteins | sample MGYA00241895_ERZ501884 | MGnify/ENA primary metagenome ERZ501884 (study PRJEB25962, sample SAMEA2042225) | human gut metagenome | biome: human gut; feature: human-associated habitat; material: faeces...
GTTTACTAATCTTCTTCATCAGGAATGGTGTGATGAACAGAGTTGCGATCTGTGCAATTGACAGAAGGTTGGATACCATTGCATAGTATCCGTCATTTCCCATATTGTACATTGTAAAGTATACTGCTGAACCAAAGAAGCAGGACATCATAAAGTACATAGCGAACAGACTTACTACCATTAACAGCCAGTATTTATTTTTGAAAAGACCTGCCAGACCTTTTATAAAGGAAACCTGATTTTCGCCGCCTTCTACGCTTTCTTCATGTACACGTTCCTGGCATACAAAGAACATAAACATGTTCAATACGATAAATACGATCATCAGTACTACAAAAGTCATTGTCCAACCCTTCTGAGTGTAAGCATCTCCACCGCCGAAGAATCCTGTCATTTTCAGAACAACTGTATTGATCGTCATAGTTCCGGCTGTGGCCAGAAGGTTACGGAAGTTTCCGAGAAGTCCTCTTTCATACTGGTTCATTGTCATCAGTCCCTGCATAGTTGCATATGGAACGTTAATACCTGTATAGAAGATTGTGGAAACAAGGTTATATGTAAGGAACATATATGCGATCTGCGCTTTTCCTGCAAATGCAGCACCCCACCGCCAATCCGCCAACTAAGCGAATTCAGTATAACCCGTCCCGACAGGAGGACGATGAAGAACGGGATGCCTTTGAATATCATTCATGCGGGAACCGAGGATGTTGTACGTTTCGATCTTCTGATAGGAGGCGGACAATGGAATCAGGAACAGCCGTTGCAGGCTATGTTTGCCAACAGGATGCTGCGTGAGGGAGCTGGGAATTTAACGTCTTCACAGATTGCGGAGCGATTGGATTATTATGGAGCCTGGCTGGAGTTATCTTCTTCCGTGAACTATGGATTCATAACACTTTACTCTCTGAATAAATATTTTGCCCGCACGCTGGCCGTCATATCCGAGATGATAAAGGCTCCTACGTTTCCGGCAAAGGAACTTTCCGTGGTGGCCGATACGAACAAACAGCAATTCCTGGTGAACAGCACCCGGGTGGAAATGATTGCCCGAAAGCAGCTGAATACAGCCTTGTTCGGTCCGGAGCATCCTTTCGGGCGCTATGCGGTAGCGGAGGATTATGACCGGATTACCCCGGAGGTGCTCCGTTCGTTTTATCGGAAATATTATCATTCGGGCAATTGTTCGGTATATATTTCGGGAAAGGTCACATCGGAAATTATCCGTTGTATAGAAGATAACTTGGGAAGTGGACAATGGGGGGAAGTGACGGAAAAAGCAAAGACAACGCTTGTTCCTCCGGTTACCACCAAAGAAAAGCGTATCTTTATAGAACGTGAGGATGCACTTCAAAGTTCCTTGAAAATGGGATGTTTCGTAATGGACCGTCATCATCCGGACTTTTTGAAGGCACGTGTCATGGTCACTTTGTTCGGAGGGTATTTCGGGAGCCGTCTGATGTCCAATATCCGTGAAGACAAGGGATATACATACGGTATCGGCGCAGGCATTGTGTCCTATCCGGGAACGGGAATACTGACTGTCAGTACCGAGGCGGCCAATGAATATGTGGATTCTATCATAACAGAAGTTTATCGGGAGATGGACAAATTGTGTAATGATCTCGTTCCTCAAGAAGAATTGGAAATGGTGAAGAACTATATGCTGGGCGATTTATGCCGGTCGTACGAGGGACCTTTTTCTTTGTCTGATGCCTGGATTTATATAGAAACGGCAGGGCTGGACGAACGCTTCTTTATCCGTTCGCTGGATGCCATCCGGGGAATCACCAGAGAAGAAATACGCATATTGGCTCAAAAGTATTTCTGCAAAGAAAACTTAATAGAGGTCATTGCGGGTAAAAAAGTGTAATAACCTATCATGTCCAAAGATAGAAAATCGTATCTTTGGCATAAATCTTATCTATTATAAGTAACGAACCAATGAAGAAATACGTATATATATTATTGCTTTTGGCATCGGTCAGTACATTGGCCACCGCCCAGATAAAAATCGGGAATTATACTTTTAAAGACGGGGGCGAATATACCGGAGAACTGAAAGGCAGAAAACCAAACGGTAAAGGAAAAACAATCTACAAGAACGGAAATACCTACGAAGGGGAATATATAAAAGGTAAACGCGAGGGGAACGGGACATATACGTTTCACGATGGAGAAAAGTATGTGGGGCAATGGTTCCAGGACCAGCAACACGGCAGCGGAACCTATTATTTTATGAATAACAACCGGTATGAGGGTATGTGGTTTGCCGACTATCAGCAGGGTGAAGGCACTATGTATTATTATAACGGAGATGTTTATATAGGTAACTGGTTTCAGGACAAACGTAGCGGAAAGGGTACTTATACCTGGAAAGCAGGAGCCAAATATGAGGGCGAATGGAAAGAAGACAAGAAAAACGGACAGGGTGTTATGGTATGGCCCGACCAGTCAAAATATGAAGGCGAGTGGAAAGATGACGCACGTGACGGAAAGGGGACGTTTTACTATGTCAACGGTGACAAGTATGTGGGTGACTGGAAGGATGACGTGCAGCATGGTAAAGGCATTTATTACTTTCATAGCGGTGACCGTTACGAAGGTGACTACGTGAACGGTGAACGTACCGGGCAGGGTATTTATATACACAAGAATGGTGACAAGTATGTAGGGCAGTTCAAGAACGGCGAGCAGCATGGGACCGGAACCTTTACATGGGCCAACGGTGCTGTGTATGAAGGGCAGTGGGTGAATAACCAGCGCAGCGGTAAAGGACACTATATCTGGGCGAACGGCGATGACTATGAAGGTGAATGGAAAAACAACATGGCCGACGGTGAAGGCACTTTGCGCACGGCTGACGGAACCAAATACAAGGGGCATTTCGTAAAAGGAAAGGAAGACGGCAAAGGTGTGCTTGAAGATAAGAACGGAGTACGCTATGACGGATTTTTCAAACAAGGGAAGAAACACGGCGCTTTTGTGGAGACTGACAAGAATGGAAATGTAATCCGTAAAGGTGTTTATAAGTTTGGAACGCTGGATGCGGAACAAAAATAAGAATATAATGTTGGATTTAGAGAAGATAACGTTGAATGTACGTGAAATAGCACTCCGGGCGGGTGCTTTTCTTCGTAATGAGCGTAGCGGTTTTGACCGTAGCAAGGTAGAGAAGAAAAATGCTCACGACTATGTGTCGTATGTAGATAAGGAATCGGAACGCCGTATTGTGGCCCAACTTCGGGAATTGCTTCCCGAAGCAGGATTCATTGCCGAAGAAGGTTCGGGCAGCCTGACTACGGAAAACTATTGCTGGCTGGTAGATCCGCTGGACGGAACCACCAATTTTATCCATAATAATGCTCCTTATTGTGTGAGTATCGCCCTTCGCAATAAAGAAGAACTGCTGGTTGGGGTGGTGTATGAGGTATGCCGCGATGAACTTTACTGGACTTATAAAGGAGCGCCTTCTTATCTGAACAACAAAGAAATACATGTGTCAGATGTTTCTGATATGGACGAAGCGTTTGTGGCGTTAGGCTTTCCATACGATTCGCAAAAGTATAAGCCTTTGGCGGAGCATATCGTGCACGAGTTATATGGAAATGTGGGAGGCATGCGCCTGCAAGGAGCTGCCGCGGCAGAACTTTGCTATGTAGCTGCCGGTCGCTTTGAAGCCCGTATAGAAGGGCTGCTGGGACCGTGGGATATTGCTGCCGGTTCGATAATCTTGATGAATGCCGGTGGAAAAGTGACAGATTACAGCGGAGGGGGAGACTTTTATTCCGGTCGTGAAGTGTTGGCTACTAATGGAAAGTTGCATGATGAGTTTCTCAAGGTCTTGGGAAAAAAATAAATACTTCGCTTTTTTCTAGTTCGTTACAAATATATTTTGTAAGTTTGTCAAGTGAACACATGAACATAATGTAACATGGATGTATCTGTTATCTTTCAATTTTTAAAAGACCTGGCCGCAAACAATAACCGGGAGTGGTTTCAGGGGCATAAGGATGAATATCTGAAAGCTCAAAAAGAGTTTGAGGAATTGCTGACAGCAATCATCGCCCGCATTTCGTTGTTTGACGAAAGTATTGTCGGTATTCAAGCCAAGGACTGTACATACCGAATTTATCGCGACACGCGTTTTTCCAGTGATAAGACTCCTTATAAGATACACTTGGGCGGCTATATCAACGCTCGTGGAAAGAAATCGGAACATTGTGGATATTATGTTCATATAGAGCCTGATAACTGTATGCTTGCTGGTGGAAGCTGGTGCCTGGAACCTAAAGTGCTGAAAGCTGTCCGCCAGTCCGTTTATGACAACATAGACGAATACAGGGAAATTGTGGAAGATCCTGCGTTCAAGCAATACTTTCCTGTTATCGGAGAAAATCACTTAAAAACGGCTCCCAAAGGATTTCCGAAAGATTTTGAATATATTGATTATTTAAAATGTAAGGATTATACCTGTGCTTATATGGTGCCTGATGCGTTTTTCCTTGCCCCTGACCTGTTGGACAAAGTAGAGGATGTTTTCAAGCAACTGAAGCGTTTTGCTGATTTTACAAATTTCACAATAGACGACTTTGAATGATAAAAGCAATATTTTAACCATTAAAATGAAATAATTATGGTAGTAGACAGATTAGAAAACTTAGAAAAGTACGCTTCATTGAATCCTTTGTTCGCTAAAGCAATGGAATATCTGAAGACTACAGACTTGAACGCTCAGGAATTAGGAAAAGTAAAATTACAGGGTGATGATCTGGTAGTAAACTTTTCTCAGACCAAGCCTAAAACTAAAGAAGAAGCAAAATTAGAAACTCATAATCAGTTTATTGATATACAGATTCCTCTGTCAGGGGTGGAAGTGATGGGTTATACGGCCCGTGAAGATCTTCCCGAAGCAGACTATGATGCAGATAAGGATATCTCGTTCTATCCGGGACTTGCCGAAAGCTATATTCCTGTAAAGCCGGGAATGTTTGCCATCTTTTTTCCACAGGATGCTCACGCTCCGGGAGTGTCTCCTGACGGTGTGAAAAAAGTGATCGTTAAAGTTTTGGTTTGAAAGAGAATAACTAACAAGTAATCATATTATGGAAAATACCACTCCTAAATTAGGCATAATAGAAAGTGATCCTTGGCTGGAACCGTATTCGGCAGCGATTGAAGGACGCCATCAGCATGCACTAGACAAAGAATTGGAACTGACCGGAGGCAAAGGAACTTTATCGGACTTTGCCACCGGATATTTATATTTCGGCTTGCATCGTACCAGAAGAGGGTGGGTGTTCCGTGAATGGGCTCCGAATGCGAAGGAAATTTATCTTATCGGAGATTTCAACGACTGGAAAGAACATGGCGATTATAGGATGTACCATGTAAAGAACTCTCCTGGTGTATGGGAGGTGGAATTACAAAGCGGTGCTATAAAGCATGGTGATTTGTATAAACTGAAAGTCCGTTGGAATGGCGGTGAAGGAGAACGCATACCGGCATGGGCCAACCGTGTGGTACAGGATGAGCAGACAAAGATATTCAGTGCACAGGTCTGGGAACCGGAGAATCCTTACCGGTTCAGAAAGAAGGTGTTCCGTGCAAAGACTGATCCTTTGATGATTTATGAATGTCATATCGGTATGGCTCAGGAAGAAGAAAGGGTAGGGACTTATAATGAGTTCCGTGAGAAAATATTGCCGCGTATAGCGGAAGCCGGATATAACTGTATTCAGATTATGGCTATTCAGGAGCATCCTTATTATGGGAGTTTCGGGTATCATGTTTCCAGTTTCTTTGCTCCGTCATCCCGCTTCGGTACACCGGATGAATTGAAGGAATTGATTGATACGGCACATAGAATGGGAATTGCCGTCATTATGGATATTGTTCACTCTCATGCCGTGAAGAATGAAGTGGAGGGACTTGGCAATTTTGCCGGTGATCCTAATCAATACTTCTATCCGGGCGGGCGGCGTGAACATCCGGCATGGGATTCCTTATGCTTTGATTATGGTAAGAATGAGGTGATTCATTTCTTGCTGTCCAATTGTAAGTATTGGATGGATGAGTTCCGTTTTGACGGTTTTCGTTTTGACGGTGTGACATCGATGTTGTATTATAGCCACGGCTTGGGAGAGGCGTTCTGTAATTATGGGGATTACTTTAACGGGAATCAGGATGATAATGCGATTTGTTATTTGACATTGGCCAACAAGTTGATTCATCAGGTAAATTCCAAAGCGATTACCATTGCGGAAGAAGTTTCGGGTATGCCCGGGTTGGCAGCACCGATTCAAGATGGTGGATATGGGTTTGATTACCGTATGGCCATGAATATTCCGGATTATTGGATTAAAACAATCAAGGAGAAGATTGATGAAGACTGGAAACCGAGCAGCATGTTCTGGGAAGTGACCAACAGACGCAAGGACGAGAAGACTATTTCGTATGCCGAAAGCCATGACCAGGCATTGGTGGGCGATAAGACTATAATTTTCCGTCTGATAGATGCTGACATGTATTGGCATTTCCTGAAAGGGGATGAAAATTATACAGTGCATCGCGGCATCGCATTGCATAAGATGATTCGTTTGCTTACTGCCTCTACCATCAATGGAGGATATTTGAACTTTATGGGTAATGAATTCGGGCATCCCGAATGGATTGATTTCCCGCGTGAAGGTAACGGATGGTCGCATAAATATGCCCGTCGTCAGTGGGGGCTTTTTGATAATAAGAACCTGTGTTACCATTACTTGGGCGATTTTGATTCAGCTATGGTCCACCTCATTGAGAGTGTGAAAAATATTCAGGAAACTCCAGTGATTGAAGTATGGCATAACGACGGTGACCAAGTGTTGGCTTACCGGCGTAAGAATTTGATTTTTGTATTTAATTTCAATCCTACCAAGTCATTTACAGACTATGGTTTCCTAGTGCCTGTCGGGGCGTATGATGTGGTACTGAATACGGATGCGACAGCTTTCGGAGGTAATGGTCTGGCTGATGACAGTATACGTCATTTCACTAATTTCGACCCTCTTTATAAGAAGGATAAAAAGGAATGGCTGAAACTGTATCTGCCTGCCCGTTCGGCTGTGGTATTGAAAAAAGTGAAAGAGTAATTTATGAGCAGCAACAACAGCTTATCCTATAAAAGAGCCGCCCGCATCCTCACGGTTGCGTGCGGTCTTCTTTTCTCTATTTTTAGTATTGTCTATCTTTTTGTGCTTCAGAAAGATGTAGTAGGTGCATTGCATTATTCATTGTCACAAGGAAAGACACATTATTCTCCGTTGGTGGGAGCTATTATCATTACAGTGGTTTTATTGGTATTCCGTTGGGGAATCAATGGATTGATGGGATTAAAGGGGCCTGTACGGACACTTTCTTATTTCCCGTCTTGTCTGTTGCTGGGAGTGCTGACGGATGTGGACCGGACTATTTTCCACGGAGGAAACATAGGAGATAAATGGTTTTGGCTGCTGCCGTTGCTTTTGCTTATATATATAGGTGTGGTCTATACTTTACGGCGTGTGTTTCGTTCCTGGCTGAATCAAGAGGGGTCCATATTGGGCTTAATAAACTCTAACTTAGCTATTTTGACACTTTTATGCCTGATGACGGTAGGTATAGGAAATACGAATGTGAATTTTCATCATGAACTGGCTGTGGAGCAGGCTATCCGTAATCATCATTATGAAGCTGCACGGATGGTAGGAGCAAAGTCTTTGGAAACAACCCGTACATTGGCAGTGCTTAGAGCCTATGCTATGTCTTTGGAAGGTACCATGGGGGAGCATTTGTTTGAATACCCTCAATATTATGGTGCGGAAGGGCTTTTGTTTGCGCCTCATTCTCAGGAAACTTTGCGCTTGAATGCCGATAGCTTGTATGCTTATCTTGGTGCAAGACCACATGTTGCAGAAAAGACAGTAGACTTTTTGGCTCGTATCTGTCGTGATGAAATAGGTAGACATACCGCTTTGAATTATTATATGAGTGCATTGCTGCTGGATAAGAAATTGGACAAATTTGTATCGGCGGTTGATATGTATTGTTTCGAGCAAGATACATTGCCGCGTTATTATCGTGAGGCATTGGTGCTTTACAAACGGACTCATCCTGGATATGGAAGAGAAGTCAAAGACACGCTGATGGTGCGGCGTTTGGATGAGTTTCTTAACCGTCTGTCGAACATGAGAGAAAGGCCACCCGCCGGGGTGGCTTTTTCTTTGCACTTGGAAGGGGATGAATGGATGGTTCAGGAGAAGAAGGGGAGGTGGCTGGCCCTGCTGCGGAAGGAGCCGGTACTCTGTATCGCGGCGGTTTGCGCGGCCGCTTCCACGCTTCTCAATCCGCCCTCGCCGGCCTATCTGAACTATATTGACTGGCGGGTACTCACCCTTCTGTTCTGCCTGATGGCGGTGGTGGCGGGACTGCAGGAGTGCGGTGTTTTTGCAGTGCTGGCCCAGCGGTTGCTGGCGGGGGAGCGGCGGATGCGCCTGGTCAGCCTTGCCCTAGTGCTGCTGCCTTTCTTTGTGTCCATGGTGGTGACCAACGATGTGGCGCTCATCACCTTTGTTCCATTTGCGGTTCTGGTGCTGGGGCTGATCGGACGGACGGAATACCTGGCCCCCCTTGTGGTGCTCCAGACCATGGCCGCCAACCTTGGGAGCATGGCTACCCCGGTGGGTAATCCGCAGAATCTCTATCTTTATGCCGACTACGAATTGACGGCGGAACAGTTTTTTGGGACCATGCTTCCGCTGACCCTGGTCAGCCTGGCTGTGCTGACGGCCGCATCCCTCCTGTGTGTCCGGGATGAGGGAATTCAGGTCCGGTTTCAGGAACAGGCGGAGCTTCGAAGGCCGGGCCGTCTGGGGCTGATGGCAGGCCTGTTTGTGCTCTGCCTGCTGTCGGTATTCCGGGTGCTGCCCTATCCGGCGCTGTTGGCCGTGGTGGCGGGCGGTCTGCTGCTCTTTGACCGGGGATTGTTTCGCAGGGTGGACTATGGCCTGCTTGCTACCTTTTTCTGCTTCTTCCTGTTTGCCGGAAACATCGGGGCCTGCGGCCCGGTACATGCCGCCCTGGCCTCCTTGATGGAAGGCCACACGGCGCTGACCACCGGCCTGACCAGCCAGATCATCAGCAACGTTCCGGCAGCAGTGCTCCTGTCCGGATTTACAGCGGACTGGCGCGGCCTTCTGGTGGGCTCCAACCTGGGCGGGTTGGGGACCCCCATTGCCTCGCTGGCCAGCCTCATCTCGCTTAAGGTCTACCTGCGTACGCCGGGGGCCAGGCCGGGGCGCTATCTGCTGCTGTTCACTGCGGCCAACGGGGCTGCATTGGTTCTCCTGTGCCTATGCGCTGCCCTTCTGGCCGGGTAGACGGAAAGATGGAATGCAATTCCTTTTGAATGGGGGTTGCAAGGCGGGAAAAGACATAGTATAATACAATTTACTGCATTTTCTATTGATTTCGAGATACATGGAGAGGGTTCGGCATGAATCGTACTTTGGAACACATCCTTCCACGGGTTCAGAAGCCCGCCCGGTATACGGGAGGGGAGTATAACGCAGTGGTCAAGGACCGGCGCGCGGTGGATGTGCGCTACGCGCTCTGCTTCCCGGACACCTATGAGATCGGTATGTCCAATCTGGGCGTGCGTATCCTTTACGGGCTAATGAACGAGATGGATGGGGTGTGGTGTGAGCGCGTGTTCGCCCCCTGGGGCGACATGGAGGAGGAGATGCGCCGGGAGGGGATTCCCCTGTACGGCCTGGAGAGCGGCGATTCCATCGCCGATTTCGACCTGATCGTGCACTTTTCACAAAGGACAAGGGTTCTGATCTAACATTAGTGCCGGCTATGTTCCATTTCCGGCCGGCAGACGGAAATAACAGGCTGCAAAAACAAAGTTTTTTAACTGCTAAATTACTAAGGACCCTCATCGAGAAGGATCGTTAAGAACAGCCCGTTTTACTAATAGGCATTCTTCTCGCCACGGAAGACATTCGCCACCGTCCTGTACATGATGTAAAGGTCCAGACCGAAGCTCCAGTGCTCCAAATACCAGATATCACCACGGATACGGCCCTCCATGTCTTTTAGTTCCTTCGTTTCCCCACGGAAACCCGTAACCTGGCTCCATCCCGTTATACCCGGTTTCACAAAATGCTTAATACGATATTCATTCAACAAACAAGAATAATTCATTCCGAAGCGGGAATTCA
>ENA-OPRT01001224-OPRT01001224.1-human-gut-metagenome-genome-assembly--contig:-NODE-1224-length-10215-cov-2.555709_pt1 | contig 10215 bp, 8 predicted proteins | sample MGYA00241895_ERZ501884 | MGnify/ENA primary metagenome ERZ501884 (study PRJEB25962, sample SAMEA2042225) | human gut metagenome | biome: human gut; feature: human-associated habitat; material: faeces...
GTAACGGCAACAGCAACGGCAAAAGAAGGCTATGAGTTTGTGAACTGGACAGTAGCTGGTAAAGCGGTTTCTACAGAAGCTACATATGAATTTACAGTAGATAAGAACGTAGAACTGACAGCGAACTTCAAAGAGACAGAAAAGCCGGTAGAGAAGTTTACAGTAACAGCAAAAGTAAATGACTCTAAGATGGGAACAGTAAAACTTGATCCTGACAAAGCAGAATATGCTAAGGGAGAGAAAGTAACGGCAACAGCAACGGCAAAAGAAGGCTATGAGTTTGTGAACTGGACAGTAGAAGGGAAAGCGGTTTCTACAGAAACTACATATGAATTCTTAGTAGATAAGAACGTAGAACTGACAGCGAACTTTAAAAAGACAGAAAAACCGGTAGAGAAGGTTACAATAACAGTAAAAGCAAACGACTCTAAGATGGGAACGGTAAAACTTGATCCTGCAAAAGAAAGCTATGAAAACGGCGAAATTGTAACAGCGATTGCGACAGCAAAAGAAGGATACAAGTTTGTGAACTGGACAGTAGCCGGCAAAGTAGTTTCTGATAAAGCAGAGTACAAGTTTAAGATTGACAGAGCAGCGGAGCTGCAAGCAAACTTTGTAAAAGTGTCAGAAGATCCGAAACCGGAGAATCCGAAGGATGAGGATAAAGCAGTTCAGACAGGAGACAACGGCGTATCACCGATCATTCCGCTTGCAGGGTTGATGTTAGCGGCAGGAGCGGCAGTCGTAGCTCTTCGCAAAAAAGAAGACTAATCTGAATATTTGAACAGTCTGAAAAACAGATCGGATAGCATAAAGATTGTCTTGATAAAAAGCAAAAAATGAAACAAAACCAGAGGCGCCGCGCTATGCGGCGTCTCTTTCTGTATAACGAATGGCGCGGGCTGAACTGCTACATATTTATAATCAGGTATCAAATAAAGATAGGAAAAGAAATAAAAATCGGTTATAATAAGTATAAGAAGGTTGACTGGTGGAGCAAATAAAAATGGATAGATATTTGAAATGAATGCTTATGAACGATTGATTTCGTGGAATAAAGGATAATGTTCATAAAATACAAATTTAAGGTATTGGAAAGTATGATTTTTAATAATAGAGAGTTGGTAAAAGAGGTGGTATATCTATGACAACAAGAGAGTTAGTGAGTCAATATGTTGAAGTGCTCTGTAAAATATACGGAAAACATTTGAAAACAGTTATTCTGTATGGTTCTTATGCAAGGGGCGATTATACAAAGGACTCGGATATAGATATTATGGTGCTTTTGGATTTAAGTGATATAGACATTAAAAAGTATCGTCATGAGTTATCTGGTGCAACCTATGATTTTAATATGGATTATGATGTAGATATTAAGCCGATAGCAAAGAATCAAGAGCATTTTAATAAGTGGGTAGAAGTGTATCCGTTTTATTCAAATGTGGCAAGTGAGGGGGTAAAGTTATTTGACGCAGCATAATGAAAAAGGCACAAGGCGAGATTTGGTTCTATATAGGTTGGAAGTTGCTAAAAGTGATATAAAATCAGCAAAAATTCTTTTAGATGCAGGAGAATGCAGGGGAGCGAATAACAGAGCCTATTATGGAATTTATCATGCTATTTCAGCTATTCATGCTTTAGATGGAAACGCATATAAGAGGCATAAGGATGCCCTTGCAAATTTTAATAAAAATTATATCAAGACAGAAATCTTCCCAAGAATTTTGGGAAGGAAAATTGCTGAGGCTGAAGAAATACGACATGCCAGCGATTATGATGACTTCTATATAGCGACTAGAGAAGAAGCTGAGGAACAAATTGACACAGCAGTAGAATTGGTTGAAAAAATAGAAGAATACGTCTTGAAAGAGATGGGATAATCGTTTTTGTATCATTCATGAAATATCTATGGAGATTTTTGAAGAGCAAAATGCATTGTGGGTATTAGAAGATACTGATATATATAAATATAGACTTATAGAATTGTGACAAAATAATATATTATTATCCTACACAGAAAGTGATATCGTTTGCATAAGCGCGGAGGTATCACTTTTTCGTTTGTGTTATAATCTGATATATAAAAATAAGAATAAAGAAAAGGAGACTGTTGCTATGAGATACATAGAAGAAAGGTGTTTTGATATGAAAGAAAACAAACGAACAATTTCTGTAGATTAACTTCTTTTTTGTAAAGATTGTGAAAATGAAACACTGTTTCTACATACGAAAAGACTCTATGCAGACAACGAAGAATATCTCTGTTATCCTCTAAACATTCTATTGTGAAATTACAGTGCAAATTGTCCGTAAAATGTGTTACACTTCTAATACAGCAAAAAATAGCTTTTGATTTATCACCGCAGGCTGATCGGTTTCTATAATGGCAGAACGATGAGCGCGGCGGAGCTGATAGGCTGATTTTTGTATGCTGTGTTGATATAGGAGGGAACGACTGTGGAAGCGTATACAAGTTTTGCGTATGTTTATGATACATTTATGGATAATGTTCCTTATGGCGAATGGGCGAGGCACATCCGCGAGAAGCTTTGCGAACATGGCGTGACAGACGGGATCGTGCTCGACCTCGGATGCGGAACAGGAACGATGACGGAACGGCTTGCCGGATATGGATACGATATGATAGGGGTCGATAATTCGGAGGAAATGTTAGAACTTGCGATGGAAAAGAAAACGGAGTCAGGATATGATATCCTCTATCTGCTTCAGGATATGCGCGGGTTTGAGCTGTACGGAACCGTTCGGGCGGTCGTAAGCGTCTGCGATTCCGTTAACTATATAACAGAACCAGACGAACTGGAAGAAGTCTTCCGACTTGTAAACAATTACCTTGATCCGAAAGGGATTTTTTTATTTGACTTCAATACTGTTCACAAATACCGCGATGTGATCGGTGACAGTACGATCGCGGAAGACCGCGGCGTGTGCAGCTTTATTTGGGATAACAGATACTATGAGAAAGAACAGATCAACGAGTACGATCTGACGCTGTTTATCGCGGAAGATTTTAACCCTATGGAAAATGCATATGTTTCAGAAAGAACGGCAGATTCGGAAGATGCTCTGCTTTCAGAAGAAGGAGCGGGTGACTTGGAAGATACTATGTTTTCAGAAGAAGAGGGTGGCGAAAACGGAAGTTTATATCGGAGATATACGGAGACGCATTATCAAAGAGGGTATACGCTTGCCGAGATACAAGAACTTCTGGAACGTGCAGGTCTTGTATTTATAGAGGCTTACGATGCGGATACGAAAGAGACGCCGAACGATACGAGCGAGAGGATATGCGTGATCGCCCGTGAAAACGGAAAATAAACAGAATGAGTAATAATAAAATAACGATAAATTCATGATAAATAAACAGAGCAAGCGACAAAAAGAAAATAGAATGAAGTAATGATAAAATAAAACAGAACAGGAGAAAGAGTGATGAAAGATTATATTGTAAGAGCATCTGCGGCGAATGCACAGATTCGCGCATTTGCGGCAGTGACAACAGAACTGACAGAGGAGGCTCGCAAGCGTCATGAGACAAGTCCTGTCGCAACGGCGGCTCTCGGAAGACTGCTCACAGGCGGAGCAATGATGGGAAGCATGATGAAAAATGACACAGATATGCTGACGATACAGATCAAATGTTCCGGTCCGATCGGAGGTCTTACAGTGACAGCGGACAGCAAAGGGAATGTCAAAGGTTATGTTCATGAACCGAATGTGATTCTTCCTCCGAAAAACGGAAAACTCGATGTAGGCGGAGCGCTCGGACAGGGCGTAATGACGGTGATAAAAGACATGGGGCTTAAAGAGCCGTATTCAGGACAGACGATTCTTCAGACAGGGGAAATCGCGGAAGATCTGACGTATTATTTCGCTACGTCAGAACAGGTTCCGTCTTCCGTAGGGTTGGGCGTTCTCATGGAAAAAGACAATACGGTGCGCTGTGCAGGCGGATTCATTGTGCAGGTAATGCCGTTTATCGAAGATGAAGTGTTGAACAAACTGGAAGAAAATATTCAGAACATCCGATCTGTAACTTCTATGCTCGATCATGGACATACGCCGGAAGAAATGCTTGCGCAAGTATTAGAAGGACTTGATCTTGAGATTACAGATACGATGCCTGCAAAATTTTATTGCAACTGTTCAAAGAAGCGGATCGAAAAGGCAATTATCAGCATCGGTAAAAAAGATATTCAGTCAATGATCGATGATGGAAAAGATATCGAAGTAAAATGTCATTTCTGTAATGAAGCATATAATTACACTGTAGACGAGCTGAAAGAATTACTGAAAAAAAGCAGATAAGGCAGAAAATCAGGCAAAACAGTTATTACGGATGAAGATAGAAAATAGAGTAAGACGGCTTGTGCCGATGATGGGGAAACCAGAAAAGCCGGGAGCGGAAAGGTGGAGTTAAAGATGAGACATGGTTTTGTGAAAGTAGCGGCTGCCACGCCTGATATTCGAGTGGCAGATGTGGAATATAATACAGAACAGATATGCAGGGCGATCGATCAGGCATATGAAAAAGGGGCGAAGATCGTCGCATTTCCCGAATTATGCGTAACAGGATATACATGCGGAGATCTTTTTACGCAGAACGTTTTGCTGAACGCGGCATACGGCGCAGTGAAAAAGATTGCAGGGCATACAAAAGGCAAAAACATTCTGGCGTTTGTAGGAATGCCGCTTACAGAAGGCGGGAAACTTTATAACACGGCGGCGGCAGTCAACGATGGAAAAGTGATCGGATTTACAACGAAAACATTTCTTCCCAATTACGGAGAGTTTTACGAGATGCGTCAATTCACTCCGGGACCGGACAGTGTGAGGTGGATTCAGTTTGACGGAGAAAAGGTTCCTTTCGGGCCGAAGATCCTGTTTCAGGATGATGAGACGGCGGATCTTATAGTAGGCGCGGAAATATGCGAAGACGTCTGGTCTCCTGTTCCTCCGAGTATTGAGGAGGCTTTGGCAGGAGCGACGATCATTGTCAACTGTTCTGCAAGTGACGAAACGGTCGGAAAAGGAAGTTACAGAACCCGTCTGATCGCAGGTCAGTCCGCGCGCCTGATCGCGGGATATGTCTATGCGAACGCGGGAGAAGGAGAGTCAACGACGGATCTCGTTTTCGGAGGACATAATATCATTGCGGAAGACGGAACGATCCTCCGGCAGTCAGAACGTTATAAAAACGAGATCATTTATTCAGAGATCGATCTTGAAAAAATTGTAGGAGAGAGACGTAAAAATACGACGTTTTCACCGGAAAAGCTAAATTGCGGTTGTCCGGTAGTTGTGCCGTTTCATGTGGGAATATGCGATACTGTTCTTACGAGAAACTTTTCACAGCATCCGTTCGTGCCGTCTGACGAGGCGGCGCGAGCGCATATTTGTGACGAAATCTTGACAATTCAGGCAATGGGTCTGAAAAAAAGGTTGTCGCATACGAATGCAAAATCAGCGGTTGTCGGCATTTCGGGCGGTCTGGATTCTACATTGGCTCTGCTTGTCACGGCAAAGGCGTTCGATATGCTGGGACGGGATAAAAAAGAGATTATTGCGGTTACGATGCCGTGCTTTGGGACAACAGACCGCACATATAATAATGCGTGTGAGATGACGAGACAGACCGGAGCGACGTTGATTGAAGTGCCGATCGGAGAAGCGGTGAACGTTCATTTCAGAGATATCGGACATGATCCCGATGTGCATGATGTAACTTATGAAAATGCACAGGCAAGAGAGCGGACTCAGGTGCTTATGGATATTGCGAATCGGGAAGCCGGTATGGTGATCGGAACAGGCGATATGTCGGAGCTTGCTTTAGGGTGGGCGACATATAACGGAGATCACATGTCTATGTACGGCGTCAATGCGTCTGTACCGAAAACGCTTGTGCGTCATCTTGTTCAGCATGCGGCGGATACAACAGAAAATGAATCATTAAGACAGGTGCTTTATGATGTGCTTGATACGCCTGTAAGTCCTGAACTTCTTCCGCCGAAAGACGGAGACATAGCACAGAAAACAGAAGATCTTGTCGGACCGTACGAACTGCATGACTTTTACCTTTATTATATGCTCCGCTTCGGTTTCTCACCGGAGAAAATTTTTACTTTGGCGGTGAATGCGTTTGCAGGCGTTTATGAAAAAGAGACGATTTTGAAATGGCTGAAAATATTTTATCGTAGATTTTTCTCGCAGCAGTTCAAACGTTCTTGTCTGCCGGACGGACCGAAAGTCGGAAGCGTAGCTCTTTCGCCGCGAGGCGACTGGAGAATGCCAAGCGACGCATGCGCGGCGTTATGGCTGAAAGAGTTGGAACAACTGCAATAACTGTAAATAACAGGAATAACCGGAAACAACAAGGATAGATAGAAACAACAGGAATCATCGGAACATCTCTTTGGGAAACGAGGTGTTGACGGAACTGTTATATAAAATGAGTGGGAAAGTGTGAGAATATATGAAACTGATCAAGACAGAAGAAGCGGTCGGAAGTGTACTCTGCCATGACATTACACAAATCATTCCCGGCGTTGTAAAAGACGCAGTTTTCCGAAAAGGGCATGTGGTAACGCAAGAGGATATTCCGGTACTGCTCTCGGTTGGAAAAGAGCATCTGTATGTATGGGAGAAACAAGAAGGAATGCTTCATGAAAACGAGGCGGCGGAAGTTTTAAGACGAGTATGTCAGGGGAGATTTCTGAAAGCGTCAAAGCCGAAAGAAGGGAAGATTGAGCTGACGGCGGAAACAGACGGATTGCTTAAAGTTGATAAAGAAAAACTGAACGCGGTAAATGGGTTAGGACAAATCGTGATCGCATCACGCCACGGGAATTTTCCTGTGAAAAAAGGAGACAAGGTCGCAGGAATGCGTGTCGTACCTCTCGTGATCGAAGAAGAAAAGATGGAACAGGTTAACCGGATGTGCGGAAACGAACCGATTTTTACGATTCTGCCGTTTTGTCAGATGAAAGCGGCGGTCGTGACAACCGGAAGCGAAGTGTATCACGGAAGGATCGAAGATAAATTTACTCCTGTTGTAAAAGAAAAACTAAGAGAGTGCGGTATGGAAGTAATCGGCGATACTCTTTGCAGTGACGATGCCGATATGGTTACAGAAGCTGTGAAAAAGTGGATCGAACAGGGGGCGGAACTGGTTGTCTGCACCGGAGGAATGAGCGTCGATCCTGATGACCGTACACCTCTTGCAATCCGAAATGCGGCAGATGAAGTGATCACTTATGGAGCTCCGGTTTTACCCGGCGCGATGTTTATGCTCGCATATGCAGGAAAAGTTCCGATCATGGGACTCCCGGGATGCGTAATGTATGCAAAACGGACGATATTCGATCTGATACTGCCGAGAATTGCGGCGGGGGAACGGCTGAAAGCAGAAGATTTTACCGCGCTCGGAGAAGGCGGTTTGTGTTTGAACTGTCCGGTGTGTACTTTCCCGAACTGCAGTTTCGGAAAATAGGAAGAAAAATAAATCATAAAAGGAATGAGAGGAAAATTTTCGGAGGTAGTAAAATGAGAACCGGTATACAGGAAGAATTAGAATTGTATATGAGTAAATCTGTGGCGCAGGCATCAAACAGAGAGATTTATGAAGCGTTGCTTTTGTTTGTGCAGAAACTGGCGGCAGGAAAAGAAAGAGCTGCAGGGAAAAAGAAGCTTTATTACATTTCGGCAGAGTTTTTGATCGGAAAATTGTTGTCAAACAATATGATCAATCTCGGTATTTATGATGAAGTAAAAGAAATGCTCTTTCAAAACGGAAAAGATATATGTCAGATCGAGGAGGTTGAGCCGGAGCCATCTCTTGGAAACGGAGGGCTTGGGAGACTGGCGGCATGTTTTCTTGATTCGATCGCAACACTCGGACTGCCCGGAGACGGGATCGGACTGAATTATCACCTCGGCCTGTTCAAACAGGAGTTTAAAGACCATCTTCAAAAAGAGCTTCCGAATCCGTGGATTGAGAAACAGTCATGGCTGACAAAAACGGATGTTGTCTATCCGGTTTCTTTCAGAGGATTGAAAGTTAATGCAAGAATGTACGATATCGCAGTGACGGGATATCATGATCAGACAAACAAACTGCACCTTTTTGACATCGATTCTGTTGATGAGGGAATCGTGGAAGACGGAATTCATTTTGATAAAGAAGATATCGCAAAAAATCTGACGTTGTTTTTATATCCTGATGACAGCGATGAAAAAGGAAGGCTTCTGCGCATTTATCAGCAGTATTTCATGGTAAGCAGCGCCGCACAGATGATCTTGGATGAATGTGTGCAAAAAGGAAGTACATTGTATGATCTGCCGGATTATGCTGTCATCCAGATCAACGACACTCATCCTACAATGGTCATTCCCGAACTGATCCGGCTTCTTGTGGAAAGAGGGCTTGATATCGATGAAGCGATCGATGTCGTATCCCGTACATGCGCGTATACGAATCATACGATTTTGGTAGAAGCGCTTGAAAAATGGCCGATCGGATATTTAAAAAAGGTTGTGCCGCAGCTCGTTCCGATCATTGAGATACTTGATGATAAAGTTCGCAGAAGATTCAGCGATGAATCAACAGCCATCATAGACAGAAACGATACTGTTCATATGGCGCATATCGACATTCATTACGGATTCAGCGTTAACGGAGTGGCGGCGCTTCATACGGATATCTTAAAACAATCGGAACTGAATCATTTTTATAAAATCTATCCTGATAAATTCAATAATAAAACAAACGGGATTACGTTCCGCAGATGGCTTCTTCACTGCAACCCGCGTCTTACGGCGCTGCTTGATGAAACAATCAAAGACGAGTATAAAGAAGATGCCTCTAAACTTGTCAAACTGCTTGAATACAAAGACGACGAGACTGTTTTGAAACGCCTTTTAGAAATTAAAAAAGAAAATAAAAAAGATCTTGCCGCGTATCTGAAAGAGACACAGGCAATAGAGATAGACGCAGATACGATTTTCGATATTCAGGTAAAAAGACTTCACGAGTATAAACGGCAGCAGTTAAATGCACTGTATATTATTGATAAATATTTGGAGATCAAGGAGGGGATTCTTCCGAAAACTCCGATCACAGCGATCTTCGGGGCGAAAGCGGCTCCGGCATATGTGATCGCAAAGGATATCATTCATCTTATACTTTGCCTGCAGGAGATCATTAATAATGATCCGGAAGTAAGTCCTTATCTGAAAGTTGTCATGGTAGAGAATTATAATGTGACAAAGGCTGAAAAACTGATTCCTGCATGTGATATATCCGAGCAGATCTCTCTTGCGTCAAAAGAGGCAAGCGGCACGGGGAATATGAAGTTTATGTTAAACGGTGCAGTCACTCTCGGTACAGAGGACGGGGCAAACGTAGAGATACATGAACTTGTAGGAGACGATAATATTTTCGTGTTCGGAGCGTCAAGCGACGAAGTAATCGAACATTATAAAAAAGCGGATTATTCGGCAAAAGATTATTATAAAAAGAATCCGAAGATCAAAGCGGCGGTTGATTTCATTACAGGAAAACAGATGATGAAGATCGGATGCAAAGAAAGTCTGGAGCGTCTGCAAAAAGAGCTGATAGGAAAAGACTGGTTTATGACATTTCTTGATTTTGATGCGTACAAAAAGGCGAAAGACAAGGCGCTGGCGGCGTATACAGATCAAAAGGAATGGGCGAAAAAGATGCTTGTCAATATTGCCGAAGCAGGCTACTTCTCATCAGACAGAACGATTGAACAGTATAATAGAGATATTTGGAAATTAACCAGATCATAAGATTAAAGAAAAATATTAGTAAAACGGTATATTGATGAAAAGGGGGATGGTTATGGAACGGGCAAGCGGCGTGCTGCTTCCGATATTTTCACTGCCGTCAAAATATGGAATCGGATGTTTTTCAAAAGAAGCCTATCAATTTATTGACAGGCTTAAGGCGGCAGGGCAAAGTTACTGGCAGATTCTTCCGTTAGGGCCGACCGGATACGGAGATTCTCCGTATCAGTCTTTTTCTACATTTGCAGGCAATCCGTATTTTATCGATCTTGAAACGCTTACAGGAGAAGGTTTGTTGACAGCGCAGGAGTGCGAATACGGCTGTGAGGGAATACGGGAAGATAATCCACCAAATTATTTTTGTCTTTCCCGCTTGTGATAAGCCGGAAG
>ENA-OPRT01001231-OPRT01001231.1-human-gut-metagenome-genome-assembly--contig:-NODE-1231-length-10189-cov-4.499704_pt1 | contig 10189 bp, 8 predicted proteins | sample MGYA00241895_ERZ501884 | MGnify/ENA primary metagenome ERZ501884 (study PRJEB25962, sample SAMEA2042225) | human gut metagenome | biome: human gut; feature: human-associated habitat; material: faeces...
TTAATGATATACTTGAATCTGTTTCATAAATACGCTTAAATAAATCTCCGTTTGTCTCTGGAAAAAAGCGTCGGTGCCCCTCTCTTTGAGCGGACGAACCGCGGTATCCGCCTCACACCGGCAGGAGAATCTTTTTTGAAAGATGCCAAAACCATCCTCCGGTACACAAGAAAATCCATCGAGCGTGCGCAGATCGCCGCGGGACAAACCCCTCATCTGCCGACATGTGGTGCGCAGAAGGCGGGCTCTGTCCATCCTGCCGCCCCCCTTCCCACTGACAGGGAAGAAAGGAACCGGCGTGAATCGGCGAGACGCCACGCGGACATTGCGGAAGCCCAGGGGAAATCCGCAGAAGAAATTCATGAAATTTTCGAAAAGGTCATGAACGGCACAGGCAGGTGCAGCAAAAGATAGTCATCCATCGGGATGCAAACGGCGCCCATATATTTCCGTAAATAAAACTGCTATCTGTAAATATATTTTTTAAGAAAGAAGGAAAACATAATGACACATCCACAATATCCAATTCCTCAGGACGAAGAGGGAAGAAAACGTTACGAATCGGCAAAACGCCATGCGGCACTCGCAAAAGAACAGGGAAAATCCCTTGATGAAATCCATGAAATCTTCAAGAAGGTCATGAACGGCACAGGCAAGTGCAGCGGCAGGAAAGAAGAAGCGGTTTCAAAATGCCACGGCCATTACCCGATTCCCGAAGATGAAGAAGGCAAAAAACGCTATGAATCCGCTCTGCGCCATGTGGCCATTGCCAAAGAAAACGGCAAGTCCGTTGATGAGCTCCATGCGATTTTCAAGAAAGTCATGGAAGGCACAGGCAAGTGCAGCGGCAGAAGGCAGTAATCCTTTACCGGAAGCAGAAGATATGACATTGAAATTTGTGTCATATCTTTTTTCATGCTGAAAATCCCGGTGATCTCTTGCGGAAGAAGACCAGCAGATATTTTTGTACATTTCCCAAGAAAAAACAGGAGCGGCTCTCCTGTTTCCTTTTTACAGTAATTTTTAATCGCCTCTTCCATACCGCCAGAGGCAGCGGTATATTCAACGCCCTGCCACATATCCCCCTCAGACGAAAAGGAATTTCGTAAAGCTCCACTTGATGCCGGTCCATTTCAAAATTTCCAAATGTTTTTCTTTCAGCTTTCTGTTAATCAATAAAAAAAAGAAGCAGCAGTGCCGCTTCAAAAAGGGGGAGGCACCATCGCGCCTCAAATGAGAACTATATAATAACATCATGTCGATGCTATTACCAAAGAGGGGGGAGAACGATGATGGTATTTCCCTGTTACCACCATCGTTCCAAGGAGGGTGAACCATGGCCGGCCAAGCCGGCAGTAATCATCCATAGTTCAAGCACGAATATATGTCTGCTCCGTTTCCGGAGTTACCGTAAAAAGGGGGAACGATGACTTTTCCCTGCCGCCATCGTTCGGAGAAAGTGAACCTTGCAAGTTATCCCTGCAAGTATATGTAAAGCCGTTTCCGGCATTACAACGAATATACAGAAACGCCTCTCGGGCTGTTTCTGAAAGGATGAACGATCGTATTTCCCTTTACCATCGTTCTTGAGAAAACCTACAAAAAAATCCATCCCTGCTGATGTAAGGATGGATACTTTGCGCGTTAAAATCAATACACGCTACCTCCCCATCACTCGCAGGTCAAACAGTAGTAAAAACAGGCAGTTCTCCTGACTCTGCTTCATCGCTTGTCCGGTCTTCCCAATTCCTCAGTGACTTTCATCAGACTTGCTCGGCATTACAGTGGCGGGACCGTGTCGGCATCGCACCGATCTTCCCTATTAAGCCTTCACAGGCACCTGTTTTTCCTATTCGGTTGTCCTAATGATATCACTCTATAAAGCTTCTGTCAATGATAAAATGATTGTTCCGAACGCATGATCAGCGCAAACCAATTCATATCGTTTCAGGTGAGGATTTCCAGTGTTCCCGCCTTTTCTAAAAGTTTTATATCGATAGGAGAATAGGTATCTGGATATTTCCTGAGAAAATATTGTTCTTCTTCCGGTGCGGCATAGAAGTTTTCCAGGCGTCTGGCTTCTGTGCGGATCGGCGGCCGTATATTTTTCTCATTTTCATACTCATTGAAAACAAGACAGGATTCGCTCACGGGCCTCGAGTTGCCCCTGTTCTGGTAGTAGGCCATATAGTAGGTAATCTGCGGCGTATCTTCTCCTGATACGTAATAGATGCCTGTCCTGTAATGGGGTCCGGTGCATTTCCCCTGGATACCGTCGGTGTAGGGATTGACTATGGTAAAAAACACAGAGAGCAATGTCCCTATATCTATTTTTTTCGGGTTATAGGTTACTTTTACACATTCTACCGCCTGTACTTTTCCATTTTCCACGTCTTCTTTCCGCGGATTCGGTACAGAGCTGTTGGCAAATCCCGCGGTTGTCTCCACAACGCCTTTTATACGGGAAAATACTTCCTGCACTCCATAGTAGGGACCGCCCGCAAGATACAAGTCTTTCACGGCAATTCCTCCTTTTCTGCTGTCTTCGTTTCTGACAAATTCATGTCGTATTTCATGGTAAAAATGAAGAATCCCCCCGAGGTCCTCCCCCGGGGTTTTTCTCCACACTTATTATTTCTTAATATTTTGTTTCTTCCAGGTGGCGCGCAGAAGCCCTATCCATATCAAAGATACGGATGAGTTCCGTAACTGCCTGGCTGGGTGACACGACGCCGGTCAATACCGCCGCACGGACTTCCGGCATACGGCTCTTGATGATCGGATCTTCAAAGAACAGGTTATGAAGATGTTCTTCAATCATACTGTGCACCCAGGAAAGAGTCTGACGCTGGCGCCGGTTCTCAAAGACACCCGATTTTTTTGTGACTTTCTCAAACTCGCGCATAACTGCCCAAAGTTCAAGCAGTCCCGTTTTCTTCAAGGCCGAACAGCGATAAGCATGGGTCTGCCAGCCTTCTGTGGCGGGACGGATAAATTCTACCATCCGTTCATATTCCCCCTGGGTGACTTTCGCCCGTTCCAGGTTGTCTCCATCGGCTTTGTTGACCACAATGGCGTCCGCCAATTCCATAATCCCCTTTTTGATGCCCTGCAGATCGTCCCCTGCGCCTGTCAATACGACAAGCATAAAGAAGTCGACCATATCGCGTACTGTCGTTTCCGACTGCCCGACCCCGACAGTTTCCACAAGGATGACATCATAGCCTGCCGCTTCACAAAGCAGCATAGTCTCACGGCTCTTGCGGGTCACACCGCCCAGTGTCCCCTTAGAAGGAGAAGGACGTATGAAACAGTTCGGCTCTCTGGAGAGATTCTGCATACGTGTCTTGTCTCCTAAGATGGATCCGCCGGTAATAGTGCTTGTTGGGTCGACTGCCAGCGCCGCCACTTTGTAGCCTTGCTGGCAAAGCATTGTACCAAAAGATTCGATGAAACTACTCTTGCCTGCCCCGGGCACACCGGTGATCCCGACACGGAGCGCATGGCCCGTGCGGGGCAGAAGAGCCTGGAGCACGCGCTGTGCCTTGTCAAAATCCTTGGGAGCATTACTTTCGATAAGGGTGATGGCTTTGGAGAGGATCATGCGATCCCCCTTCGCCACCCCTTCGACGTATTCTTCGATAGACATTTTCTTACGAAGCGGCACTTTTCTCAAATGCACGGCATCCGGATATTCTTTGGCACCGGTCACACTGTTTACGGCACTGTCAATCCCCCGCACGACGGAACATGCAAATTCCGGGTTCGGTTCTTCAGGCACCCAGCTGGGTCTCAAGTCATCATCGTTCTTGGACATAATACTTACCTTAACCTTCCTTGGCTTCCGCCTCAGCGCGGTCTACGAGCATGTGAAGCAGCTTAATGCAGCATTCCGGAATGTTTGTGCCCGGTCCGAAGATCGCCTGTGCGCCATGATCGTAGAGGTATTGATAATCCTGTGCAGGAATAACACCGCCGATGCAGACAAGGATATCTTCACGGCCGCGTTTTTTCAGTTCTTCCACGATAGCCGGCAAGAGGGTCTTGTGACCTGCCGCAAGAGAGGAAAAGCCAACCATATGGACGTCGTTATCCACAGCATCCTGTGCCGCTTCTTCCGGCGTCTGGAACAGCGGTCCTACGTCGACGTCCCAGCCCATATCGGCAAAGGATGTGGCGAGAACCTTCTGGCCTCTGTCGTGTCCGTCCTGCCCCATCTTAGCCAGGAAAATACGGGGACGGCGGCCTTCCAATGCTTCAAATCTGTCGGCCAGTTTCTTTGCTTCTTCCAGTTTCGCAGAACCGTCAAATTCGCTGGAATATACACCGGAAATAGTATGGATGGTAGCGTTGAAACGGCCGGATACTTTTTCAACCGCATCGGAAATTTCACCGAGGGACGCACGGTCATGAGCCGCCTGTACCGCAAGTTCAAGCAGGTTGCCGTTTTCACGGCTTTCTGCCGCTTTGGTGATTGCTTCCAGATCGCGGGCAACAGCCTCAGGATCACGGATGCTTCTCAGTTTTTCCAGACGTTTAATCTGCGCATTACGAACAGCGGTATTGTCGATGGACAGTACGTTCAGCGGATCTTCCTTCGCCAGACGGTACTTGTTCAAGCCGACAATGGTTTCCTTACCGCTGTCGATATCTGCCTGACGGCGGGCAGCGCATTCTTCGATACGCATCTTCGGCAGGCCGGTAGAAATAGCTTTTGCCATACCGCCCAAAGCTTCGACTTCCTGTATATGCGCCCAAGCACGGCGGATGATTTCATTTGTCAGATATTCTACATAGTAGGAACCACCCCACGGATCAATAATCTTGCAGGCTTTCGTTTCATCCTGGATATAAAGCTGTGTATTACGTGCCAGACGTGCGGAAAAGTCGGTAGGCAGCGCGATGGCTTCGTCAAGTGCGTTGGTATGGAGAGACTGGGTATGGCCCAGAGCCGCAGACATGGCTTCCATACAAGTACGGGCGATATTATTGAAAGGATCCTGTTCCGTCAGCGACCAGCCGGAAGTCTGGGAATGGGTACGTAGTGCCATGGATTTCGGATTCTTCGCACCGAACTGTTTCAGAATCTTTGCCCAGAGAACGCGGGCCGCTCTCATCTTTGCGATTTCCATAAAATAGTTCTTGCCCTGATCCCAGAAGAAGGACAGACGTTTAGCGAAGGCATCGACCGGAAGACCCGCCTTTTCACCGCAGCGGATGTATTCCATGCCGTCTGCCAGCGTATAACCGATTTCAAGGTCACAGGTAGCGCCGCATTCCTGGATATGGTAACCGGAAATGGAGATACTGTTAAACTTCGGCATATAGTTGGTGGTATATTCGAAAATATCACCGATGATACGCATGGACATGGCAGGCGGATAAATGTAAGTATTACGAACCATGAACTCTTTCAGGATATCATTCTGGATCGTGCCTGCCAGAATCTTCTTGTCTACGCCCTGTTCAATGCCGGCACTGATGAAGAATGCCAGAATCGGAAGAACGGCACCGTTCATTGTCATGGATACGGACATCTGGTCCAGCGGAATGCCTGCGAAGAGGATATTCATATCAAGCATGGAGCAGACGGATACGCCTGCTTTGCCGACGTCACCGATAACACGGGGGTTATCCGCATCATAGCCGCGGTGGGTCGGAAGGTCAAATGCGATAGACAGACCTTTCTGGCCTGCCGCCAGGTTTCTGCGGTAGAACGCATTAGATTCTTCAGCAGTGGAGAACCCTGCGTACTGGCGTACCGTCCATGGGCGGAATACATACATCGTGGAGTAAGGTCCGCGGAGGAACGGAGGGATACCGCTCATGTAATCCAAGTGGTTGCACTGGTCATACACATCTTTGCCGTAGAGCGGACCTACAGGAATACGTTCCATCGTATTTTCATAGAGAGCATCATAATTTTTGCCCGTCGTTTTTTCCAGTTCCGCTTTCCATTCGTCATAAGAACAATGGGGATGTTCTTCAAGGTTTAATTTTGTAAAATCGGGGTTCATTGCCATCTTATTTTACCTCCTCTTCCGTAATCTTCATGCCTTTTTTCTGCTGGAGCATACGGAGGATATCGTAGCAGTTTGCTTTCACGCTGATAAATTCATCTATGCCGGCTTCACGATATACCGCTTCCATATCTTTCGGAGCAGCGCCTGCAAGGAAAAGCGTACCTTTCCCCAAAACTTCCTTCAAACGCGGCGCCAGCGCCGGCACATCTTCCGGATAAGTAGCGTCAGTAGAGCAGATGACGGCACAGTCATAAGGAGTTCCTTTATCATCGCAGCCTGCCTTCAGCGCTTCCACACACTTATCCCAGCGTGAACCCGGTTTATCTTCATCATCCTGGAAGCCGTTATTCAGATGAACGCTGAATTCGCCTACCTGCAGGAAACTGGTGGAGAAATCAGCTCTCGCCTTATGCTGCGGAATCGGTCCCATATTGGCCAGGAATATTTCCACATTCTTGCCGGTTTCCTTTTTAAACGCCTGTGTGTCAAAGCGGAGTTTTTCAAAACGTTCGGTCCAGCGGTGCGCGTAAATCTTTCTCACTTCGATGGAATCCGCTTTGGCGGCTCTTGCTGTGCGTACTTCAGAAATTGTAGCGCCGGCGGAGAATGCGGCAATTGCCTTCTCAACGATGTCGGTATCGGCTGCTTTCAGTTCTTCCAGCTTTTCCTTCAGGAAATCTTTGTCCATATCGGCACGATATTTCTCAACGCCTTCAGACAGTTCTTTTTTCAGCGCCGGTACATCTTCCGGACGCGGATCAAGAAGTTCTTCCGTCATATTCGGATACATATTTGTCCCGACAGCGCTGTCCTTGCGGAGGTCAAGCGCTTTGAAACGCTGTTTCAGGATTTCAAGAATCTGCTGCTGCGGATATTCTTCTTTAAGAGCTTTCAGGATACCGCCAAGAGATTCGATTTTCTGGAATTCTCCCCAGATTTTTTCAGCCATTTCCTTGGTCAGTGCTTCAATCCCCCAGGAACCGCCGGCCGGATCGATCGGACGAAGCATGCCGAATTCTTCCTGCAGCATGATGTGTACGTTTCTTGCGATACGGCGGGAGAATTCATCACCCTTGCGTACCGTTGCGTCATAAGGATCATTTTCATAAGAATCAACACCACCGACAACTGCAGAGAAAATCTGGGTCGTTTCACGAAGCATATTTACACCGATATCGAAAATCGTCTTGGTAAACATCGCCGGACGGGCATGGATTTTGCAGGAACGGTCTTTTTCTTCGGCGCCGAAGGCTTTCATGATATTAGACCATACCTGGCGGGCAGCACGGAGCTTGGCAATTTCAATGTAGAAAGTGGCGCCTGTATTAAATGCGAACTGCAGGGACTGGGCAATATCATGGATATCGATGCCGCGCTTCTGCATTTCACGGATATATTCGACAGCGATAGCAAAAGTATAAGCCACTTCCTGTACAGCATTCGCACCGCCATTGGAGAAAATATCGCTTCTGACGAAAATGGTGCGGAGCTGCGGCGCATTCTTTCTCGTCCAGCGGATAGATTCCGCCATTTCATCATATAATTCTTCCAGCGGCTGGTTCAGCTTTCCTCTCTTGATCAGCTGGGCAATCGGATTCGCTCCGATAACACCTTTCACTTTGCTGACATCTTTTCCCTTAGCCTTCAATGTCGCGGCTACCAATGCCAGCATACGGAGAGAGGAAGTACCGGCATACATCATAAACGGGATCTTTTCCATATCAAGACCGTCAAGCAGGGTATGCATATCTTCCAGCGCGGTAATGCTTACGCCTATATTGCCCGGCTTTTCGGCATCCATGACATCAATGCCGTCGGCAGTGGCGGTATCAATACGTACATTATAAACAGTGGAACCTCTGTCGATTTCATGCTTCAGAAGTTCATTATTTTCTTTCGGCAGCGTTTCATCGCATGCCTGGGCAATACCCCATGGAGCGCATTTATAGCCGTTCACCGTTGCGCCGCGGAGAAAATCTCCCATGCCCGGATAATCATCTGTCGGAAGAATCTTATCAGTTGCTGACGGTCCGGTTCTCCATGTATAAATCGGATCAAAGGTAATCCCTTCATAAGTCTTGGTAAACATGATCTTATCGAAAGGCTTTCCTTTCAACAGAGCATTACAAGCCTCCACCCACTCCTCATAGGTCGGCTTTTCAAATTCGTCAAATTTTACTTCTGGGAAATCGGCTTTTTCATTTGATTTTCTCAAGATCGCTTCCAACTCTTTGTCAGTAAGCTGCTTGACCGATTCCTGGGTATTCTGTTCTGCCATGAAAACATCCTCCTTATAATAATTTTAGACAATTCCGCGGAAAATACAGCTTGCAGACAAGACGGCAAAGTCCCTGACGGAACATCCTTTCAAATGCCTGGCATAACGTCTTTCAAGCCGGACTTTCAAAATCCCCGATATGTACACCTCCTTACAATCTACTCACAAAAAAACGACTATCACGCGAAACTGATAGCCGGACAAGGAAATAATTTCCCAATCCCCTCCCCATCTCTCGCAGGTATAACGGTGATTCTTAGACAGATAGTTCTCCTGGCTCAAGTTCCTCGTTTATATCGCCTTCCCAGTTACCCAGTGACATACTTGATATAAACTCCCTTTACAGTGGCGGGACCGCTCCGGATTCTACCGGATTCTCTTTTACGCTTTCGCACCTGTCAGATATGTGAAATTGTCTAAATAACTACATTTTTAGTATAATTCATTACATTCTAAGTGTCAATCAACCACATTCATATTTAATATAATTAATTTTTATATTTATCCACATCTTTACCCCTGATTTATTGATTTTTCATTCATTACTACTATATAATGATGTTAATGTTGCAAACTATTAAAAATATCTTACCTATCTTATAGGAGGAAACAGGAGGTCGGAAATATGACAAATACTGAAAAAGAAAGACGAACTGAAGAAGCATTGAAACTGAGCAGCCTCTTCGAAGAACTGGATGGCCGCCGTCCGAGGCTTTTCATGCCGGAGCTTGAAGATGATGACGATAAAGAAGCAAGAAAACTTGCCGCCACGACATTTGCCGACCACGGCTGGGACGTAGATGTAAGCCCCCTCCTCTCCCCGGAAAGCTCCGCGCAGAATGCTGCCGACAATGACGTCCATTTCATCTTCTACACATCCAAAAGCCCTGCGATGAAGCAAAAATTGATCGCGCTCTCCCAGACACTTGCCATGATCGGCCGGGACGACATCCTCATAGCCGCCCATCAGGTCAGCAAAGATGATAAGGAACTCCTCTTCCGTTACGGCATCCTCGCCGCTTTCGACAAGAATACGGATGTAAGCGATGTAAGCCTTACCATGCTCCGCGTCCTCGTCTCCATGGCAAAAGAAGAACAGAATCCCACCGAGGAAATGCCTTATTGATCCTCAGTCCCTTATAAACAGGAGAAACATCCTCCTGTTTTTTTATTGCGGACAAACAGCATATAGACTCCCAAAAGAAAATGCCGGGCATTGCAAAAAATATTTCAGAAATACTTTCATCTACTCATCAGCATACTTTAAGCACTGCTATCCTGTATCTGTACAGACATACAAAAACGATTTGATCTCACAGCTCCGCGTTTTGGTCCGGCATCCGGAACCGCCTCGATACCACCTCTCCATGCAGCTTCTGTATAAGCAGATGCAAATCAATATTCAGCAGTTTAGCAGATGACTTATTGCATAATTCTATTACGACCGGATCCCTTAAAACACAATCAAAAAATTCTTCCGGCATCTCATAATGCAAAACAACCTATTCCGTATGCCCGACTGTTTCGGATTTTCTATACTCATCAAGTAAGCAGAAATACTGCTCATCATTATAGTCAGATTCCTCCCCACCTCCTTACAAAGATGAATAGTACCTGCACTTTAATATGATATCTGCAATCCAGGAATCTCTAAAAATCTCTTTTTGCCTTTAATGAAGTCCATTATCCCGTTCACAAAATTGAACAGCAAAAAAGCAGTGCCGAAGCACTGCTTTTTGTAATTAGAATCAGCCAACTGTGAAGAGTGTGTCGCCGCCCTGTACGCTCTGGCCTTCGCTGACCGGCATACCGGTAATCTTGCCATCGCAGGGATGCGTAACCTACATTCTGAACTATGTGCAGAAAAGCGGTTGTAACGGCTTCACGG
>ENA-OPRT01001232-OPRT01001232.1-human-gut-metagenome-genome-assembly--contig:-NODE-1232-length-10186-cov-15.101767_pt1 | contig 10186 bp, 10 predicted proteins | sample MGYA00241895_ERZ501884 | MGnify/ENA primary metagenome ERZ501884 (study PRJEB25962, sample SAMEA2042225) | human gut metagenome | biome: human gut; feature: human-associated habitat; material: faeces...
AGTTACGGCTTCACAGAACCCTTTGGATTCAATCTCTGGGTTCTCTTTATATTCAGCCTTAACCGATTCATCAAGATAGATGCGGATAAGGGATGCCTCTTCTTCTACACGTACTACTTCAAAATTTGAAAGTATCTCTGATGGCAGAATCAACTGTGCCAATGCTAATAGTCCTTGATTGTTCATGGTACAAAGGTGCAAATTTTCTATAGAATTAAAGAATTTTCCCCCTGATTTATCGGGTGAGCCCTTTTTTTTAAGGCAAGCCATTAATAATAATGTAAAATAAAAAAGCGCAACTAAATAATAATTAGTCGCGCTATCTGATATATCATACAAAAGAAATTCCTCCGCTTTATATGATATCCGGTTATAAGGTAGGATCAATCTTCTTGAACTTCGAAATCATCTTTACCTACTCCGCAAAGAGGGCAAACCCAATCATCTGGAATATCTTCAAATGCTGTTCCCGGAGCGATTCCACCTTCAGGATCTCCTTCTGCCGGGTCATAAACCCAACCACATACTGTGCAAACGTACTTTTTCATAATTGTCTCTGTTTTATGTTTTAAATATTCTTTAAATACATAACAAATATACAAGGAAATTGTTTACTTGCAAACTATCCCACTAATATTTTTTTAAGCTCTTCCATTCCTTCGGACGCACCTTTCTGAATTACATGCACTTTACGTCCCGATGCAATGGGCACCTGCTTAGGATCTATTAAATAAACAGGAGTGCGGGCAGGCACATAATTCAACAAACCGGCAGCAGGATATACATTAAGCGAAGTTCCTATAATTAAAAAGATATCAGCTGTTTCAGCATATTCAATTGCAGTTTCAATCATAGGAACAGATTCACCAAACCATACAATGAACGGACGAAACTGGGAACCGTCTCCGGCCAAGTCTCCCAAATGTATCTCATATTCTTCCGGCTTTAATTCTTTAATATAAGCTGGATTATTAGGTTGCCAACTAGATGTCACCTTGGTCAGTTCGCCATGTAAATGAATAATATGCGAACTTCCGGCACGCTCATGCAAATTATCAATATTTTGAGTGATAACAGTCACATTAAAGAACTTTTCCATCTCAGAAACCAGTTCATGCCCCCGGTTAGGCTTTACAGCAAGCAACTGTTTACGACGCTCATTATAAAAATCAATCACCAATTTAGGGTTTGCCGCATACCCTTCCGGAGTAGCCACTTGTTCCACCGGATACTGATCCCATAAACCACCTGCATCACGAAATGTACTGATACCGCTTTCTGCACTCATTCCAGCACCTGTTAAAACTACTAAATTCTTCATTTCTAGTCCTCCTCTTTTAACTAAACACACAAAAATAAGAAAAATTAAATTGTTAAAAACAGATTCATTCAAATAAAACACCTACCTTTGTGCGTTTTGTATAAAACATCTTATAAAATAAATAGTTATGGATAAATTCAGTTACGCCATCGGCCTTGGTATTGGCCAGAATTTATTGAGCATGGGTGCTCAAAGTATTAATGTTGAAGACTTTGCTCAAGCAATCAAAGACGTATTAGATAGAAAAGAAACGGCTATCAGCCACAACGAAGCACGTGAAATCGTAAACAAGTACTTTGAAGAGCTGGAAACCAAATTGAATGCAGAGAATATTGAAAAGGGAAAATCATTTTTGAAGGAAAACGCAAAAAGACCGGGGGTCGTGACACTTCCCAGCGGCTTACAGTACGAAGTTATCACAGAAGGTAACGGAAAAAAACCGAGTGCAACCGACCGTGTAAAATGCCATTATGAAGGTACCTTGATTGATGGGACTTTGTTTGACAGCTCTATCAAACGCGGCGAACCGGCTATCTTTGGTGTGAACCAAGTAATCAAAGGATGGGTGGAAGCACTCCAACTGATGACTGAAGGTGCTAAATGGAAACTTTTCATTCCTTCAGAACTAGCCTATGGAGCACAACAGGCAGGAGAAATGATTCCTCCTCACAGCACATTGATTTTTGAAGTAGAATTAATCGAAGTATTATAATTATTAAAGCATTTAAGGCAAATGAAAAAAATTAGTTTTTTTGTAGCAATCGCTGCTGCAGCCAGCTTGGCGTCTTGTACAGCCCAAGCACCGAAAGCAAACATGAAGAATGACGTAGACTCACTTTCTTACATGATGGGTATCACCAACACGCAAGGTCTGGATATGTATATGAGCCAACAACTGGGCGTTGACACAACCTATATGGCCGACTTCATCAGAGGTGTTAAAGAAGGTAGCAGCAAGACAAGTCCTAAAGATGTTGCTTATATGGCAGGTCTTCAGATTGGTCAACAAGTTGGTGGACGTATGTTCGATATGATGAGCCAACGTATTTTCGGAAATGACTCTACTCAAAGTTTAAGTAAAGAAAACTTCCTGGCAGGTTTCATGGCTGCTTTGCAGAAAAAAGGCATGAATGTTACTATGGAAGAAGCCAACGCCTACGTTCAGTCTAAAGCAGAAGCAATCAAAACAAAAGCTACTGAAGCCCAGTTCGCTGAAAATAAGGCTGCCGGTGAAAAATTCCTAGCTGAAAATGCAAAGAAAGAGGGTGTTAAAACTACATCAAGCGGATTGCAATATAAGATAATTAAAGAAGGTAACGGCGCTGTTCCTACCGATTCTTCTAAAGTAAAAGTAAACTATAAAGGTACTTTAATTGACGGAACTCAGTTCGACAGTTCATATGATCGTAAAGAACCGACTACTTTCCGTGCTAATCAAGTAATCAAAGGATGGACTGAAGCACTGACAATGATGCCAGTAGGTTCTAAATGGGAACTTTACATCCCTCAAGACTTGGCTTATGGTGCACGTGAAGCCGGTCAGATTAAACCTTTCTCTACTTTGATTTTCGAAGTAGAACTGGTTGGAATCGAAAAATAACCTCATTTTAATACGATTTACAAAAAAGCGTGGAACATTCGTGTCTCACGCTTTTCTTTTAACTTGTCCTTCTACAAATCAAATTTTCTTTTCCTTTATATCTTACGTGGCCTCAACAACATTTACTACATAATCGCCTAATTTTTCGCATTCGCTGATAATATCCATATAATGAACCCCCGTCTGATAATTATATTCCTTATTATTCACATCCAATACATTCTGATCCTTCAACTGGTTGCGGTAATTGTTTCTCTCATTCTCTATATTAAATGATTTGTTAGGATCAACCAAATGATATTCGTCTTCTTCCAAAGATACCATTTGTTGCAGTGGAAGATTGTACGAAGGCAGTCACAAATGCACCTGTCAACAATCCGGTGAAGCGATTCGTGGTCATAGCACCCAAAATATGGCGCAAATACCCACCTGTCGGTTTTTGCAAAGCTTCACTCACGGTTTTCATACCATACATCAGAAGTACCAGTGAGCCTATCAGTTTCAAAAAAAACAAATATTGACATGTAGATTCTCTTTTATTTAGACTCTCTTCTTTCTTACACTTTATTAAAAAACACAGAGGTACAAAGTATTTAACCCATCATAGGTTAAACCTTGCACCTCTGCACCTATTCTGTTCACCATAGCCCTTTCAGGTCAGGATTTCTTTTCCTTCACATTGCTACTGGCTTCCACCACATTTACTACATAATCGCCCAGTTTTTCACATTCTCCAATAATATCCATATAGTGCACCCCCATCTGATAATCATACTCCTTATTATTCACATCCAGCACATTTTGGTTCTTTAGCTGATTACGATAGTTATTTATTTCATTCTCTATATTAAACGATTTATTCACATCTACCACATGATGCTCATCTTCCACCAACGAAATCATCTGAGACAAAGCATCATCAGTCAACTGGAACATCTGATGAATATGATCATACTGTTTCGGAGTAAAATCCATATCACTGCGATGTTTACGATTGATAGTACGTGCCAAATTATAACAGCTGTCCCCGATACTTTCTATTTCAGTCACTTCACGAAGCATAGCACGAATTTGCAACTTACTTTCAGAACTCAAACGCCCGTCGGATACCTGATTCAGATAATTAGCGATCTCCACCTCCATGTTATCGCTTATATTCTCATATTTCTCAATACGACTGAACAATTTGTTAAAGTCATTGTCATTAGTGGTATGAAGCAGATCCCGCACCATGCCAAACATACGATGAGTACGCTCTGCAAAGAGATTGATTTCCTTGCGTGCCTGCAATATAGAAAGCTCTGCCGTAGAAAGCATACCACCTGTAATAAAGCGCAAACGATATTCCTCATCCTGCTCTCTCTGAGGAATGATTTTACAAACAGTTTTCTCTATCAACTTGACAAACCAAATAAGAATCAACACATTGCATATATTAAAAGTAGTATGAAAAGCAGACAGTTTAAAAGATACGGCAACAGCCGGATCTGCTGTTCTCATTATATCTTCTACAAACCATGAAACCCCCATAGTTACAGGATTGAAAAGGCATAATACCCAAATAACCCCAAAAACATTGAACACCAAATGAGCCAGCGCAGCCCTCCTGGCCTGCGTATTGGCAGTCAGTGCGGCAAGGTTGGCGGTTATAGTGGTACCAATATTCTCGCCAAGCACCAACGCAGCCCCCAGCTCAAAACTAATCCAACCATTGGCACACATAATCAAAGTAATAGCCATCGTTGCAGCCGATGCCTGTACAATCATGGTAAGAACTGTACCGATGACAACAAATAAGATAACAGAACCAAATCCCATATCAGTATAGTTCTGAACAAAAGACAACATTTCGGGGTTTCTACTTAAGTCAGGAGCATTCGTCTTCAAGAGAGAGAGGCCCATAAACAAAAAAGAGAAACCGAATATAAATTCTCCAATGGATTTACGGTTACTCTTTCCTGAAAATAATAAGGGTACGCCAACAGCCAATAACGGAAGTGCCATAGCAGCAATATCTACTTTAAACCCTAGCGCAGATATAATCCATGCAGTGACAGTGGTACCGATATTTGCCCCCATAATGACTCCTATTGATTGTGAAAGCGTAAGGAGTCCGGCATTAACGAAACTTACTACCATAACAGTAGTAGCAGAAGAGGATTGAATTAACGCAGTGATAAGAACACCGGTTAGCACTCCGGTTACCCGGTTGGTGGTCATCGCTGTGAGGATTTTACGCAGTCTGTCACCAGCAAACTTTTGCAGCCCCTCACTCATGATTTTCATTCCATAAAGGAATAGCGCCAGTGAACCTAGCAGCTTTAAGAAATCATAAAAAGAATACTCCATCTTTAATTAATTTGGTAGGAATTGGCTAATCTCCCTTTTATTCAGTAAATTTCAAGCCGTTTCACTACGTTAGTAATAATTATTACGATTATGTTACAAATCTGTTGCAAAAATAACAATATTTCAAAGAACTTCCCAATCGGAAGCTCACTTTTGGATATTTATAATGGTTTTAATCTAGATATCCCATACGGGCCGGTCAGTGCCAAAGTCAATAACAAAGTAGAAGGACTCAATTACCGGGCCTATAATAATAAGGATGTAGAGTTCCTGAACATACTGAATCCTTCAGGAATGCGTACCTATGTCCGTTCTCTCTGCTTCATCTTGTGCAAAGCGGTGGAGGACTTATACCCTGATGGAAAAATCATGCTTGAACATCCCGTATCCAAAGGATATTATTGCGCCTTGCAGATAGGACGCGAAACCGGGCTGGATGATGTTTCCCGTATTAAGCAGCGAATGAAAGAGATTGTGGAAGCCAACATCCCTTTCCACCGTTTTGAATGTCACACAACTGAAGTAGTAGAACTATTCCGCCGGAAAGGAATGATGGACAAAGTTAGACTGCTTGAAACTTCAGGGGAACTTTACTCCTATTATTATACTTTAGAAGATACCATTGACTACTACTATGGCAGTCTGTTGCCCAGCACCGGATATATCCGCAAATTCGACATTGTTAAATACTATGACGGCTTGTTGCTGCGAGTCCCCAACCGTCAGAATCCGGAAATATTGGAGGAAGTAGTAAAACAAGAAAAAATGCTGGAAGTATTCAAAGAGCACCGACGCTGGAATCAGATTTTAGGTGTGGGTACTGTAGGAGATTTCAATGTGGCCTGTAATGAAGGTTATGCCACCGATCTGATTAATGTGTCTGAAGCCTTGCAGGAAAAAAAAATTTCCAATATTGCTGATGAGATATACCACAGAGGAAAAAACGGTCAAAGAGTAAAACTGGTTCTTATCTCCGGTCCATCCTCTTCTGGTAAAACGACTTTCAGCAAACGACTCAGTATCCAGTTGATGGCAAACGGGCTGAAACCTTACCCCATCTCCCTGGACAATTACTTTGTTGACCGAGAAAAGACACCAAAAGATGAAAAAGGTGATTATGATTACGAATCATTGTATGCATTGGATTTGGAGTTCTTCAACAAGCAATTACAAGATCTGCTTCATGGAAAGGAAGTAGAGTTACCACGTTTCAACTTCACCACAGGAAGAAGGGAATTTAAAGGTGACAAACTTAAGATTGACGATAACATGATATTGATTCTCGAAGGGATTCATGCACTTAACCCCGAATTAACCCCTCATATTCCCGCCGAGAATAAATATAAAATATATGTATCGGCATTAACCACTATTCTGCTGGACAATCATAATTATATTCCGACTACCGACAACCGTTTGTTGCGCCGTATTATCCGCGATTACAAATACCGTGGCTATTCCGCAGAGGAAACAATCAGAAGATGGCCCAGTGTACGCGCCGGAGAAGAAAAATGGATCTTCCCATATCAGGAAAATGCAGATGCCATGTTCAATTCTGCCCTGTTGTTTGAACTAGCCATTATGAAGGATTATGCCATTCCTATTCTAAGGAATGTTCCCAATAACAAACCGGAATATTCAGAAGCATACCGTTTACGCAAATTCTTGGAATATTTCGCTTCGGTACAAGATAAAGAATTGCCTCCCACTTCTTTACTGAGAGAGTTTTTAGGAGGAAGCAGTTTCCGGTATTAACCTGTTATTAAACAGTATATAAGTTTTGTTTATGTGCAAAACAAACAGTAATTTCGGCCATTATTAAACATGTCTCGGTCTCGTCAGATCCTGCCGGTGTCTGATCCTCTGCAGGCGCGGCCGGTGTTTCCGTCGGCTCTTCTGCCGGAGTCTCTGCAGTGCTTTCACTGCTCTCGGTTTCTGCCGGTGTTGTTTCCGGTTCTGCCGTCTCTGCTGTTTCTTCGCTCTGCGGCGCTTCCTCTGCGGCTGCGCTGCTTTCTGTCTGTGCTGCTTTTTCCTGCGTATCTGCTAATACGCTGACAGTCGGGCTCATGATCATGGACGCCGACAGCAGCAGTGCCAGAAATTTGCTTGAATTTCCTTTCATAACTTCTCCTTTTCTTCGGATATCCTTCGCGCATCTGCTCCGGATTCCGTCTGACTTTTTCAGGCAGCTGGGCGGTGCCTGTCCCCGTCAATGATGTCTCCCTGCAAGTAATCTTGTTTTTGAGGACACATTTTTTCTGCGAAAAGACAAACAGACATCTGCTTTTTCTGCAAAAGAGTTTCTCCACCGAAGCTCTTTTTCGGACGCATGGCGACAAAAAAGCAGATGTCCGATTTTGCTTCGTACATCTTTCCATGAATATATGCTTTCATCGGAAGCGATTCACTAACCTTTCCAGCAGGTTTCCTGACTCGCAGATCTTCACGGCAGCCGCGCCTTCTCATGCGTTTCGCACAATGGCATTTCTGCAGCTAACACTCCCTGCTTACAGTGACCGGATCGCTCAGGATTTCCACCTGATTCCCTTTTATCTTCGCGGATTCTTTTTCAAATCCGTTCCGCACTGAAAAGTCCCTTATTTCATTCGTTACTGATTATAGCAAAGCCGTTTTGGAAAGTCAAATGAAAGGCCACGGAAAAAGCGCATAAAATCAGCATTTTTTACATACTTTATGATAACTGTCCGCACCGGAGCCTATTCTATGAAACCAGCTTCTCTGCACCGCCGCATCCTGTTCCCTCTGCTTCTGTGCGGCGGACTTCTTTTCGCCCTGCTGTTCTGGTATTTTTCCCCGTTCTTTTCCCCTGGTGAGAACCGCCGGTTTTCCGCGTATGTGGAGGAACGGTTCCACTCCGAGGTAACCTCTTCTGCCATCACGCTCCACTATACCCTCGCCGATCCGGCTTCCCGCGGAATTGCCCCCGGCACCGCCTCGTTCGGCACGGTTTCCATCCCTTACCGCACCTCGTATGATGCCCTGCTGCAGAGTGCGGAAACAACGCTCACATCCTTTCATCGCAACCGCCTCTCCGCGGAAAATCAGATCACGCTCGATCTTCTGCTCTACGAGCTGGACTGCGAGAAAATGCCGGGCAGCACCAGCCTTCTTGCGGAACCGCTCGGTCCGTCGCTCGGGATTCAGGCACAGCTTCCCATTCTGCTCGCGGAGTACCCGTTCCGCACACAGCAGGATATCGCCGACTACCTCCATCTCCTGCAGGATCTACCGCGCTATTTCTCCGACCTCATCGCACTCGAGCAGGAAAAATCCCGGCAGGGCGTGTTTCAGAATGACCTTGCGGTCGATGGCATTATCCGCCAGTGCAGTGCTTTTCTCGCCGACGCGGATACACCGGAAAGCCATCTGCTCCACACCGTTTTTCAGAATAAACTGCAGGCGTCTTCACTGTTTTCTGAGGCGGAAAGGAATTTCTGTCTGCAGACGCATAAAAAACTCCTTACCTCCTGTGTTTTTCCCGCCTACCGCTCTCTTTCCGATGCGCTTTCTTCACTCCGCGGCAAAGGAACACAGAACGCCGGCGGTCTTTCCCGGCAGGAAGACGGACTTTCCTACTATGCGTATCTTCTCCGCAGCCGCGTCGGTGTTAACGCTTCACCGGAGGAGCTGACCCGCCTTTTAACACAGCAGCTTGCGGACCAGTGTGCCGAAATGCAGATCATTCTCGATCAGAATCCGTCGCTCTCCCTCTCCGAGCAGGCGCTCGTGCTGCCGTTCTCCACGCCGGAGGAAATGCTTGCCGATCTGCAGAATGCCGTTTCTGAAGATTTTCCCGTTCTTTCGGGTATCGCATACGAAGTAAAGACCGTGGATGACTCTCTCAAGGATTTTTTAAGCCCCGCCTTTTATCTCACACCGCCCGCCGATGTCAATTCACCCAACTCCATTTACCTGAATCCCGCGGATGAAATGACCGGCATCGAGCTGTATTCCACACTTGCCCACGAGGGCTTTCCCGGCCATCTGTACCAGACCGTCTCGTTCTCGCGCTCCGACCCGCTTCTGATCCGCCATCTCTACGCGCCGTCGGGTTATGTGGAAGGATGGGCAACCTACGTTGAATCATATGCCTGCCGCTACGCCGCACGTAATCTCGATGCAAACACGCAGGCGCTCTGCCGTCTCTGGTATCTGAACCGCTCAGTGCATCTTATCCTCTGCTCGCTGCTGGATCTCGGAATCCACAGCCAGGGATGGCTCCTCTCGGATGCGTCAGCCTTTCTGGCGCAGTTCGGCATCACGGATGCGTCGGCCGCTGCCTCTTTATATCAGTATATTCTCGAGACACCGGCGAACTATCTGAAATACTGTGTCGGATCGCTCTCGTTTTCGCAGCTCCTCTCGGAAGTGCGGGAACAGGAAGGTGACTCATTCTCATTGATCGGTTTCCATGAAAAACTGCTCCGTCTCGGGCCTCTGCCGTTTCCGCTCGTAGAAAAATATCTGTAAACGGTTCGCCCTGCTGAAAAAAAGATCCCACAGACTTTCTTCTATAAATAATAGAAAGTTCTGTGAGATCTTTTTCATTTTCAAAATTCTTTAACCTAAATTGTAAAGAGATGGATCTGTCGGCCGCTGCGGATCAATAACAGAGGCAGAATCAAACAGATCGCTTGTTCTGTCCTCGCCGCCTCCGTAGAGGTTCTGGTACAGACGGTATCCATCCAGGTTTCTTCGTCCCATACGCAGGTAATTGTCTCTTACCTGAACGAAATACTGGGAGGAATCTACGTTGCAGTAAATGTTGAAGCCCTGACTCTTTAAGTAAGCAAACTTCTCATTGTCCATCGTGTAATCGTGCCAGTCGGAAAGATCCTGTCCATGTGCAAAGATGATGATATCGCTTCCGCCGATGAGCGGTGCAACATACGTCA
>ENA-OPRT01001239-OPRT01001239.1-human-gut-metagenome-genome-assembly--contig:-NODE-1239-length-10142-cov-3.019530_pt1 | contig 10142 bp, 7 predicted proteins | sample MGYA00241895_ERZ501884 | MGnify/ENA primary metagenome ERZ501884 (study PRJEB25962, sample SAMEA2042225) | human gut metagenome | biome: human gut; feature: human-associated habitat; material: faeces...
AACTGAATTTCAGAAAGCAGAGAAATATGGTGCAGGAGAATGTTCCAGGTATTCGGATACACTTTCTGAGAAAACCATTTATTATGCACTGCGTCTGAAGGATGGAACTGTGCTGAGAGTTTCAGGCACTCAGGATTCTGTGCTGGCACTGGTTGAAAATCTTCTTCTTCCCTTATGTGGACTCTTATTTCTGATGCTGATTCTATCAGGAATCATGGCATCTGTGATATCAAAAAGGATCGTAAAACCTGTGAATGAGCTGGATCTGGAGCATCCGGAGGAGAATAAGATTTACGAGGAGCTTTCTCCGCTTTTAGGTAAAATCCATAAACAGAACCGGCAGATCCAGAAGCAGCTGGAACTGGCAAAACAGCAGCAGGAAGAATTCTCTCTTATTACAGAAAATATGCAGGAAGGTCTGATCGTGATTGATAGGTATACCATGATTCTTTCTGCCAATTCCAGTGCATGGAATCTGTTCCGGGTAGATAAAGTATGTCAGGGAGAAAGTGTTTACTGTCTGGATCGTGCGGAAGATTTCAGACATGCGATCGAGCAGGTTCTCAGCGGAGAACATGCGGAACTGATATTGAAATTAAATGGAAGCGATATCCAGTTGATTGCCAATCCTGTGGTACGTGGACAAAAAACAGAAGGTGCTGTGATCCTGCTTGTGAATGTGACAGAGAAGCTTGAGAGGGAGAATCTGCGGAGAGAGTTTTCGGCAAATGTCTCTCATGAGCTGAAGACTCCTCTGACTTCTATTTCAGGATTTGCGGAGATCATGCAGGGTGGTCTGGTGAAATGTGAGGATATTCCCAAGTTTGCAGGGCGTATTTATAAGGAATCCCAGAGACTGCTTCAGCTGGTTGAGGATGTGATCCAGATTTCCCAGCTTGACGAGGAAAAAACATCCTACACCTGGGAACTGGTGGATGTTTATCAGGTTTGTAAGAATGCCTTTGAAAGTCTGAAGGAGAAAGCACAGAGCATGAATGTGCATCTTTATATCTGTGGGGACAGTATGAAGATGGAAGCAGTTCGGACACTTCTAGAAGAGGCAGTTTATAATGTCTGCGATAATGCCATTAAGTATAACCGAAATGATGGAAGTGTAAGCATTTTTCTGACTCAGACTGCACATGAGATACAGATTGTAGTCAAGGATACAGGTGTGGGAATTCCAAAGGAAGATCAGGATAGAGTTTTTGAGAGATTTTACAGAGTGGATAAAAGTCATTCCAAAGAGATTGGAGGTACCGGACTGGGACTTTCTATTGTGAAGCATGCGGTCAGCACTTTGAATGGAAGTATTGTGCTGAGAAGTGAAGAAGGAAGTGGAACGGAAATTACTATGAAATTTCTGAAAGTGCATAAGGAATAAAATAGAATAGATACAGAGGGGATGTCAGTTTGACAGCCCCTCTAAATTATACCGTAGAAAGAACCTTTTTATTTTTTTCGATATTCATTGGGGGTGCAGCCGACCACATCTTTAAACAGTTTGGAAAAGTAGGAATAATTTCCATAGCCGACTTTCAAAGCAACTGTTCCAACCGGGATGTCAGGGTTGAGCAGAAGCTCTTTTGCTTTTTCTAACCGATAGGTGGTGATGTAATTGATGATAGAGGTCTGCGTTTGTTTTTTGAAAAGTCGTGCCAGATAATCTGGATTGAGATAAACCATATCAGCCAGCATGGTACGTGAGATATCTTCGGAGTAGTGCTGATGGATATAGTTGAGTACAATATCAACGACGGAGTCTTTTTCGTTGACGAAGCTATTGTATTCTACGGCGCGTTGTATCAGATAGCGCAGATAATTAAACATATATGGTACAGCGTCCAGAGATTTTGTGATCAGTTCGTCTCTTTCTTCTGAAGAAAATAGAGTGTGTGCTTCGATTCCGTTTTTATGTAGATAGGAAAAAACAATTTGTTCGATATCAAGTCTCAGATGCAGAAGAAAATTTTTGGTGATACCACTGGCCTGAATGTATTTGGACAGGTAATTTTCGATATTCTGTAAAGCTGCGTCTGCCTGTTTTTGTTCCAGAAAAGTATTGATTACTTCCAGTGATGGAGGGATGTAGGAAGTTGTGCTGGGAACAAAATCTTGCAGAAAAAGTGGTTTATTTACGGAGTTAAGGTTGGATTCTCTCATTTCACGTAGTCTGGTAAGAGTTTCAGGCAGTTCTGTCAGGGAAACCTCTGGTGCAATGCCGCATGCAATTTCACAGTGCAGAAAACTCTGAAGATTTTTGAACAGTGTTAGTAGATTTTCTGTAAATGGCTGACGGATTTGTTCCAGTTGCAATCCAGAAAGTATGACAACGTATTCAAAGGTGTTCAGTATCACTATAGACTCATAGAGAATGCAGGATTTCTGAAAGGTTTCGGCTGTAATATTCTGGAAAGAAAAATCTACCATGGAAGACTCCATAGGCATTATCTGGCCGGAGAGTGGATAAAGCCGGAACAAAACAGGAATGAAGAGGTCATCTGCTGTATAGGAAAGATCTTTTTTTCTTAATTCTGTTTCAAGAAGAGAAGGTTCACGAAACAGAGTGGTGGCAAAAAGTTCTTTCCAGAATAAATCTACAATATAGCGGTAATTATCTTTCCATTTCTGACTGTCTGCTTTTGTCTGGGTGAGCGCAGCATTCTTTCTGACTTTAGAAACTGCTTTTTCCAGAATATGGGATAAAGTATCAAAGTCTATAGGTTTTAGCTGGTAATCGAGGGAGGACAGTTCGATAGCTTTTTTTGCGTAATCAAAATCCGCATAGCTGGTCAGGAAAATAAATTGTATTTCTTTTCCTGATTCCCGGACCCAGGAAAGAAGATCAAGACCAGAACCGCCGGGCATTTCGATATCGCAAACACAGATATCGATGGAGTTTTTTTCTATGATTTTCTGAGCTTGACGGATATTGAAAGCAGTGAGTACTTCTGTGACTGTTAGTTGCTCCCAGTTTATTTTTTTCTCAAGGGCCGCTACAACAAAGCGGTCATCATCAACTAATAATACGTTCATAAAACTTTCCTTTCATAAATTAGGCAGAGAATTGGATCAGACTGCAGGGAGAAGGATGGTTACGCAGGCACCCCCAGATGGGAGGTTTGAGAAAGTAATGACCGCTTCTCCCTGACCGTACAGCAGATTCAGACGTTGGATGGCATTGGTAATTCCAATACGGTGACCATTTTGAGGTTCCAGAGGAATAGCAGAATTTAGGGATTGCAGGATGTCTTCCGAGAATCCGCATCCAGTGTCCATGACCTGAATCTGAATATTTTCATGTGAATTTCCGCCGGCAGTCATCCAGGCGATGTCTGTGCGTATGATTATGGGTTCATCAAAAGTATTGGAGTGTTTGATGGCGTTTTCTATAAAGGTCTGGATCAGAATTGGTGGGATTCGTATGTTTTCTGTACCTTCTTCTGCGTGAATTTCATAGGAGAACGTATCTCCGTAACGCATCTTTTGGATTTCCATATAATTTTTTATATGTTCCAGTTCATTTTTTACAGGAACAAGATCCTGGGTGTTCTGGAAAATATATCGAAAATAGTTGGAAGTAATCATAGACATTTTCATGATCTCTTCGTAAAGCTGCGTCTGTGCCATACTGTAAATGGTATTCAGACAGTTCAGAAAAAAGTGAGGACGTATCTGTAGCTGAAGATAATTCATCATTGTTTTTTGTTTTTCCAGTTCTTTTTCGTAAATGTCAATTTTCAGTTTTTTGATCTGGCGCATCAGATTTTTGAACTGGGAGTTCGCCTGCTCAAGTTCGAGAAGATTGGTGTCTTTTAAATTGATGGTTTCTGCAGAATCATCCAGATGTGCCAGATTTTCTAAAAAGAGTTTGATCGGAGTCAGAACGTGTTTCTTCATATAGAAAATGGAAGTAAACAGGATAACTGCGACCAGAAGGACTGCCAGTGCAAGAATAAACTGAAGCAGGATTATTTTTTCATAAGCCCTGAATTTGCTGAGAATAATCTGAGGATAAAAAGCACCCATAATCAGAGCACCGCTGATAATCAGATTATTTCCCTTATTATAGGTCTCGTAAGAATCGGAATTGCTTTTTCTTGAAAATTCAATATGGTGTTGCTTCAGAAGTTCTTTATTAGTAAGTACGGTTCCGTTTTGCGAGGTAAGAGAAATGAAACCGTCTTTTTCTTTAATTATGTTTTTTAGTGGCTGAATGATATTGTCAGCAGGAATAAAACAGCAGGCGTAGTGGGAGCCTGTATGAAAGGATTTGTAAAAATATACGTTCTTTCCGAGCATTAGTACTTCCCAGGCATCCGTGTAGAAACTTGTTTTGGGCGCAGTTATTTTTTGGATCAGATGCTTGTTCAGCAGTACGAGCTGATTCTGAGTAAGTGTCTGAAAAATTTCTGTAGGACGATACATCCGTTCATTCTCTGAATTATATAGAAAAATCTGATATCCTTTTTCAAAAGATTCCAGAAAAATATCAATATTATTATGAACTCGTTCTGCGGATGAAATGAATTCCAGTTTGTCCTGTGTTTCCAACAGAGTATCTGCATCGTCATTTTCAGTCAGGAGCCGGATTAAATAGCGATTGATGGAAATATGTGCGGTGTCGATTTGCGAAGCATAAAGGGATGTTGTATCTTGCAGGGACTGAATACTTTGGGAACGCATGGAAAAAATGACAAAACAGCTGATCATGATATCCAGGATTACAACCGGAACCAGCAGAAAAAACAAAAATTTTATGACATGATCAATGGAGTATCCGGCAACACGATGTCTGGAATACATATAAATACCTCCTGAAATATTATAAAATCATTATGATGAAAACAATTATAACAAAAATCCGATAAAAAGATAACAATATTCCGACCTTTTGATACAACAAAAGAGACAAGCTATGAAAAAAGAAATCGGATTTCGGAAAGTGTGAGGTCGTTATTTTACTATTAAAATACTGGAAAATCTGTATAATGAGAAACATCAGACAGAGAGATGTATACATCAAAAAAAATTAAAAAGGAAAAGAATTGAGGTAAAAGGATGAATAAGAAAGTGATTGCAGCGGGAATGGCTATGGTACTGGCTTCTATGGGGCTGACTGCCTGTGGTGATTCCGGTTCAAAAGAGGCTAAAGATTCTTCTGATGAGACTTATACAGTTACAATGGCTTATATTGGAGATAAGGAGGAAGATACAGATCGCATCGAGAAGAAAATCAATGAGATTATGAAGAAAGATATCAATATGGAACTCGATATCGAACCGATCAGCTGGGGTGCCTATGCGGAAACAATGAAGCTGATTCTATCCGGTGGAGAAAAGATGGACATTGTACCAATCCTGGTGGAACAGGTTAATTCCATGGTGAATGCGAAGCAGGTTATTGACATGTCTGAATATATCGACAAATATGGCAATAATATTAAAGAACTGCTTGGTGATACTGCGAAAGCAGCAAATATCGGAAATTATGTATACGGTGTGACAACAGGACGCGAATGGTTCTGCCAGTCATCTGTTATTATGCGAAAAGATATTCTGGATGAGTGTGGAATTGATGTATCTTCTATCACAGATTATAAAGATTTGACTGACGTTTATGCAACTGTGAAAGAAAAATATCCAGATATGGTCATGATGGCAAGCAATAACAGTGCAACACCGGATACCAAATATGAAATGAATGATACACTTACTGATGGATTTGGTGTATTGATGGATCATGGTCAGGATACGACAGTTGTAGATTATTATGAGACAGATGAATATAAAGAGTTTGTAGAAACAATGTATGACTGGCAGCAAAAAGGTTATTTGTCCAAAGATGCTGCAACCACAACAGAGAGTGCGGAGAATCAGGTAAAAGCAGGTGCCGCTTTTTCTTACCTTGCACCAAACAAACCAGGATATGATACCCGTGCCGCTTTACTTTGCGGAACAGAGATGGAGATTGCTCCGATTTCCGAACCATGGGCTGGTACTGCACAAATTTCTTACCTGACTTATGGCATCAGTTCAAGTTCTGCTGATAAAGATAAAACAATGCAGTGTCTGGATTATTTATATGGAAATGCAGATATTCTGAACCTGTTGAACTGGGGGGAAGAAGGTGTTGATTACGAAGTTGTAGATGCTGAAAATAATATCATTAACTATCCGGATGGAAAAGATGACAGCAACACGTATCATCTGGCAGAAGGATGGCAGTTATTTGACCAGTTTAAAATGCATATCTGGGAGGGTGATTCACCAGATATCTGGGATGAAACAAAGGCACTGAATGAGAGTGCAATCAAATCAAAAGCATTCGGATTTACCTATGATTCTACAAGTGTTGCAAACGAACTGGCTGCACTGAGTAATGTAAAAGCAAAATATGCAGCTGCTCTTGGTTCTGGTACAGTAGATCCTGAAGAAACACTTCCGAAATTTATTGAGGAACTGAAGAAAGCAGGAATTGAGAAAGTGATCAGCACCAAACAGGAACAGCTGGACAAGTGGCTGGAAGAGAATAAATAACACAGACAGGGGATGCCGCTATGCATCCCCTGTTATATTCCAGATAATTGAAAGGAAAAATTTATGAAAAAAGCAAAATTTAAAAGATGGGTACCGCTTTATCTGATGATGGCACCGGGGCTGATTTATCTTTTTATCAATAATTATATGCCGATGGCAGGACTTGTGGTTGCTTTCAAAAATTACAACGTGGTAGATGGAATCTTTGGCAGCCCATGGGCCGGTCTCAGCAATTTTACTTATCTGTTTAATGATGCGTGGACGATTACAAGAAATACGTTGCTTTATAATATTGTATTTATTATCATCAACCTGATTCTGGGAATTGCATTTGCCATCTTTATCTGTGATATTCGGAGCAAGGCATGCAAAACAATTTATCAAAGTGCAATTTTACTGCCGTTTCTTATGTCTATTGTAATTGTAAGTTATATCACTTTTGCCTTTTTCAGTGGGGATAATGGAATGCTGAATAAGACAATTCTTCCGTTTTTCGGGAAAGAAGCAATTAATTGGTATTCAGAATCCAAATATTGGCCTGTGATCCTGGTTATCGTAAATACATGGAAAGGTGTAGGATATGGATGCCTGATTTATATTTCCAGTATTTCCGGAATTGATCCTTCTTTTTATGAGGCTGCAGAACTGGATGGAGCTTCAAAGTGGAAACAGATCCGATACATTACACTTCCATCGATCATGCCGTCTGTAATCACTTTGACACTGTTAAACATTGGAAGAATTTTCTATTCTGATTTTGGATTATTCTATCAGGTTACACAAAATTCCGGTCAGCTTTATGATACCACCAATGTAATCGATACTTATGTATACAGGGCACTGCTTCAGTCCGGAAATATCGGAATGGCTTCAGCGGCAGGCTTTTATCAGTCCATTGTCGGATTTGCCTGTGTACTGCTGGCAAATGTGGTTGTGCGCAAATTAAGCCCTGAAAATGCAATGTTCTAGGAGGTAAAAAATGGTTAGAAGCAAAAGTGCAAAAAGATTTGAACGATTGGCACATACGGTCATGATACTGGTTACAATCTGTATTGTATTGCCGTTTATCTTGTTATTTATGTCATCTATTACCTCTGAAAGTGCTCTGGTTAGAGATGGATATTCCTTTTTTCCAAAAGAGTTCAGTATTCATGCCTATAAGTTTATCTGGGATAATGCTGCAAATGTATTCAGGGCATATGGAATTACAATACTGGTCACTGTAATAGGAACCAGTATTAATGTGGCAATGTCTGCATTGTTGGCGTATCCGCTTTCCCTGAAAAATCTTCCAGGAAAAAGAATCCTGAATTTCTACATATTTTTTACCATGTTATTTAATGGTGGACTGGTTCCTACATATCTCATGTATACAGGAATTTTCCATATCAATAACACACTGCTTGCATATATTGTGCCGGGACTTCTGATGAGTGCTATGAATGTTATGCTGATTCGTACATTCTTTGCGACCAGTATTCCGGATGCACTTTTTGAAGCAGCTCAGATTGACGGTGCAAGTCAATTCCAGATTTTTTTCAAAATTGTATTGCCACTGGGTAAACCCATTCTTATTGCCATGGGTCTGCTTTCCGGATTAGGATACTGGAATGACTGGACAAATGGTCTGTACTATATTAGAGATACGAAGTTATATGGCATTCAGAACCTTCTGAATAAGATGATTTCAGATTTGACAGCACTGACACAGAATGCTTCTGGTGCGTCAACTGTTGCAATTGCAGATATTCCATCTGCATCTGTCAGAATGGCAATAGCGTTTGTTGCAATGCTACCGATTTTATGCCTGTATCCGTTTTTACAGAGATATTTTACCAAAGGTATCGCGCTTGGTGCCGTAAAAGGCTGAAGATGTTTTGAAGGAAAGGTGGATTATTTTCCTGTAAATATTTAGTGTTTTCAGCAAAGATTTTTTCTGATAAGATGGGGAATAGAAAGTATTGGGGAAAAACGGTCGGAACGATCATTGCATCGCTTGAGAGATGTTGTTCTCAGAAAGAAAGGATAAAACATGAACGATTATAAATTGGATTTAGAGAAATATGCAACACTGGCGAGACAGGCAGCCGCAGAGGGATGTGTACTTCTGGAGAATGAGAAGCAGGCACTTCCTTTGAGAGAGGGAGAGAGTGTGGCTGTTTTTGGCCGCATGGCATTTCATTATTATAAAAGCGGACTTGGTTCCGGCGGTCTGGTGAATACGAGATATGTAGTGGGAATTCTGGATGCGCTGAAGGAGTGTAAAGAGATTCAACTGGATGAGAAACTGCTGGGTATTTATGCAAACTGGATTAAAGAGAATCCTTATGATGAAGGTCAGGGATGGGGTCGTGTTCCGTGGTCTCAGAAAGAGATGGAAGTTACAGAGGAAATGCTGGACTGCGCACGTAGCAACGATGTTTCGCTTGTTATTATAGGAAGAACTGCAGGTGAAGATCAGGATAATAATACGAATCTGGGAAGCTATTGTCTGACGGAGACGGAGGAGGATTTGATCTGCCGGGTCTGTGAGGTGAGTAAGTGCACAGTTGTGGTGCTGAATGTTGGAAATATTATTGATATGAGTTGGGTGGAGAAATATCATCCTCAGGCTGTGCTGTATGCATGGCAGGGTGGTCAGGAAGGTGGCAATGGTGTGGCTGATGTGCTGACCGGTAAAGTGTGTGCATGTGGGAAGCTGACAGATACCATTGCTGAGAGGATTGAGTATTATCCGTCTACGGAGAATTTTGGTGATCCATATAAGAATTATTATAAGGAAGATATTTATGTGGGTTATCGTTATTTTGAGACATTTGCGAAGGATAAGGTGCTGTATCCGTTTGGATATGGTTTGTCCTATACGAATTTTGAGACAAAGGCGGAGATTTTTAAGAATACTGAGGATGAACTCACAGTGTGCACGACCGCGAAAGTTTCCTTTACGAACACTTTGATGACATTTGCGACATTCTGGCACAGTATGACGTTGCCATCTCTTTGGGAGACGGGCTGCGTCCGGGGTCTACGCACGATGCCAACGATGAAGCGCAGTTTGCAGAACTCGACACGATGGGCGAGCTTGTGCTGCGTGCCTGGGACAAGAATGTGCAGGCTTTCATCGAAGGTCCCGGCCACGTGCCCATGCACAAGATTAAGGAGAATATGGAGCGCCAGATAGAAAAATGCCACGATGCGCCTTTCTATACGCTCGGCCCCATCGTGACGGACATCGCACCGGGATACGACCATATCACGTCCGCCATCGGTGCGGCGCAGATAGGCTGGCTGGGTACGGCGATGCTCTGCTATGTCACTCCCAAAGAGCATCTGGCACTGCCCGATAAGGAGGATGTGCGTGTAGGTGTCATCACCTATAAGATAGCCGCCCATGCCGCCGACCTGGCAAAAGGGCATCCCGGAGCACAAGTGCGTGACAATGCACTGAGCAAAGCACGTTATGAATTCCGCTGGAAAGACCAGTTTGACTTGTCGCTCGACCCGGAACGTGCGTTCAGCTATTTTCATGCAGGGAAGCATGTGGATGGTAAAGAAAGCATTGGCTGACGGTTACTCCAACGCCTTCTCTGCTATCTTCGACT
>ENA-OPRT01001243-OPRT01001243.1-human-gut-metagenome-genome-assembly--contig:-NODE-1243-length-10127-cov-2.409253_pt1 | contig 10127 bp, 6 predicted proteins | sample MGYA00241895_ERZ501884 | MGnify/ENA primary metagenome ERZ501884 (study PRJEB25962, sample SAMEA2042225) | human gut metagenome | biome: human gut; feature: human-associated habitat; material: faeces...
CCTTGGTTTTTGATGTTCTCGTCCACCACTTTTATCTTTTCTTTCACAGACGATCGTAATAGAAGCAAATACTATGGTGGATATGGTTAAAAGAGAGATCATTCCGGCTGTGGAAGCCTACGCAATGGAACTGGCAAGGACAGCTTCTGCGAAGAAACGTGTCGATGAGACATTGGCATGCCGTTATGAAAGCGGCCTGATAAAAAAACTCTCTACACTTACAGACCAGATGGCAGTCAGGACGGATGCATTGGAAACAGCTCTGATAGAACTTCAGGACGTGAAGGATATTGTGGCGCAGTCTTATCAGATCCGGGATACAGTATTGACCAGAATGCAGGAGTTACGAATTGCCTGTGATGAAGCGGAAACCGTTACAGCAAAAAAATACTGGCCGTTCCCAACCTACGGGGATCTGCTTTTCAGCGTAAAATAGCAAAGATAACAAAAAGGGAGGGGTTATCATGTACAGTTCTGTAAATACAATCTGGGTATTATTTGGCACAGCTCTGGTCTTCTTTATGCAGGCAGGTTTTTCCTTGTGTGAAGCGGGATTTACAAGAGCGAAAAACACCGGAAATATTCTGATGAAAAACCTGATGGATTTCTGCATTGGAACACCGGCATTCTGGCTGGTAGGATTCGGACTGATGTTTGGAAAAGGTTCCGGAATCATTGGCAGCTTTGACCCGCTGATCCGGGGCGAGTACAGCCAGGCGCTTCCTTCAGGCGTTCCTCTGTGGGCGTTTGCGATCTTCCAGACTGTCTTTTGTGCGACATCCGCCACGATTGTGTCAGGAGCAATGGCAGAGAGAACAAAATTCAGCGCTTACTGTATTTATTCTGCAGCGATCTCACTTCTGATCTATCCGGTTTCTGGCCACTGGATCTGGGGAGGAGGATGGCTTTCCCAGATGGGATTCCATGATTTTGCAGGATCTACAGCCGTACATATAGTAGGAGGCATCTGCGCTATGATCGGTGCGAAAATCTTAGGTCCGCGTATTGGAAAATACGATAAAAACGGAAAACCGCAGGCGATTTTAGGGCATAACCTTACATTTGCAGCGCTTGGCGTCTTTATCCTCTGGTTCTGCTGGTTTGGATTTAACGGAGCTTCTACGGTAGGTATGGACAGTGATGCCCTGATAGAAACAGCGGGAAGGGTATTCTTTAATACTAACCTGGCAGCTGCTGTCGCCTGCTGCGCGGCTTTGATTTTCACCTGGATACGTTACAAGAAACCGGATGTCTCTATGACTTACAATGCAGCATTGGCAGGTCTGGTAGGCATTACAGCGGGCTGCGATGCGGTAGATGCGGTCGGCGCGGCGGTCATTGGAGTTGTCTGTGGAATCCTGATTGTACTGGCGATAGAATTTTTTGATAAAATTGCAAAAATAGACGACCCTGTAGGCGCTGTTTCCGTACACTGTGTCTGCGGCGCTGCAGGAACGGTTCTGACCGGTCTGTTTGCCACAGGGGAGACTACAGAGGCAGGACTTTTCTATGGAGGCGGCGCGCACTTTCTGGGAATCCAGGTATTAGGCGTGCTTGCTGTAGCAGCGTATGTTGCGGTGGTTATCACCATTGTATTTTTAGCAATTAAACATACCATCGGGCTGCGTGTAAAACCGGAAGAAGAGCTTGCCGGATTGGATGTTTCGGAACATGGACTGTTTACCGCATATGCCGGATTTTCTATGCTGCCGGACACCATTGCGGAGGATGTGGACACCAATACGGTCTTTGCCATGGGAGATGTGCCGGAAGCTGAAGCTGTACCGGTGAAGACGGTTCCTGCATTTGAAGAAGGAACGCCGAAATTCACGAAGGTGGAAATTGTCTGCAAGGAATCAAAGCTTGAGGCATTAAAAGCGGCAATGATGAATCTGGGAATTACAGGCATGACCGTATCGCACGTTCTTGGATGCGGCGTACAGAAAGGAAAACCGGAGTATTACCGCGGCGTACAGATTGAGGCAAACCTGCTTCCGAAAATCCAGGTAGAAATCGTGGTGAGCAAAGTTCCTGTCCGCAGTGTTATCGAAACGGCTAAGAAAGTGCTTTATACAGGACATATCGGAGACGGTAAGATTTTCGTTTATGATGTGGAAAATGTTGTAAAAATCAGAACCGGTGAAGAGGGCTTTGATGCTCTGCAGGATGTAGAATAAATTTAAAATAAGGGAACTGTTTACAGCGCGCATGGAACAGTTCCCGAAAAATGGAGGTAAAATGTATGTGTTCGATTATGGGATATTGCGGACCGGTAGTCGATTTAGATAAATTTAAAGAAGGTTTCCAAAGAACCATTTCCAGAGGTCCGGATGACAGCCGGATCGTTGATACGGGAAATGGTCTTCTTGGATTTCACAGACTGGCCATTATGGGATTAACACCGTCCGGAATGCAGCCTTTCCAATTGGATGGAAGTTACGTGGTCTGCAACGGAGAAATTTATGGATTTGAAAAGATCAAAGAAGAATTGTCTGACCGATATAGCTTTGCAAGCGATTCAGACTGTGAGATCCTTCTGCCCTTGTATAAAGAATATGGCACAGATATGTTTGCTATGCTGGATGCAGAATTCGCATGTATTCTCTATGACGGCGATACAGGTGAATATATTGCGGCAAGAGATCCCATTGGAATCCGTCCTCTCTATTACGGATATGATGAAAAAGGTGTGATCCTGTTTGCAAGTGAAGCGAAAAACCTGGTAGGGCTTACTGACAAAATCATGCCTTTTCCTCCGGGATATTATTATAAAAACGGCAGTTTTACCTGCTATTGCGATATAACAAAATCAGAACACATATGCCGGGATGATTTAGAAACCGTATGCCGGAATATCTACGACCTGCTGATCGAAGGAGTAAAGAAACGGCTTGTAGCGGATGCGAAGGTAGGTTTTCTGCTTTCGGGCGGGCTGGATTCCTCGCTCGTCTGTGCGATCGCCGCTAAAGAGAGCCGGAAACCTATCCGTACGTTTGCCATCGGGATGCGTGAAGACGCCATTGATTTAAAGTATGCGAAGCAGACAGCAGAGTACATCGGAAGCGAACATACGGAAATATATATGACGCCGGAGGAAGTGATCGATACGCTGGAAGAGGTGATTCATGTTCTGGGGACTTACGATATTACTACGATACGTGCATCTGTGGGTATGTATCTGGTATGTAGGGCAATTCATGAGCAGACAGATATCCGCGTACTTCTCACCGGTGAAATATCGGATGAATTATTTGGATATAAATATACTGATTTCGCCCCCGGTCCGGAGGCGTTCCAAGAAGAATCCGTGAAAAGAATCCGTGAACTTCATATGTATGATGTACTAAGGGCAGACCGCTGTATCTCTTCCAATTCTCTTGAGGCAAGAGTTCCGTTCGGAGATCTGGATTTTGTGACTTACGTTATGGCAGTCGATCCGGAACTGAAAATGAATCATTACGGAAAAGGGAAATATCTTCTCCGTCATGCATTTCAGGAGGATTCGTACCTTCCGCAAGAAATCCTGTGGAGAGAAAAAGCAGCGTTTTCAGACGCAGTAGGTCATTCCATGGTGGATTATCTGAAAGAATACGCAGAATCCGTTTACACAGATCAGGAGATGGAAACATTATCAGAAAAGTATACCTATGCACGTCCGTTTACGAAAGAATCTTTGTTGTACAGGGAAATCTTTGAAAAATATTATCCGGGGCAGGCGGAAATGATCGCCGGATTCTGGATGCCGAACAAAGAGTGGGAGGGGTGTGACGTCAATGACCCTTCAGCCAGAGTGCTTTCAAACTATGGAGAAAGCGGAAAATAATAGAAAGAGGAATGACAATTTATGACAAAGTATATTTTTGTGACCGGAGGCGTGGTATCCGGGCTTGGAAAAGGAATTACGGCAGCCTCCCTTGGGCGGCTTTTAAAAGCCAGAGGTTATAAGGTGGCCGCTCAGAAGTTAGATCCTTATATTAATGTAGATCCGGGAACTATGAGCCCGTATCAGCATGGAGAGGTGTTTGTCACGGAAGACGGCGCGGAGACAGATCTGGATCTGGGACATTATGAGAGATTTATTGATGAAAACCTGAATAAATATTCCAATCTGACGACAGGAAAAGTCTATTGGAATGTGTTGAATAAGGAAAGAAGGGGAGAATATCTGGGCTCTACTGTTCAGGTGATCCCGCATATCACCAATGAAATCAAAGAATTTGTCTATCGCGTAGGGAAACAGACGGATGCAGACGTGGTAATTACGGAAATCGGAGGAACAATAGGAGATATTGAATCCCAGCCTTTTTTAGAAGCAGTCCGCCAGATTTCTCTGGAAGTGGGACGGGAAAACAGCCTGTTTATTCATGTGACACTCGTCCCTTATTTAAGCGGCTCGGACGAACACAAATCAAAGCCTACGCAGCACTCTGTACGGGAACTGCAGGGAATGGGAATCCACCCGAATCTCATTGTACTTCGGTGCGATAAACCTTTGGAGGAATCTATTTTTCAGAAGATTTCTCTTTTCTGCAATGTGAAGCCGGACTGCGTGATCGAAAACCGCACGCTGTCAAATTTATATGAAGCGCCCCTTATGTTGGAGCAGTCCGGCTTTTCTTCTGTAGTTTGCAGAGAGCTTCATTTAGAGGCAAAGGAAGCCCGGCTTGAAGACTGGAAAAAAATGGTGGAACAGATAAAAAATCGTACCCGGGAAGTACATATCGGACTGGTCGGGAAATATGTAAAGCTTCATGACGCCTATCTGTCCGTAGTGGAAGCTTTAAATCATGCAGGCTATGCGCAGAATGCTTATATCCGTATTCATTGGATCGATTCAGAGAATATTACGAAAGAAAACGTAGCTCAGATTTTCCGGGGAATACACGGGATCATCGTTCCCGGCGGTTTTGGAAACAGAGGAATTGAAGGAATGATCACTGCAGCTGAATATGCCAGAAAGAATCGGATTCCTTATTTCGGGATCTGTCTTGGCATGCAGATTGCCGTCATTGAATATGCCAGGAATGAGGCTGGACTTCCGGAAGCACATTCCGGGGAATTTGATGAGCAGTGCAGGGACAAGGTTATTGATTTTATGCCGGGACAAAGTGATGATATTGATAAGGGAGGCACACTCCGACTTGGAAATTACCCTTGTGTGATTCAGCCGGGAACACAAATGGAGCATTGCTATCAGCGCTCGGTCATTCAAGAGCGCCATCGTCACCGCTACGAATTAAATAATCAGTACCGCGAACTGCTTACCGATGCAGGTCTGGTGATCAGCGGAACTTCCCCTGATGGCCGTTTGGCAGAAACCATCGAGCTTGCGGATCATCCGTTTTATATCGGAGTGCAGTTTCATCCGGAATTTACAAGCCGCCCCAACCGGCCGCATCCGCTGTTTCAAGGATTTATTTCAGCGGCTTTCCATGAAAATACGAAACAAGAGGAGTGAACAGATATGGCGATTCATGAAGAATGCGGCGTGTTCGGAATTTTAAGCAGAAAAAGAGAACGTCTTGGGAAACTGGTTTATTATGGACTCTATGCACTTCAGCACAGAGGGCAGGAAAGCTGCGGCATTGTTGTAAATGACGATGGCGTCTTTTCGTCGTATAAGGATTTGGGGCTTGTAAGCGAAGTATTTTCTGAGGATACTCTGGCACATCTTTCGGAAGGAAATATGGCCGTGGGACATGTGCGGTACGGAACGACAGGAAGAAATAATCGAAAGAATTGTCAGCCTATAGAGGTGAACCATCAGAAAGGGAAAATGGCGCTGGCACATAATGGAAATTTAAGCAATGCGTTAGAGCTTCGTGATAAATTGGAATTATCAGGAGCAATTTTCCATACAACCAGCGATACAGAAACGATTGCGTATATGATTACAAGAGAAAGGCTTACTGCGCCTAGTATCGAGGAGGCGGTAAGCCGCGCCATGACTTCTTTGGAAGGAGCATATTCTCTTATATTAATGTCTTCTGCTAAAATGATCGCAGTGAGAGATCCGTATGGATTCCGTCCCCTTTGTTACGGGAAAATGCCGGACGGCTCCTATGTGATTGCCTCGGAAAGCTGCGCCCTGACATCTGTAGGCGCGGAACTGATCAGGGATCTTCTTCCGGGAGAGATCCTGGTATTTAGCGAAGAAGGCGTCGAGTCGCGCCGGGAACACTGCGGCACGCAGAAACAGAAGACCTGTATATTTGAATATATTTATTTTGCAAGACCGGACTCTGTCATTGATAAGATCTCTGTATCAGCAGCAAGAATTCAGGCTGGGAAACTATTAGCACAGACAAAACCGGTCAAGGCGGATATTGTAATCGGCGTTCCGGACAGCGGTCTGGACGCGGCGCTTGGATTTTCTGAAGTTTCAGGAATTCCTTATGGAATCGGACTTGTCAAGAACAAATACATTGGAAGAACTTTTATATCTCCCGGTCAAAAAGAACGGATCGATCTGGTGCGGATGAAGTTGAGTCCGATCCCATCGGTTATTCAGGGAAAACGAGTAGTTTTAATTGATGATTCCATTGTAAGAGGAACTACAAGCAGACAGCTTGTAAGTCTTTTAAGAGAGGCAGGCGCAAAAGAGATCCATCTAAGAATCTCTGCACCTCCGTTTCTGCATCCGTGTTATTATGGTACAGACATCGATTCGGAAGAAAATCTTATTGCATCCCACCATGGAGAAAAAGAGGTCGCCACGCTCATCGGGGCGGATTCACTTGGCTATCTTCCGTTGGAATGCCTTCATGAACTGACAGGAACGCATTCATATTGTGACGCTTGTTTTAGCGGGAAATACGCGACTGAAATTCCCACAGATGTCCGAAAGGACCGATTTGAACAAAAATTATCCGAGAGGTGAAACAAATGGAAAAATGGAATAAGAAGCTTCTTCTGGAAGACGGAAGTCAATTTTATGGCTATGGGTTTGGCAGTCAGGAAGAGAAAATAACGGAAATAGTATTTAATACGGCGCCGGTTGGGTATCAGGAGATCCTTTCTGATCCATCCTACACATATCAGACCGTTGTTATGGCATATCCGTTGATCGGAAATTACGGGATTGCAAAAGAAGACTTTGAGACAAAACAACCTTCCATCGGCGGGCTTGCCGTGAGAGATTATAATGATATTCCTTCCAATTTCCGCAGCGCCGCCACGCTGGACGAGGTGATGAAACAGTATCATATTCCCGGTATTTACGGCATTGATACGAGAAAACTGGTAAGAAAGATCCGGGATTTCGGAAGTTGTAAGGCGCTGCTTACAGATGCGCAGACATCGCCGGAAGAAGGATTGAAAAAACTGGCAGGATTTGAGATTCCGAAAGATGCCGTAGAAAAGGTCAGTTCTAAAGAAATAAGATACTGTGCCGCCAAACAGGAAAATTATCTTGTGGCGGCCATTGATTGCGGAATAAAAGAAAATATTATACGAAGTTTAAATGCAAGAGGCTGCAGCGTCATGGTATATCCATGGAACACTTCTTATGAAGAAATTCAAAAACAAAACCCGGACGGCGTCTTTTTGTCTAATGGACCGGGCAATCCGAAGGATGTAAAGCCGGTTCTGGAACTGGTACGGAAAATAAGAGGAAACTTTCCATTATTTGGAATATGCCTTGGACATCAGATGATCGGGCTTGCCTATGGCGCGGGGACTTATAAGTTGAAATTCGGACACCGGGGAGGAAACCATCCGGTAAAAAACTTAAAAACCGGGAAAATAGAAATCACGTCCCAGAATCATTCTTATGCTGTAGATTATGCCAGTCTGAAAAATACCGATCTGGAGATGACCCATATCAATCTGCTGGATCATACAGTAGAAGGAATTGCCTGCAGAAAAGATCATGTTTTCAGCGTCCAGTATCATCCGGAAAGCGCTCCCGGACCTCAGGACAGCGGGTATTTGTTTGATCAATTTATACAGATGATGGAGGAAAACAAACATGGCAAAGCGAACTGATATAAAGAAAATACTGGTTATTGGTTCTGGTCCTATTGTAATCGGACAGGCAGCGGAATTTGATTATGCGGGAACACAGGCATGTCTTGCGCTGAAAGAAGAGGGGTATGAAGTAATCCTGTGCAATTCCAATCCGGCGACTATAATGACAGACCCTGCCATTGCAGATAAAGTTTATATGGAGCCTCTTACATTGGAATATATGGCAAAAATCGTCCGCCATGAGCGTCCGGACGCCATAGTACCCGGAATCGGAGGGCAGACAGGACTGAATCTTGCAATGCAGCTCGAGAAAAAAGGAGTTTTGAAAGAATGTCAGACAGAACTGCTTGGAACTGGAAGTGAAAGCATCCGGCAGGCAGAAGACAGAGAACTGTTTAAAGAATTGTGCGAAAAATTAGGAGAACCGGTACTGCCGTCCCTTGTCGCCAATACAGCAGAAGAAGCCCTTCAGGCGGCAAAGACCATCGGTTATCCGGTAGTTCTGCGTCCGGCTTTTACTCTGGGCGGAACCGGGGGAGGGTTTGCAGACGATGAACAGGAATTTCTGGGGCTTATTCATAATGCGCTTGCCTTGTCGCCGGTTCATCAGGTATTGGTTGAAAAAAGCATTAAAGGTTTTAAAGAAATTGAATATGAAGTCATTCGTGATTCTAATGATACGGCAATTACGGTGTGCAACATGGAAAATCTGGATCCGGTAGGAATCCATACAGGAGATTCGATCGTAGTCTGCCCATCCCAAACCTTGACGAATAAGGAATACCAGATGCTGCGAGACAGTGCGCTAAGGCTGATCCGGGCTCTTAGGGTGGAAGGGGGATGCAATGTACAGTTCGCACTGGATCCTCATTCTTTCCGGTACTACGTTATCGAAGTGAACCCACGTGTTTCCCGTTCTTCTGCACTGGCGTCAAAAGCAAGCGGATATCCCATTGCCAGAGTGTCTGCAAAAATCAGCGTAGGTATGACTCTGGACGAGATCCCCCTTGTAAACACCCCTGCTTCCTTTGAGCCTGCCTTAGATTATGTAGTAACGAAAATGCCTCGTTTTCCGTTTGATAAGTTTGCAGATGCCAATCAAAAGTTAGGCACGCAGATGAAAGCGACCGGAGAGGTGATGAGCATTGGACGAACATTTGAAGAAAGTCTGTTAAAGGCGATCCGTTCCCTGGAAACGGGAGTATTTCATCTATATATGGAGAAATTCGATGAAAAGACAAGGGAAGAGCTTCTTTCCTATATAAAAGCAGGAACGGACGACAGGATCTTTGCCGTTGCACAATTATTAAGACTTGGCTGCAATGTTCAGCAAATTGCTTTTGAAACAAAGATTGACGGCTTTTTCCTGGAAAAAATGAAGAAAATCATAGAAATGGAAAATATGTTAAAAGCAAATCCATGGAACAGGGACGTCCTGCATGAGGCAAAAAGAGGAGGATTTTCCGATCGCGCTGTGGCATGGCTCTGGAATACAGACGAAGATACTGTCTTTCGCATTAGAAAAGAAATGCATCTGTTCCCGGTTTATAAAATGATCGACACCTGCGCTTCTGAATTTGACAGTTATGTCCCTTATTTTTATTCTACTTACGAAGAAGAAAACGAATCGATAGCAGAGGACAGAAAAAAAATTCTGGTGCTTGGATCAGGTCCTATCCGAATCGGTCAGGGCGTAGAGTTTGATTATTCGACAGTTCATGCCGTAAAAACAATACGCAATGCCGGATATGAGGCCATTGTGATCAACAATAATCCGGAAACAGTTTCTACGGATTATACGACTTCCGATAAGCTGTATTTTGAACCTCTCTGTGTCGAAGACGTGATGAACGTAATTGAACTGGAGCGGCCGGATGGCGTAATCGCCTCGCTGGGAGGGCAGACTGCCGTGAATCTGGCAGAGCCTCTGGAATCCAGAGGCGTAACGATCATCGGAACAGACTGCGAGGCGATCGAAAAGGCAGAGAACAGGGAGTCCTTTGAGAAGCTTTTGGCCGCGCTTTCTATTCCGCAGCCCAAAGGTCAGGCTGTAACGAATATTGAAGATGGTGTAAAGGCGGCAGCTGCAATAGGCTATCCTGTGCTGGTACGTCCGAGCTTTGTATTAGGCGGAAGAGCCATGCAGATCGTGGCAAAAG
>ENA-OPRT01001245-OPRT01001245.1-human-gut-metagenome-genome-assembly--contig:-NODE-1245-length-10109-cov-10.813308_pt1 | contig 10109 bp, 15 predicted proteins | sample MGYA00241895_ERZ501884 | MGnify/ENA primary metagenome ERZ501884 (study PRJEB25962, sample SAMEA2042225) | human gut metagenome | biome: human gut; feature: human-associated habitat; material: faeces...
CCGGCCGTTTTGTATGTACTTATACTGCGGCCAGCGCGCCGCCCAGCGCACGGCAGCTCTCGGCAGCGGCGTCGTCCGGGGCCTCGTTGCAGATCACGGGCTCGGAGACCAAGTTGCAGCCGGCGCTCTCGCAGTCCTCGGCCCAGGTGCGCATCCACTCGCCGTCTCCCCAGCCGTAAGAGCCGAACAGGCCGATGGTTTTGCCGTTCAGGCGGGGCTTTACCGCCTCGAACATGGGCTCAAATTCGGCCTCCTCCAACTGTTCGGCGCCCATGGACGGGCAGCCGAAGGCCAGCGCGCTGTAGCTGGAAATCAAATCGGCGCTGAACTCGCCGGGGGTGAACAGGTCGGCCTGGCCGCCCGCGCCCTCCGCCACAAAATTGGCCATGGCCTCGGTGTTGCCGGTGCCGCTCCAGTAAACGATTGCGATCTTACCCATGATTGAACCATCCTTTCTGAATACCGTTCTGAATGAAAGTACGTATTGTATCAAGCAGCCACGATGAGCTGGGTGATCGGGGTTCCCTCCGCATACCGGCGGCGAAGGACCGTAAACCAGCTTAAAGGAAAGACTGAATGCGACAGGCTGATGCTTGAAAAGCATAGGAAGACATTGGTCGTCTGTGAAAAGTGCTATGCCAAAATACACAACCATGCTAAATAAAGTCATGTTATCAACGGAGAGCCGTATGCGTGGAAACATGCAAGTACGGTTTGGGGGCAGGTACGGGAAAACCTACCGCCGAAAGGCGGCAAGGCGTCCTGTACCGAGCCTACGTACAGGCAGAGGTGGCAATCTGATAAACCTTGTAGAGCGACTTAATCCGTCATGGACGATGCATGAGGTCTTAGGCTATCTCGAAAAGCAAATCAAAGAGAAAAGACTTCAATTCAATGAGGATTATAATGCCAGAATACTGGAGGAAGAAAAGAAACGTCAATGGTTTGAAGGTAAGCGTAGTGAATATAGGAAAGCCACAACCATGAAACGGTTGTTGACAAGATAAGCCCCCTCACTCACCCCATACTTCGTGACTATATAATCCAGAGACGTATAGATTTTACCATAGCTCAAAAGTATTGCAGAGAGGTTCATTATTCCTTTCGAGGCAAACGATACTATGCTATTGCCTTCATGAATGTTGCCAATGGCATGGAAGCTCGAAATAAACTAAGCAAACGTTGTATAGGTAAAAAGAGTATTTCAGTCATCTATCCGAAGGAAGTTCCTCAGAAACGATGCTGTATTTTTGAGGGATTCTTTGATATGTTGGCATACATGACTCTGTATGCTCGAATACCGGACAATGGTGTTACTGTTATAGAACAATGCGACTTCTTTGTCCTTAACGGCGTTGGTGAAGTAAGAGTGCTTTTGCCCTATCTTAAAGAATATGATTCTATCCATTGTTTTCTTGATAATGATGAAGCTGGCAGAACGGCAACAAAGGAAATAACAAAGGCTTACCCCGGTATTTCCATAGATGAGTCATATAGATACCAAAGTTATAATGACTTAAATGATTTCCTCCTTGAAAAGAAATAGCATTGCATGTATTTCTCTATTTCTGTGGTGGTAACAAATGATGTTGCAAAGGTAATAGCTTTGTCTTCATCTGATCAAGGTCTGGCACTTGTGTATGATGGTAAAATCTCCACACCTACGGGTAGTATTTGACCACATAACCTTGCTCCATTTGACCAAAGCACCTTTAGAGGGCAACAAATTTGTTTAACCATCCCAGAAGTAGAAGAAATCTACGAAAGGGAGAAAAAATAATATCGCATGACAACAATTCAATCTATTTTGAGCCGACTGACTGAGGCAGTGAGTGGCACAGACAAGCAACTCTTCAATGAGCAGGAGTTGAAAAAGTTCGCTACATTCTATCTTGACAAGTGGGATGAGAACACAAGCGAAGACGTTGTAGCAGAGTCTTTTGTGGACTATTGGTGGAACACTGACAGAACTTGCAGAAGATGCTCTGAATGTGGCAAACTGATGCGTGAGGGGTATTGCGTGGATATGGGTGTAGCCTACTATTGCAGTAAAGACTGCTTGCATACCGACTTCACCGATGAAGAATGGAATGAGGAATGCGAGAACAACGACCAGAGTTATTATACAGAATGGTAATCAATAAAGTACAAGATTATGGCAAATCAAGCAACAACGACCTACAAGGTCACAGGAACACGTAAGGCAGTAAACAACCTTTGGAACACCTTTCAAAGTATGGAGGTTAATAACAAGAACATTTGGTTGAGTGACCTTGCAAAGCATTATGGTATTGACTATGAAGCAAAACAAATCTGCGTCAGAGGTCATATCTATTGGGCTGAGTATGAGGAAGACGAAGACGTATGTCTGCTTTCTTTTGAGACGGAAACAGCATGGGATGCCTGTAATGACATCTTCTTTGAGATTGACAGACTTCTTGGCGGTGAGTTGAGTATATCTTATCGTTGCTGCGAGTGTGGATGTGAGGTCTATTACACACATGATGAGGGCAACTACTTTCCAGAAGAATGTTGTGTCAGCGCATCGGGCAAACCATTTGAGGAATGTTGTGATGATGTTTATGGCACAATCGAGGAAGCAATAAAGGAATGGACTTCAAAGACCGGCATAGAGCAAGGTGAACGAACCAATGAACAGATGATGGACTTTATCAATGAGTATGAGTACGAAAACGATGAGACATATTTCTACATCCGTACTTTCACTTTTGAGTAAATGGACATTCAAATCCTGACGCTTCTCCTGACATGTTAAGTTGTTAGGAGGAGCATTAAGGACTCTCGTAATCTACGCAGATTGTGTAAACGTTGATACAAGTACACGTGTAGACATGAATACATGTACACACGAATACATGTTGACATGAATACGTTAATACATATATACAAAAAGAAAAATATTATGTCATTGAGAATTATTACATTAGCCAATCATAAGGGAGGCGTATCAAAGACGACTTCCACAGCCTCTATCGGGGCTTGCATGGCACGCATGGGTAAAAAAGTCCTGCTTATAGACCTTGATGGTCAAGCAAATCTTACATTGTATTTCATCCCCAATGAGAATGAAATTGACGCAAGCATCTTTGGCTCTTTGGTCGATGGCGCACCCTTGCCAGTGAAGCACGTCAGAGAAAATCTTGACCTTATTCCTTCATCCCTTGAAATGGCAAGTGCAGAAATAGCCTTGACCAATCTTCTGGCAAGAGAACAGTTGCTAAGCAAACTGCTTGAACCAATAAAGCAGAACTATGACTACATTCTAATAGATTGTCCCCCATCATTAGGAATAGTCACTACCAATGCTTTCCTCGCAGCTGACGAAATCATTGTACCTATGACTCCCGAACTTCTTCCGTTGAAAGGTATGAGGATGCTTGATGCCTTCGTTTCCACACTGCAGAGAGTAAAGCCCAACCTACGGCTTGGTGGCGTGTTTATTGCAAGATTCAACCATCGTAAATTGAACAAGGTGGTAGAGCAAGCCGTGAAGTCTCGTTACGAGGCTATCACGATGAAGACTCGCATTCGTGAGAACATTGCTTTGGCAGAGTCGGCAGGTAGCGGTCAAAGCATTTTCGAGTACGACCCTCACTCAAATGGAGCAAAGGACTATCAGGCATTGACTGAAGAGATAATTTCACGTAATCAATGATGACTATGGCACGTAAGAATATGGACATCTTGGTTGGTAATATCCTTGGTGATGCTACCATCCAACCACAGGAGAAAAATGACAAGACGAATGTGACTTCCAAAGAGAAACAGAATACTCCCCAAAGTCCTAAAAACAATAAGGCATCTCCCAAAGAAGACCAATGGCAGCACTTCTCCTTCATCTGTTCAACTGAACTTGTGGTCAAGGTTCAAGCTATTGCCCACAAGGAAGGTTTCACTATCCGTTCCTTTATGGAATACGTTATGAAACAAGGTGTTGATGCTTATGAGTCGAAGTATGGTAAAGTCAAGAAAATCAGAACAAAAGACATCAAGGATGTTATGTGAAAATGTGTACGTGTAGCCATGTATACATGAATACGTTGATACATATACACATTGATACATGTACACACGTGGCGTGAATGCATGTATATAAAAACAACATATAAATATTATCAAAAATAGAACGACATGAAAATGAAAAAGTATCTTTCAATCGCCATTCTTCTCATGCTGATGGCAACTCCTTTAGTATTCACCTCATGCGGTGGTGATGACCTTGTAGAGGGCATCGAGAACCAGGAACCAACCACCGAAATATGGATTGAGCCATATCACATTAAAGGCGCATCCGTTGAAGATGTGAAAAGTTACATGGCTTCCCGAATGAGCCATTTCACCATGACCGAACAAGTGTCGGCAGGATGTGTGCAGCTCGTCTACTCAGATAAGAGAACGGGAGCAGGTATTGTCTATAGTTTCTCTCTTGACAGGGCACTTTACTCTGTCATTGACACGGAACCTATTTCAAAAATGGACACAATCCTTCGTTCATTGCAGCAGAGCTATGAGATTGTTTCAGAACAATCTGGAGTTTATTTGTTTTCGACAACGGACAAATCAACGGCAATAAGTATTATGCCGGTGAACAAGGATTTTGTCTATGTAAATTATGACTTTATCTCTCGATAAATGTATCATAAAACTTGGATGCCACCATTAGGAATTACCTGATGGTGGCTTTTCTCTGAGAGTACAGCAAGGTTTCTCCTTGGAAGTTACCAGTTATAAGTTAAATATCTTTCCTCTATTTTTGTGAAGAGCACATAAAACGTGAGCGTATCATCCTTATATATGTTCTTTTAAAAATACACGACCGCTAAGTTGCTCGTTTACAGATTGACATATACTTCTTGTTCCTATAGATTTTGGTTCCATCTATTCTGCTTCTCTTATAGCCATGGATTGGTAATGCTTGTCCTTTGCATCATGTTCCTCCTACTGCATACCTCTGCATACAGTTGCTTCCTCTGGCACTCATTGGTATATTCCATCGTTCCGTGTTGCCACATTCTTAAATGAGGTGTGGCTTTCGTGTCTTTCTTTGGGCTTGCTATTCTTGGAGCATTACCTCTTGCTTGAACTTTTAATGTATTGCCATCCTTTGCTCGAACCTCTGCTGTATTTTCTTGTCACCTTTTCGATTTGAATTTTCTGAACGAAGTTCCCACACTTAGTTTTTCCGCTGCGAAGTTAGTACAAGCCACATTGCTGCAAGTACCAGATGCCCTATTCTCAGAATTATTTCAAAAACTTTTTCGTCTGATACTCATCCATAAAACTTTTTTTGCCTGAAGGTGAAATAATTTGATAATTCCTTGCTTCTCATGTTTCCCTTGCCAACTCTGGGGGCATCGTAAAAAATAAATGTTTCACTTCTAAAAATTCAAATTATGAAAAAGATGGAAAATACTTTCGCAGTAACAGGTTTCGTTGGTAAGGATGCTAGCATCCATCAGTTCTCAACCGCAAGCGTAGCTCGCTTCTCACTGGCTATCAGCCGAATCGAGAAGAACGGTGAAGAAAACACACGCACCTCAGCCTTCATGAATGTAGAGGCATGGCGCAAGAACGAGAACACCTCGTCATTCGACCGCTTGGTCAAGGGAGCACTCCTTACTGTAGAGGGCTACTTTAAGCCAGAGGAATGGCAGGATGCAGAAGGTGTCAAGCATAGCCGAGTAATACTCGTGGCAACCAAGTTCTATGAAGCAGAAGAGAAGGAGGAAACTCCAGTATCTCAGAGAACTAAGACCAAGAAGGATAAGTAAATCCTCCTCTTTATAACGAGCGACCTTCGGGTCGCTTTTTTGGTACTTTTGAGTTTTTTCCTTGTAAAAAGGTTAAAAAGAAAGCAAAAATCAGATTTTCTTCAAACTAATTGATGGATTTTGAAAAGAAATGAGTATTTTTGCATTTATAAATATAAGTAGAATGTAATATAAAGCAGTATTATTCGTCTAACTTATATTATAGTATAAATTAAAATAACAAGTTATGATTGATTATTACGAGTATTCTATACCAGAATTGGTAAAACTTCTTGGTGCAAGATTCAAGGATTACCGCCTGCGTAGCAATATGACGCAGAAAGAGGTATCTGAACAATCGGGTATAACAATCACTACCATTCATAAGTTTGAGAATGGTTCATCGGGCAATGTGTCGCTCGGCACCTTCCTTTTGCTGCTGAAGGCAATCGGTCAGATAGATGCACTTGACGAACTGATGCCGGATTTACCGCCATCTGCATACCTTGTGAAGGAAGAAAAGAAAGTTCAACGAATTAGACATAAGAAGTCATGATAGCAAGTTCTTTGAAAATAATGCTTTGGGACAAGGAAATCGGTCGCTTGTCCTGGGATGCAAGGAGAGGTGTTTCGTTTTTCGAGTATAATCCAGTTTTTCTTGGCGGAATACTTGATCCGTTCCCACTTGTGGCTTCTGTCAAGTCACCTGCCAGCCGACGTCCTATCATGGGTGACAGGGAAACTAAGCTTTATCGCAAACTGCCTCCTTTTCTTGCAGACTCTTTGCCTGACGCTTGGGGTAACCAGGTGTTTGAGTGCTGGCGCATACAAAATGGCATTCGCAATCAGGAAATTACTCCGCTTGAAATTCTGTCGTTTATAGGTAAGCGAGGTATGGGAGCTTTGGAGTTTATCCCCGAATCCTCTGGCATCAGAAAGTCGGAAAAGCTGAATATGAAAGCATTGACAGATTTGGCCCAGAGAATATTCGTTGAGCGTGAGAATGTAAGACTTATGCCAGACGAATCGCTGACCATGCAGTCGTTGATAGCTGTCGGAACATCAGCTGGCGGTCGCCAACCTAAGGCAATCATAGCGATAAATCCAGAAACGGGAGAAATCAGAAGTGGACAGATTGCCGGTCACAAGGGCTTTGATTATTGCATACTGAAGTTTGGCGATGCGGAACGCTCGTCAGCCGAATTGGAAATGGCTTACTATAAAATGGCCATGGCTGCAGGTATAAACATGATGCCTTGCAAGATTATAGAGGTGGAAGGCCAGAAGCATTTCATTACACATCGTTTTGATCGTGATGAAGAACGCAAATTGCACATGCAGACATTGGCAGCTCTATATCCTGATGCTGACAGCTATGAAAAGTTGCTGATGGTTTGTCGCAAGATGCGCCTACCGGAAAGCACCCAGGATGAAGTCTTTCGCAGAATGGTATTCAATATTCTTGCCAACAATACTGATGATCACAATAAGAACTTCTCGTTCCTGATGGACGAAAGTGGTCAATGGCAACTTTCTCCGGCATACGATATGACCTATATCTTCAATGTCGGTGGTTTCCTTCCTGAGAAAATGCATTGTCTGATGATGCAGGGTAAACTTCAAGGTCATACCCTTGAAGATGCTTTGGCTCTTGGCAAAGATAATGGTATCAGAAAGGCAGAAACCATCATAAATGAGGTTGCTTCTGCCATTGGCCAATTCAGGCACTTTGCAGAAGAATGCGAAGTTGGTCAACGTTGGATAGGTGCTGTAGAAACTACCCTTAACAATCATCTGGCAGAGTGGGGATTGTTAGAACAAAGAAAGAATGTTTCGTTCAGAATTGGTGATACTATTTTTGAGAATGTGCGTGTAGAAAAGGCGTACAAAGGTAACTATCACCTTTTATGTGAAGTAGAAGGAAAAGAACGCAAATTCGTGATTACCAACAAGAAAGAAGAATATGCATTGATTGATAAGGTAGGTATTGATAATTTAACTGATAAACAGTTGTGTTCGTTGGTCGAAACCTTCTTTGTAAGGTAACAGACTTCGGATTTTTTAGTAATAATTGCCATTTATGTGTCGAAATATTCATATTGGATATCCGCATACAAAAATGGCAATTATTGTTTGATTCTACTAAAACTTATATTTTTTTTGATTTTTTTTCTTGCTACGAAAAAAGATTGCATTCTCCATTCCTACCTTTGCATCGTCAAAACAAAGATAGTGAAAGTCGAAGACATATCACCAAACTTGCTTGGGTGTTTTGCTGAGATTACAGCCTATCTTGTGTAAAGGAAGTATGGGTGAGCGGCTTAAACCAGCACACTGCTAACGTGCCGAACCGAAAGGTTCCGAAGGTTCGAATCCTTCTGCTTCCGCACTTTGGCTCGTTAGCTCAGTTGGATCAGAGCACGACGCTACGAACGTCGGTGTCGGGAGTTCGAGTCTCTCACGAGTCACAACATTGGAGGTTTGGCAGAGTTGGTCTATTGCACCGGTCTTGAAAACCGGCAGACGGCAACGTCTCAAAGGTTCGAATCCTTTAGCCTCCGCAAACTTGCCCTATCGCATAACGGTAGTGCGGCAGATTCTGGATCTGCAAGTGGTGGTTCGATTCCATCTGGGGCAACATCAGTAAGGAGCTTTGGCAGACTTGGTGTATGTGCGGGACTGAAAATCCCGAAAACGTGGTTCGACTCCACGAGGCTCCACTTAAAAAATCGGGAGTGCTCCAATGGCAACGAGGGTGGACTGGAGTTCCTTGAGCTTGCGAAAAAATCCGCTGTCTGATGACTTCGTACACCTTTTCGGTGGCCGAAGCGGGCAGGTCGATGTCACCGTATGCCACCGTCACGCGGTAAGCCTGACCGTCCACCTGCACAGTGAGCGTCTTGGGTTTGGCATCGTCCAGCGGAGACTTGTCACGTTCGGCACGGCGTTTCTCCACATCCTCCAGGAAGTCCTGCTTGGCCTTGCCACTCTTGTAAGCCTCGTATTGAGCCGGGTGCATGGCGTATTCGAAGAGCTCTTCGTCGTCCTCGCCCAGTTCCCACTTGTTCTCCTTCATCAGCTTGCGGTACTTGTCCAGAGCATCGGGATAGTTGTCCTGCGGATTGCCGGTGAAGAACTTGCGTCCTTCGCGTTCGGCCTTCTCTATGATTTCGGGAGCCAGCTGACCCGGCAGCTTACCTGCCTTGCCCAACAGCATATCCCAAATGTCATCGGCAATCATACCCCAGCGTTCCTTGCCTTTCTCCATAGCAATGACGTTCATCATGGAAAGGTTCTTGACGTACTGGCTGAACGGAGTCACCAACGGGGGATAACCCACGCGCGGCCAAACATATGCCACTTCGTTGAACAACTTGATGAGCAGCTCATCCTGCTTCATGAAGGGCAGGTTGCGTTTTGCCTTGTATTTGTTGATGGACTCCAGATTGGATTCCAAGTCTGCCATCAGACTGCCCATCATGCCACCCGGCAGTCCGGCCTCCTGTCAGATATTCAAAGAGAAGTCCTGTCATGAACCAGAACGGAGCAAAATCCAGCCGGATCACGCCGTCGACGCTCAGCATCCGCCCGGTGTAATCCCACGGACATATACCAAGGCTTTTCAAGAATGTTCCCGTGAGGTATTCTGCGAAAAAGATCAGGACCATGTCCAGGATCCCATGGCGGAAGATCCTGTCCTTTACCGCGATCTGTCCCCGGTCTCCGATCCAACTGTCCACCCATTTCCCGATGGGCCCCAAAAGGATTCCCATTCCATATATCGGGAACATGTATATTGATGTCTTTCCCATGAATTTCATATCTCCAGCCGCAAAGCCTTCCACGGAAGTCAAAAGGATCTCAAGTCCCCATCCCGTCAGACCGCAGAGCATAAAATTCCTGACCCATTGTCTCCATCCGCCGCTGGAGCTTTTTTTTACTGCAATTTTCTGATTTCTGTTTTTCTGCTTCCATCTGTTCATGAAACCAGTATCTGTGATTCTCCGATCCGCTATGCAGCCTTTTCCACGGTGCTTTTTTCCACTTTTATTTTTCTGCGGCTCATGCCCTGAAAAGCCAGGATCGGCCGCTTACTCTATACATACTGATTTTTTTCCGGATCGTACTCATAATCGATCGACGCGAGTTTCTCATCCACGTCTTTCCTGTCTAGACAAAGCGACCTGCACAACTCGTCCATGTCCGGGTAATTGTCCCGCAACTGCGTGTTGATATAGCTTAACAGCATGACCGGATCTTTCGGTATATTCACCATCTCTCCCCTTTCCCGGATGATTCTTTCTTTCCAAACCATCCGCCGTCTTTACTTTCTGAAGC
>ENA-OPRT01001248-OPRT01001248.1-human-gut-metagenome-genome-assembly--contig:-NODE-1248-length-10071-cov-8.076178_pt1 | contig 10071 bp, 8 predicted proteins | sample MGYA00241895_ERZ501884 | MGnify/ENA primary metagenome ERZ501884 (study PRJEB25962, sample SAMEA2042225) | human gut metagenome | biome: human gut; feature: human-associated habitat; material: faeces...
CTCTTGATAAGATGGAAAGAATAAATGTTGAACAAGATTCAGAACTGGCAAGGGGCGGTCTTGGACCCTTCACCCGTATATCCGCCCCAGATGCCGCATACGTCGAAAGACGGACGGCAACTGTTACGTTCCAGCGTACTGTAACCTTTCTCTCCGAAAAGTGCTTTTACATGGATAGCCTTTTTGTATTTCTCTTCGTCGAAAGGAATGCGGGCTATCATGTCGCGCTCGGTTTGGGGAACTTCTTCCACATCGTCATAGAAGCCCGGTACGGTGATACGTCCCTCTGCGTCCGTCACTTGGCTGATTATCTGGCAAAGTACATTGATGGGGTTGGCAACAGCACCGCCGAAGTGTCCGCTGTGCAGGTCGCGATTAGGGCCGGTCACTTCTATTTCCCAATAGGCAAGTCCGCGCAGTCCGGTGGTCAGTGAAGGCAGGTCTGCACCAAGCATGCTGGTGTCCGAAACCAGAATGACGTCTGCTTTCAGCAACTCTTTGTGCTCCTGGCAGAAGCTTTCTAAGCTGGGCGAACCGATTTCTTCTTCTCCTTCGAAGATGAATTTTACGTTGGTTTGCAGCAGTTCGTTGCGTACGAGGTATTCAAACGCTTTCACTTGTATGAAAGATTGCCCTTTGTCATCATCAGCACCACGTGCCCAGATATGTTCGTCGCGTATTTCCGGTTCAAAGGGGTCGCTTTTCCAAAGTTCGAGAGGTTCGGCTGGCATCACGTCGTAGTGGGCATATACCAATACGGTCTTGGCGTCCGGGTCTACGATTTTCTGTCCAAAAACAATCGGGTTACCTTTGGAGGGCATTACGAGGGCTTCATCCGCTCCGGCTTCGAGCAGCAACTGTGCCCAGCGTTCGGCGCAGGCAAGCATATCGTCGTGATGCTCGGGTTTGGCACTGATGCTTGGAATGCGAATGAGGCTGAACAAGTCTTCCAGCATTTTAGGCTCGTTCTCGGTGATGTATTTCTTTATTTCCATGGGTGAATATTATAGTTGTGTTGTTCTGTCAATCAGGTAATAATCCAACAATGTCATTGCTGTCATTGCTTCCACGATGGGTACTGCGCGTGGCAATACACACGGGTCATGGCGTCCTCGGGCTTTCAGGGTGGTGTCTACACCGTCAATGTTCACGGTGTGTTGCTCCATCAGTACGGTTGCCACGGGTTTGAAGGCTACACGGAAATAGATGTCTTGCCCGTTACTGATTCCACCTTGTATACCGCCCGAATGATTGGTGCGGGTCTCGATACGTCCGTTATTGTTGTAGAACACATCATTCTGCTCCGAGCCTTTCTGCTTTAATCCCTTGAAACCGTCTCCATACTCGAATGCTTTTGCTGCATTGATGCTGAGCATGGCTGCTCCAAGTGCTGCATGGAGCTTGCCGAATACGGGTTGTCCCAGTCCGATGGGGCATCCTTTGACGACACAAGTCACCACTCCTCCGATGGTATCTCCTTCTCCCTTTATCTTGAAGATGAGTTCTTCCATTTCTTTTGCCTTCGCCGGGTCGGGGCAGCGGACCGGATTGGTCTCTATCAGGTCGAGGTCGTATGCGGTATAATTTTCTTCAAGGCGGATAGGACCTACTTGTGAAGTGTACGCCGTGATGTGTATACCCAGCTGCTTCAGCGCCAATTTGGCCAGGGCACCCGCTACTACACGCGAGATTGTTTCACGGGCTGATGAACGTCCGCCTCCGCGGTGGTCGCGGATGCCATATTTCACTTTATAAGTATAGTCGGCATGTGACGGTCGGTAGACTTCTTTCAGATTATTGTAATCGTCAGAATGTTGGTTTTGGTTCCATACAATGAATCCTATGGGGCAGCCTGTGGATTTTCCTTCGAAGATGCCGGAGAGGAACTCCACTTTATCACCTTCTTTCCGGGCGGTAGTGATACGTGACTGTCCGGGGCGGCGTCGGTCGAGCTCTGCCTGGACGAAATCCATATCAATGACTATTCCTGCAGGGAATCCGTCTATCACTCCTCCCACGCCCTTACCGTGCGATTCCCCAAAACTGGTAAGACGGAGAATATTTCCAAATGAGTTGAACATATCAAATGCTTTAAAGGTTTATATATGAGGTTAATGTGCCAATACGCTTTATAAGAAATGCTTTTGACTTTATAAAGATAACAACTTTTTTTCATAAAACGTTTAAGGAAATAAGATAAAAAGTCTTTTCCGCATAAAGTTGCCTGCCTTTGCCAGAGTTTGGTCAATGGCTTGTTCTTTATAAAAATGGCTTACTCTTTATGAAATCTGCATCCGAATTTCACTCGTAATGATGAAAAAAGGAACATTTATTTTTTAGAAAAGACCTTGTACTGTAACCTTAAAAAGTGTTACTTTGCACCTTTGATTTAAAATGGGAAATTAATAGCTCCCTTGGGAAGCTTTTTATTAACTAAACAAGTACTCAAAAAAGTATGAAAAAGAATTTATTTTATTTATTTGCATTGATCTGTTCAATGAGTTTATTCACGGCTTGTAGTGATGATGACGATGACAAGGTAGTATGTCCTGTGCCGCAAACAGAGTTTACAGTTGCAACAGGTTTGAACTTGACTTATAACGGTGGATCAATGTTGGGAAAGAAAGTAACTTTTACTCCGGATGCTTCTGATGCAACCAAGGCTACTTTGGTATTGGCTGGCAATTTGGATCTTTCCGGTATTCTTACACGTGAAGCGGCTTCCGGTTCTTTTGGTGCAGGCGTATTCCCTGGTTCTCCGGTTGTAACCCTTCCGGTTACTTTGAATATACAAGGTGATGAATGTTCGTTTTCCGGCACAAGTGAGACCGATTATTGTACTTTTGACTATGCAGGAAAGGTTACTGCTTCTTCCTTGAAATTAGATTTAACTAATGTCGCATTGAAAAATTCCGCTTTATCCGGAACAACTTGGGTTCCTACACCCCTTAATTCTGATTATACGGAAGAACCGATTCATTTGATTTGGGAATCCAATAAGAATGTAGAGGTAATGCCTGGCTGGGAGCTACCGATTCAAACAATTTTGACGTTAGCTCTTCGTATGCCTTTAATTGACGCAGGTGGTGATGATAAAGTGAATGTAGAGGATATGTTGTGTAGTGTGTTGCATGATATTACTTTGGGTGTTGACGGTAATATTTCAGCTTCTTATGTTGATGCCGCTCAGGGAGGTACCTCTGTTGTTAAGACTCCTGCGAATGTTGCACAATATGTAGTTCTCAGTGATACCCAAATGAAGGTATATTTGAATCTGGATGCCATCATTGCCAATGTAAAACGTCTGGGCAGTTCTACCAAGGCTATAGATATGAGTGAAATTTTGTCTCAGGCTGTTACGTCTTTGCTTCCTTTGGTAACTGACGGTGTGCCTTTGACTTACGAAAAGAACGAAGGTAAATTAAAGGTTTATTTGAATACGGATTTGTTATTGCCTTTGATGAAAAATATAGTTGCTCCTTTATTCTCGGATGAGGAGTTTGTAAATATGCTTATCGAAGCAATGAAAGCTGATCCTGATTTTGGAAGTATGGCCGGTATGGCAGAAGGTATGTTGAAGGGTTTACCTGAAATAATTAATGAAACAACTCGTTTGGAAGTTGGTTTGAACTTGACTGCCGCTAAATAACTTTTTTTTCGATATGGAATTTTCCCTCCTTTGTCTCCTGATTTTCAGGTTATAGAGGAGGGATTTTTGTTTGTTTTTTCCTACATTTGCATGATAAATAATCAAATTGTAGAAATGATATGACAGAAACGGAAAGACGACAGATTATTGCTTTGGTTAAATCTGAAGTAATTCCTGCCATTGGTTGTACAGAACCTATAGCTGTGGCATTGTGTGTAGCAAAGGCTGCGGAAGTGTTGAATAAGCGTCCCGAGAAGATAACCGTATTGCTGAGTGCCAATATTCTGAAGAATGCAATGGGAGTGGGTATTCCCGGTACGGGGATGATTGGATTACCGATTGCTGTGGCGCTTGGCGCTTTAATAGGCAAGTCGGCATATCAATTGGAGGTTTTGAAAGACAGTACCCCTGATGCAGTGGAGGCAGGAAAGCGTTTCATAGAAGAAAAGCGCATCAATATATCCTTAAAAGACGATATGGAAGAGAAACTTTATATAGAAGTCTGCTGTGAAGCCGATACGGACAAGGCAACCGCCATTATTGCCGGCGGACATACTTGCTTTACTTATATAATGCACAACGGAGACATCCTGCTGGACAAACAAACCACTTCTTGTATCGAAGAGGAGGAGGATGTATTGGACTTGACTTTACGCAAAGTGTATGACTTCGCCATGACAACCTCATTAGACGATATCCGTTTTATTCTTGATACGGCACGACTGAACAAGACTGCCGCCGAACGTTCCTTCGAAGGGGAATACGGTCATGGACTGGGTAAAATCCTACGTGGCACTTACGAACACCGGATTATGGGCGACAGTGTCTTCTCTCATATCCTTTCTTACACTTCGGGAGCATGTGATGCCCGTATGGCCGGTGCCATGATTCCGGTGATGAGCAATTCCGGCAGTGGCAATCAAGGGATATCCGCTACCCTTCCCGTGCTGGTTTATGCCGAAGAAAACGGGAAATCGGAAGAAGAATTGATCCGTGCCTTGATGTTGAGCCATTTAACAGTAATCTATATCAAGCAGAGTTTGGGACGCTTATCTGCCTTATGCGGTTGTGTGGTTGCTGCCACGGGTTCCAGTTGCGGTATAACCTGGCTAATGGGAGGAACTTATGAACAAGTGGCATATGCTGTGCAGAACATGATTGCCAATCTTACCGGAATGATTTGTGATGGTGCCAAACCCAGTTGTGCATTGAAAGTAACTACCGGAGTTTCAACCGCAGTGCTTTCAGCCATCATGGCCATGGAAAACCGTTGTGTAACTTCCGTAGAAGGTATTATTGATGAGGATGTGGATCAAAGTATCCGTAATCTGACAAAAATCGGTTCTAAAGGAATGAATGAAACGGATAAATTGGTATTGGAGATAATGACAAGTAAATAATATAGAAATTAAAAATTAAAGAATTAAAAATTAAAGAATTACCATGCGGCATGCTTAATACTGTGTAGTCTGATTCTTTAATTTTTAATTCTTTAATTTTTAATTCTTTAGTGGCAGCATCCGCCTCCACATTCATGGTCGCCGCATCCGTCGCCACAGTCACCACAACCGCAGCTGCCGCAACCGCCACCCATCATACGGGCAACTTCAGCAAGCTCTTCGTTCGTAGCCGGGCGGCTTTCCACCACTTCTCCGGTAAAGTTCAAATCACAACCTGCGAGTGGATGATTCATGTCCATTACAACTACGTCTTCCTTTACTTCTACTACACTTCCATTGATGCGTTGACCTTCAGAAGTCATCAAGGGGATGACGGCGCCTTCCACTACACGGTCGCTGTCGAATTCTCCTTCTATCATGAAGATTTCTTTGGGGAGGTCAATGACATGGTCGTCGTCATATTCACCATAAGCTTCTGATGCCGGAATGGTAAAGTCGAATTTATCGCCTATCTGCAAGTCTTTTATCTGGGCTTCAAAGGGTTCGAGTGTCATTCCCAGACCTGAGATAAACTGGAAAGGATGCTCTACGGGTGCTTCTTCTTCGAAATCTTTTTCTCCGTTTTCGATTGAGTACAGCTTATATGCTACGGTGATGTACTTGTTTTCTACTGTTTCCATTAATTTTCTATCTTTATTTAATTAGTAAATACTGTTTTTTTGAGTATTTGAAGAGACAAAGATACGAATTATTTGTTTCGGGATGTAGAGAGCCTTTGGTAATTTTCAGATTATTAAATGGTTTCAATGATTGGCAATACATTTATATTGGCTGTCTGAATGGTTCTATTTAGAACTGTTAAGTGATAAAATAGGATTTTAGGGCGATATTTTCTTACGATTATTCATATTTATCTTATTTTTTTCTTTAATTTGTTTGGAGATTATAAAAAAGCCCTTACCTTTGCAGCACGTTTGAAACAAAAAAGAAGAATTAAGTTATGAATTTACATACATCTATTAACCTGGCAGTCCTGCATATTATTCGCGTCGTGGTGGTGGCATCAAGAGCGTGAGAAAGGTTATGTATGTATTCGTACGTTAGAAGATAATTTATTAAGCCTTTCTCACTATAGTGGGAGAGGCTTTTTCATTAAAAGGAGATTTGAAAATGAAGCATCAGTTACGCAGCTCGTTCAGCACACAAGGTCGCCGCATGGCGGGAGCCCGTGCATTGTGGACGGCGAATGGTATGAAGAAGGAACAGATGGGTAAGCCCATTATCGCTATAGTCAATTCATTTACACAATTCGTCCCCGGGCATGTACATCTGCACGAAATAGGCCAGTTTGTAAAGGAAGAGATTGAAAAACTGGGGTGTTTTGCTGCGGAGTTCAATACGATTGCCATTGACGACGGTATCGCTATGGGACACGACGGTATGCTTTATTCCCTGCCTTCAAGAGATATCATTGCCGATAGTGTGGAGTATATGGTAAATGCCCATAAGGCGGATGCTATGGTTTGCATCAGTAACTGTGACAAGATTACTCCGGGGATGCTGATGGCGGCTATGAGGCTGAATATACCGACTGTGTTTGTTTCAGGCGGTCCGATGGAAGCCGGGGAATGGAACGGACAACATTTGGATTTGATTGATGCCATGATTAAATCTGCTGATGAAAGTGTGGGCGATAAAGAGGTGGCACAGATTGAGCAACATGCCTGCCCCACTTGCGGATGCTGCTCAGGCATGTTTACCGCTAATTCCATGAATTGCTTGAATGAAGCGATTGGATTGGCACTGCCCGGTAACGGCACGATTGTAGCCACTCACGAAAATCGCAAGAAACTATTTGAGGATGCAGCCAGGTTGATTGTAGAGAATGCCTTTAGATATTATGAAGAAGGGGATGAGAGTGTACTCCCGCGCAGTATTGCTACCCGCGAGGCATTTTTGAATGCCATGACGCTGGATATTGCGATGGGCGGTTCTACTAATACAGTACTTCATTTGTTGGCTGTGGCTCACGAAGCCGGAGCGGATTTTAAGATGGATGACATTGACATGCTCTCCCGCAAGACCCCCTGCTTATGCAAGGTGGCTCCCAATACCCAAAAGTATCATGTACAAGACGTTAACCGTGCCGGTGGCATCATTGCCATCATGGATGAGCTAGCCAAGGGCGGATTGGTCGATACGAATGTCCGCCGTGTGGATGGAATGACGTTGGCAGAGGCAATCGACCGGTATAGTATTACCAGCCCTGATGTATGTAAAGAGGCAATCAAGAAATACTCCAGTGCGGCAGCCGGAAAGTTCAATCTGGTACTTGGCTCACAAAATGCGTCTTATCAGGAACTCGATACGGACCGTGCGACCGGTTGTATCCGTGATTTGGAACATGCATACAGCAAGGATGGCGGTCTGGCGGTTTTGAAGGGAAATATAGCTCAGGACGGTTGCGTTGTCAAGACTGCCGGTGTAGACGAGAGTATCTGGAAATTTACGGGGCCGGCGAAAGTCTTCGACTCACAAGATGCGGCTTGCGACGGTATTCTGGGTGGAAAGGTGGTCAGTGGAGACGTCGTCGTCATCACTCACGAAGGGCCGAAAGGTGGACCGGGTATGCAAGAGATGCTTTATCCTACTTCTTATATCAAATCCCGCCATCTGGGTAAGGAGTGTGCATTGATTACCGACGGGCGTTTCAGTGGTGGTACTTCCGGACTAAGTATCGGACATGTTTCTCCCGAAGCGGCTGCCGGTGGTAATATCGGCAAGATTAAGGATGGGGACATTATCGAAATTGATATACCGAACCGTTCTATCAATGTGAAGTTGACGGATGAAGAGCTTGCAGCACGCCCTATGACTCCGGTAACCCGCAACCGTGAAGTCTCCAAAGCATTGAAAGCATATGCCAGTATGGTGAGTTCCGCTGACAAAGGGGCTGTGAGGCTGATTGATTAAAAGCCCCCCTTTCCGAAAGCGAGGGGAGGAGAGAATGAAACAAATTTTTCAAGCTACTATTGAGCTTTTAAATATAATGAATAGATAAAGTATGGCTGATAATAATAAAAAGAGTAACTTTTCCTCCCTCTCCCAAGGAGAGGGTCGGGGTGAGGCTCTAATAACAGGCGCAGAAGCATTGATGCGCTCTCTGGAGCATCAGGGAGTAAAGACTATTTTCGGTTATCCGGGAGGGAGCATCATGCCGGTATTCGATGCCTTATACGACCACCGGAAGGAATTGAACCACATCTTGGTTCGCCATGAACAAGGAGCAACCCATGCGGCACAAGGCTTTGCACGTGTATCAGGCGAGGTTGGCGTTTGTCTGGTTACCAGTGGACCGGGTGCTACCAATACTATCACGGGCATTGCAGATGCCATGATTGACAGTACGCCTATCGTTGTCATTGCCGGCCAGGTAGGGACGAACTTCTTGGGTACGGATGCATTTCAGGAAGTGGACTTGGTAGGCATTACTCAGCCTATCACGAAATGGAGTTACCAGATTCGTCGTGCAGAAGATGTGGCCTGGGCAGTGGCACGTGCTTTCTATGTGGCAAAGAGCGGACGTCCGGGACCGGTCGTGCTGGATTTTGCTAAAAACGCCCAAGTGGAGAAAACAGAATATGCGCCTACTAAGGTGGACTATGTCCGTAGCTATCTTCCCGTTCCCGAAATGGAGCCGGAGGCCATACGGCAGGCTGCTGAATTAATAAATGGTGCGGAACGGCCTTTGGTGCTGGTAGGACAAGGCGTGGAGCTGGGAGAAGCCCAGCAAGAGCTTCGTGCTTTCATTGAGAAAGCCGGAATGCCTGCCGGATGCACTTTATTGGGACTTTCCGCATTACCTACGAACCATCCGTTGAACAAAGGAATGCTTGGTATGCACGGTAACCTGGGGCCCAATATCAATACCAATAAATGTGATGTCCTTATCGCCGTAGGCATGCGCTTTGATGACCGTGTGACGGGTAAATTGGAAACATATGCCAAGCAGGCGAAGATTATCCACTTTGATATTGACCCTGCCGAAATAGATAAGAATGTAAAGACCGATGTTGCTGTCCTGGGAGATTGCAAAGAGACACTGGCTGCCGTTACCCAATTGCTGGAACCCGCCAACCATCAGGAATGGATTGACAGTTTCCGGCAATACGAGGAAGTGGAAGAGGAAAAGGTAATCCGTCCGGAATTACATCCGGCAGGAAAAGCGCTAAGCATGGGTGAGGTGGTGCGTGCTGTGAGTGAGGCTACCCATAACGAGGCGATATTGGTGACTGATGTCGGCCAGAATCAGATGATGTCCGCCCGTTATTTCAAATACAGCAAGGAACGTAGCATTGTTACTTCCGGTGGCCTGGGTACTATGGGCTTCGGCCTTCCGGCAGCTATCGGTGCCACTTTTGGACGTCCGGACCGCACGGTATGCGTATTCATGGGAGACGGCGGCTTGCAGATGAACCTGCAGGAACTGGGTACCATCATGGAACAAAAGGCTCCGGTGAAGATGATTCTGTTGAACAATAACTTCCTGGGCAATGTTCGTCAATGGCAGGCGATGTTCTTCAATCGTCGTTATTCGTTTACTCCGATGATGAATCCGGATTATATGAAGATTGCTTCGGCATATGATATTCCTGCACGCAGGGTAATGACCCGCGAGGAGCTGGCAAAAGCGATTGACGAGATGATAGCGACTGACGGACCATTCCTGCTCGAAGCTTGTGTGGAGGAAGAAGGAAATGTAATGCCGATGACACCTCCGGGCGGTTCGGTCAATCAGATGTTGTTGGAATGCTGAAGTCATGCGAAATTAAAGAATTTACTCTATCTATGGATAAAAAACTATATACAATCATTGTTCATTCGGAAAACTTTGCCGGTTTGCTGAATCAGGTGACGGCTGTGTTTACCCGCCGGCAGATAAACATCGAGAGTTTGAATGTATCGGCCTCCTCCATCAAGCATGTAAGGAGAATGTTCACGGAAAAAGAATAATGCACAATC
>ENA-OPRT01001251-OPRT01001251.1-human-gut-metagenome-genome-assembly--contig:-NODE-1251-length-10045-cov-6.803704_pt1 | contig 10045 bp, 10 predicted proteins | sample MGYA00241895_ERZ501884 | MGnify/ENA primary metagenome ERZ501884 (study PRJEB25962, sample SAMEA2042225) | human gut metagenome | biome: human gut; feature: human-associated habitat; material: faeces...
TTTTACCTTGGATAAGGTGGCTGATACATTCCTGAACATGGAGTCTTGGGGAAAAGGTATGGTATGGGTGAACGGTCATGCCATGGGACGTTTCTGGGAAATCGGTCCTCAACAAACCCTGTTCATGCCGGGTTGTTGGCTGAAAAAAGGAGTGAATGAAATCATCGTTCTTGACTTGAAAGGCCCGAAAGAGGCAACCATTGTCGGATTGAACAAACCTATCCTGGATATGCTTCGTGTGGCTGTTCCTGAAACGCATCGTAAACAGGGGCAGACCATCAAACTGGAGAAGGAAACACCGGTATCTGCCGGTACTTTCAAACCAGGTAACGGTTGGCAAGAAGTGAAAGTTCCTGTTACGAAAGGACGTTACTTCTGTCTGGAAGGGCTGTCTTCTTTTGATAATACCAACATTGCCGCCATTGCGGAGTTTGATGTGTTGGATGAGAAAGGACAGAAAATCTCTCGTGAAAACTGGAAGATTGTTTATGCCGACAGCGAGGAAACCCGTAGCGGTAACCGCACAGCCGACAAGATTTATGACCTGCAAGAAAGTACTTTCTGGCAGACGGTGGATAATACGGCTTATCCTCATCAGGTGGTGATAGATCTCGGCAAAGAATATAACGTGACCGGTTTCCGTATTCTGCCACGTGCGGAACAGGGAGCTCCCGGCATGATTAAAGATTATAAGGTGTATGTAAAAGCAACCGGTTTCGGTTATTGATATACTTTTCCCGTAGGGGTGGAAACACAGACTGCTGAAGAAGCTACCGAAAAGAATTAAAGACACAGATGTAAGGAGGAAGCTTCAAAAGAAGGAAACCTGCGAGTGGAGCAATTATCGGATACTTTAGCAAATTTTAAAATTTGCTAGAGTATCCGGTTTCTTTTTTATAACTTTGTGGCAGTCTATGATTCTAACCGAAAGCACAATGAAATATATATTGACCTTTATACTATCTTTTCTCTCCTTCTTGGTGTGTTCTCAGAACATAACTATTACAGATATCCCTACCATTGACCAGCTGCCGGTAAATGCCATTCATCGCGTATTCAGATTTATATTCCTAGAATATCAAGAGAAAAAAGTTTACATGGAACAGAATTTGAAGTTAGATTAAGAAATGAAATGACTCAAAAATCAATAGCAAAAGAATGTGCTGATTGGATTAGAAAAAAAGCTAAATTTAAATCTAATATAACTGATGGAACAATGAATAATTTTATTTATCTTGAAAATAATGAGAATAAATGTTCTTATACTCCTATACAGGGATTTACACTTGTTGATATTGGAGTAGAAAAAGGAAATAATATAAGTAATATTGTTATGAAAATAGAAAACAATGATAGTAAAGTTTTTTTAGATTCATTTAATGAGATATGGAAAGATAAAAATAAAGTGGAAGATGTAACAGAAGAAATTATTGAAAACATTAGTATTGCTTATCAAGAAAATTCTCCAGAATTTATATATTTTTTCACTTTATATAATATTTTTAATGAATTTTTAGAAGATATTTCAGAAGATAATTTGCCAAATGAATTAACTGGTTTTAAAGATACAGTTATTTGGAATATGCTTTATAACTTTCAACAAGATGCTGTTCTAGCTGTAATAAATAAACTAGAAAAATATAATGGTTGTATTCTAGCTGATAGTGTAGGACTAGGGAAAACTTTTTCAGCATTAGCTGTAATGAAATATTATCAAGAAAGAGGAAGAAATATCTTAGTATTATGTCCTAAAAAGTTATATGGAAACTGGAATACATATAAAAATAATTATAAAAGTAATCCCTTAATCAAAGATAGGTTTCGCTATGATGTACTATTTCATACAGATTTATCAAGAGAAAGAGGCTATTCAAATGGAACTAATTTAGAGGAAATAAATTGGGGAAATTATGATTTAGTAGTTATAGATGAAAGTCATAATTTTAGAAATGGTGGACAGGTTTCGGGTGAAGATGAAAAAGAAAATAGATATTTGAAACTTATGAATAAAGTAATGAGAGAAGGAGTAAAAACAAAAGTTCTAATGCTTTCAGCTACTCCTGTTAATAATCGTTTTAATGATTTGAAAAATCAATTATCTTTAGCATATGAAGGAAATAGTAAAGAGTTTGAAAAAAAATTAAATTTAAATAAAGACATTGATACTATTTTTAAAAAAGCACAACAAGTTTTTAATGAATGGAGTGAATTGGAGGTAGAAGAAAGAACTACAAAAAATTTGCTTTCAAGATTAGATTATGATTTTTTTGAATTATTAGACAATGTAACAATAGCAAGAAGTAGAAATCATATTAAAAAATATTATAATACTGAAAAAATTGGAACTTTTCCTGAAAGATTAAAACCTATATCTATCCGTGAGAAATTAAGTGATTTAAAAGGAGTTGTAAACTATAAAGAAATTTATCAAACTTTAAATGCTTTAAATTTAGCTGTTTATACTCCCTCAAACTATATATTAATGTCAGCATTATCAAAATATGATTTTGAAGATAATAGAAAAAGAAAAAATTTAACTCAACAAGGTAGAGAAGCTGGAGTTAAAAGATTAATGGAAAAAAATCTATTAAAAAGATTAGAAAGTTCTGTGTATTCATTTGAAATAACAATTAATAAAGTAAAAAATTATATAGATTTCATAATAGATAAAATAAATAATTTAGATAAAAGTAGCTTTCTTAATTTAGAAGATTTTAATGGAGAAGATTTTGATTTGGATGATCAAAATACAGATTTTTTTATTATTGGAAAAAAAGTTAAATTTGATTTAAAGGATATGGACTGTATATCTTGGAAAAGAGAGTTAGAAGAAGATTCAGAAAATCTATCACTATTAATTTCTATGATAAAAGATATTAAACCCAAATATGATAATAAACTTCAAAAATTATTACAATTAATTGATGAAAAAATTAAAAATCCAATCAATGAAAATAATAAAAAAGTTATTATTTTTACAGCATTTGCTGATACAGCAAAATATTTATATGACAATATTTCTAATTATATTTTAGAAAAATATGGACTAAATACTGCAATGATTACAGGTACAATAGATGGAAAAACTACTATTAAAGGATTAAAAGCTGATTTAGAAAAAGTTCTTACTTTATTTTCTCCAATTTCTAAGGGAAAAGGTATAGATAATGAGCAAGAAATTGATATTTTAATAGCAACTGATTGTATATCAGAAGGGCAAAATTTACAAGATTGTGATTATTTAATAAATTATGATATCCACTGGAATCCTGTACGAATAATTCAAAGATTTGGAAGAATTGACCGTATTGGTAGTAAAAATAAAGTTATTCAATTAGTGAATTATTGGCCTGATATAAACTTAGATGAATACATTAATTTAAAAGCAAGAGTAGAAAGTAGAATGAAAATATCTATTATGACTTCTACTGGTGATGATGATTTGATTAATCAAGAAGAAAAAGGAGATTTAGAATACAGAAGAAAACAATTAAAAAAATTACAAGAAGAAGTTGTTGATTTGGAAGATATAAATGGGGGAATATCTATTATGGATTTAGGCTTAAATGATTTTAGACTTGATTTAATAGCATATTTAAAAGAATACAAAAATCCAGATAAAATCCCTATGGGACTTCATTCTGTTATTTCAAAAAAAGATAATTTAAAATCAGGTGTAATTTTTATTTTGAAAAACTTGAATAAAGAAATAGATGTCAATAAACAAAACTATTTACATCCATTTTATATGGTCTATATTTCAGATGAAGGGGAAGTTTTAATAAATCATTTAGCAATAAAAGATTTATTAGATACATTAAGATTTTTATGTAAAAATAGAAAAAATATAGATAAAGAAGCAGTGAAACTATTTAATAAAGAGACAAAAGATGGATATAAAATGAACAAATATTCTGAGTTACTTTCAAATACGATAAAGTCTATAATTGAAGTAAAAAATGAAAATGAATTAGATGCAATTATAAGTGGAAAAGATTTTAGTTTCTTTGCTGAGCAAATAGATGGCTTAGATGATTTTGAACTTATTTGTTTTTTAGTTGTGGAGTGATAAATATGTTATTAGGTTTACCAGAAAAAACAGAAATAAAAAAAGTCGTCAGTAAAAAACAGATATATGAAAAATATTCAAAAGAATTTAACAGTGATAGAAAAAAAAGTTTTAATAATGAAATTGAGAAAATTACTTTTGTAAATGAAATTTCAAAATATTCTGTAAATTGTGAAGAAGGAGAAGAAGTAAAAAGAATTTTTGTTATAGAAATAGATTTAAAAGAGAAAAATTTTTCTGATGAAAATATTTCACTTATTTCAAAACTATTCAATCAAAAAATAATATTTGTTTTAAAGAATGAAAATAAAATTGCATTAGCAATTTATCAAGATAAGTTATTTAAAACAAAATTTGATGTAAAAGAAAATTTTTGTTTAAAAATTGAAGGATTAAATTTAGATAAAATATGGGAAAATTTTGTTTTGTCTATATCAGGTTATCAATTAAAAAATGAAAACAATCTTAAAGAACAAATAGATATTGAAACTAAAAAAGAAAAGTTAATAAAAGAAATAGAAGTTTTAGAAAAACAAGTTAGAAAAGAAATTCAAACTAAAAAGGCTTTTGAATTACATAAAAAAATCAGAACTTTAAAAAATGAATTAATAAATTTATAAAAATAAAAATTGAGGAGGAGAAAATGGAAAAATTAGGAATGAAAACAAAAGATATTTCAAAAGAAAAATTTGAAATATTAAAAGAATTATTTCCAAATGCAGTAACAGAAACAACTTCAGAAAATAAAATTGGGGGGGGTGGGCAAAAAATCGGGTTTTTAGAACTATCAACCTTGATGTTATAAGACAGGAAATTAATGAGTACCATTAAGAATGCCGATGAAATTTGTGTACTTTATGTTATAGAGGGAAAAGAAGAAAGATACGAATTTACATGGCCTGAAAAAAGAAAAGCTATAATAGAAGCAAATACCCCAATAAACAAAACATTAAGGCCAATAAGAGAAGATAGCCAAAACTTTGACACAACAGAGAATTTATATATTGAAGGAGACAATTTAGAAGTATTAAAATTATTAAGAGAAACATATTTAGGTAAAATTAAAATGATATATATAGACCCACCTTATAATACGGGAAAAGATTTTATATATAATGATGATTTTTCTCAAAGTGAAGAAGAATACAATGAAAAAACTAGTAATTATGATGAAGATGGAAATAAATTATTTAAAAATACAGACTCAAATGGAAGATTTCATACTGACTGGTTAAATATGATGTATCCTAGATTAAAACTTGCAAGAGATTTATTAACTGATGATGGAGTTATATTTATCTCAATAGATGAAAAAGAACAAGCTAATTTAAAAAAAGTTTGTGATGAAATTTTTGGAATGGATAATTACTTAGAGACATTTCATTTACAAGTAAGATACACTAATAAATCATTAAATGAAAAAGATAATTTTCAACCAGTTATGGAATATATATTTATTTATACAAAAAATAAATATAATTTTGTCCCTAATAAGCCATTCAAAGAATATGAATTAGATAAATTCAAATGGGAAATAAAAGAGCTTAGTGAAGGACAAGAAATAATCTTAGGAAATAAAAAAGTTAAAATTTTTAAGCAAACTGAATATGAGATTATTGAAAAGAAAGAAGATTTCATAAATGGGTTAAAAGATACATGGGCATCTGGAAGTATTTTGAAAGGATACCTGAAAAGTCATATTCTTGCCAAAACGCACCTGACAGTCCTTCTCTGCGGCACCACCCAGCGGCAGTCCTACAAAATATCCCATATTATTTATCTTTTCTAATTCGTTACTTTTTAAGTTAGCAGAGAGAGGGAGAATAAACCTTAGGTTTAGAATTGCCAAACCTCTACTTCAGACTTCTAAACCTCTACTCTATGATTGTAAACCTCTACTCGTCAATTATCACTTATCTTCCTTCGGTTTCCGGTCGAAGAATGGATTCTTGGAGGATGCACTCACCGGAATGGCAAAGACAGTCTTGCATCCTTTCAGCCAATCCAAACGCTGAGCGGCAAGTCCGGCAGAAAACATGACACGGGTATCCACCCTCAAATCGGCAGCCATGGCACAAGCCGAACCTACAGCTATCCCTACATCCACCGTATTCAAAGCACAAGGTACTCCCTCCGGACGACCGGCACAAGTGGGAAAACCGCAGTGTCCGCAATTCAAACCTTGCGTCTGCTCGCGCGTACCTAATTATAATTACACATTCAGCCTGCAAAATGTTGTCCGCATCACGGAGAAAGAACTTCATACCGTGCTCTTCAACCATAGCGACCATCTTTTCAGACAGCTTCTTAATGTCTTCACCCGTAACCAGCGCAGCTTCAATCACATCAATACCTTTTCCTTTCGGTGCCGTGCGCGCAGCAGTCAGCATTTGCCTTGCCACGTCAAGCACATGTTCGTGGCGGCAATCCCGTTCATTCTGTATCATAGTCTTTCTTTCCTGAATTAATTAGTGCGTCAAAGATAGCACAAATATTTTTTTGCACTATCTTTGCGATACAGAAAGATTAAAGGAACACCATGCTGCAAATAGAAAATGCCAGTATCGCCTACGGCAACGATATACTTTTCTCGGGTTTCAACCTGCAATTGGAAAGGGGAGAGATAGCCAGTATCTCCGGCCCTTCGGGATGCGGAAAGTCGTCACTGCTGAATGCCATACTTGGATTTACTCCGTTAAAAGAAGGACGCATCGTCTTGAACGGCATTCTGCTGGATAAAGGAAACGTCGACGTTGTCCGTAAGCAGACTGCATGGATTCCACAAGAACTGGCATTGCCGCTGGAATGGGTAAAGGACATGGTACAATTGCCCTTCGGTTTAAAGGCAAACCGGGGTACACCCTTTTCTGAAACCCGTTTATTTGCATGTTTCGAGGATTTGGGTCTGGAACAAGAGTTATATTACAAACGGGTGAACGAAATATCCGGAGGCCAACGCCAACGGATGATGATAGCCGTAGCCTCAATGATTGGCAAACCACTGACCATTGTCGATGAACCGACTTCCGCTCTCGACTCCGGTTCTGCGGAAAAAGTACTCTCTTTCTTCCGCAGGCAGACAGAAAATGGAAGTGCCATACTGACCGTATCCCATGACAAAAGATTCGCCAACGGATGTGACCGACATATAATCATGAAATAACATACACACTATTGGGAACCATAGATATATCATACCTCAGCCTGGGCATCGGATTATTGCTATTATTAATACCGCTGTTTTACATCTGGAAGTTCAAGACCGGACTGTTGCGCGCTACTGTGATAGGTACGGCACGCATGATTGTCCAGTTGTTCTTCATCGGCATATACTTGAACTACCTCTTTTTATGGGATAACCCGTGGATAAACTTTCTATGGGTAATTGTCATGATATTTGTAGCATCGCAGACGGCATTGGCACGAACACAATTGAAGAGGAAGATTCTGCTCCTGCCCATATCCGCAGGTTTCTTATGCAGTGTAGTATGTGTAGGCTTGTACTTTATCGGAATAGTACTGAGAGTGGAAAACGTATTCAGCGCCCGGTATTTCATCCCTATTTTCGGCATACTGATGGGCAACATGCTATCCAGTAACGTCATAGCCCTCAACACCTATTATAGTGGACTGAAACGGGAACAACAGCTTTACCGGTATCTTCTCGGCAATGGTGCTACAAAAGCGGAAGCACAGGCACCTTTCATCCGCCAAGCCATCATCAAATCCTTCAGTCCGCTGATTGCCAATATATCCGTGATGGGGCTGGTTGCTTTTCCGGGAACCATGATTGGCCAGATATTGGGTGGCAGCAGCCCGAATGTGGCCATCAAATATCAGATGATGATTATGGTCATCACCTTTACCGCCTCCATGCTGTCACTGATGATTACAATCTCTCTGGCTTCCCGCAAGTCGTTCGATGCCTACGGCAAGCTACTGCCGGTGATGGTAGAGAAGAAGGGAAAAAAGGAGCATAAATAACTTCAACGGTGGTGGGCATCCAGTTTTCCGGGGAGATAGCGTAGCTGCACATATTGTACGCCCGGTTTCACAAAGCCGCTGTCCAACATCACTTTCTTTACACGGAATTCTTCAAGCCTATACTGCAGGTAACTTTTGATGCGTTGACTTTGCGGCTTGGTATATGCCAGCAGATTAACTTTTCCCAGCGAATCAATCTCTACCCTTGCCTTGACGGTGCGTAGAGAAAGAGGACCGTCTTTTTTCTTAGCCTGATAATCTTTATCCTTGTCTACCCAAAAGATAGCCGTAGCCTTGGGAGTAGTATCTACCGGCTCCTCCATATCCTCAGATACATCTTTACCGGAACAGTTCGTATCCTGACAAGACAATAACGATAAAAGGAAAAGAAACAAAACAAGTAATGTTTTCATAATAAAGGAGATTAATGTGTCCAACTAATCAAACGTACCCGATGAAGCATATATTATCGGATATATAAAATGTTCTTCACCTTCCGTTTGCGGTTGTTCAAACAATTGTTTGTAGATAGGTTCCGGCTCTGTTTCAGAGAAAAAATCTGCATCAGCAGGATAAATACCATAATACCACCAGGGAGTTCCTTCCATATTATAAGGCTCAATACCCTCGATTACAAACTTATATAATCCAACTGTATCACCATCTTTTATAATGCTTGTATAGGTTCCATAATTGGTCCCCATATTATATCTCAATCCTTTTAAAGGAGCATATTCTTCTTCAGTAAACTCGCCTGCTACATATTTTTTTCTTTTGCATGCAAAAGGAATCTCATATTTTCCTCCATCAGGAGAAAGAATAAAAGGATTGGGTCCATCAACCTCTATTGTATATTCATATTCTACTCCGACTTTTGATAACACCTCGACCAGTTCGTATGCAATATTACTGGCATCGGCGGGAGGGTTGAGCAAAGTTGTTTTTTTCACCAATAAGGTGTATTCATACCCCTTGCTATAATCAAACCCGGCAATTCCTAAAAAGTCCAACGCTTCATATTCATTTTTACCTTCCTCCTTTACCAACATACAATCAATGAAATGATCACTTCCCCAAGGCTGGTAAGTGCCAATCTCGGAAGAGACCTTCATTTTAATGTTTTCTACATTGTCTTGTGGAGTATCACTGTTACAAGAGGTCACACCAATTATAATCAAGAGCGATAAAATTCCGAATAGTTTTTTAGTTTTCATAGATTTAGTTTTATAATAATCGCTCGCAAAGATAGTCTTTTTCGTGATAAAACATTTTTCGATAAGAGTTTTTGTTGGAAGAAAACCGTCTATTACTCAAATTTGTTACTGATATTTTATAAAAAGAATAAAAAACATTCTCAATCCATTGCTTTTTACTATATTTGCAACCAAATTTTCTGTTCACAATGAAAATTAAGGAATTAGTAAGCGCCCTTGAACGGTTCGCGCCTCTGCCATTGCAAGACGGATTTGATAATGCCGGCCTGCAAATCGGATTGACAGATGCGGAAGCAACAGGGGCTTTGTTGTGTCTTGACGTTACTGAAGCTGTACTGGATGAAGCCATTGCATTGGGATATAATGTGGTTATATCACATCACCCTCTCATTTTCAAAGGGTATAAATCCATCACGGGCAGGGATTATGTGGAACGTTGTATCTTGAAAGCCATCAAGAATGACATCGTTGTTTATGCTGCGCACACTAACCTGGATAATGCACCGGGAGGAGTGAACTTCAAGATTGCCGAGAAAATCGGTTTGAAGAATGTCCGTATCCTGGAAGCCAAGGAAAATGCGCTGGTAAAGCTGACCACATTTGTACCGACCGCCCAAGCGGAAGACGTGAGGAAAGCCTTGTTCGACGCTGGATGCGGCAATATCGGCAACTATGATTTGTGCAGTTATAACATGGAAGGCGAGGGGACATTCCGAGCCCGGGAAGGTGGAAGCTGTTTCTTGCCGGCAGTTTCTTCGATAGTGGCAGTGAAAGGCTC
>ENA-OPRT01001256-OPRT01001256.1-human-gut-metagenome-genome-assembly--contig:-NODE-1256-length-10039-cov-3.776943_pt1 | contig 10039 bp, 9 predicted proteins | sample MGYA00241895_ERZ501884 | MGnify/ENA primary metagenome ERZ501884 (study PRJEB25962, sample SAMEA2042225) | human gut metagenome | biome: human gut; feature: human-associated habitat; material: faeces...
GTTTAACAAGGCAGAATACAGAACTTCGCTCGTTTCTAAATCGTTATACGGCACGCGGCAGTACGCCAAATCCTTTTCGGTTATAGACTCCGGCACTGATACGAAGTCCCAGCATCTCACCCAGTGTAGCAAGAATTCCGAATTTAACGAAACTCATTACCATGCCATGTGCAGCGTTGAAAGACTTATACCAATTGTAGATGGATTCACTCACAAAGAATGGCAGGAATATTATCACCAGAACAAAAATAAAGAGGAAGTCTTGTTTTTTCATACAAAAGTCATGTTTTTCATAAATAATGTGGCAAACATACTAAAATTATTCTAATTTAAAAGCAAATAAGTAAATAAAAGAAGTTTTACCAAACAGAACAAAGTGTTTCCCTTAACCGAACAGTGTGTTTCATTAAAGAGAACACTTCGTTTCCCTTAAAAGAACAGTTTGTTTCGATAATGAAAACACTTTGTTTTCTATAGCTAAAACAAAGTGTTCAGCACTGTGAACTAACGAACTATCCCATTAGCTTCCTCAGAAGCCCATATCATAGTCTCGGCACAAAAAAAGTGGGATTCAGAGAAACCTCTGATCCCACTTCATCATAGTAAGCAACGGATAGTTATTTCTTATCCTTCATATATTCATCCGCTTTCTCCTTGGCACGTGCCACGCGCTTGGCTGTATCCGGATGAGAAGAGAACATCTTCTGGAACTTGGATTCCTTCGGTGCCTCCGCTGAAAGTTCAAGCAATTTGTTCAAAGCATTGTACATGGCATACGGATCGAGATTATTCTTGATGCAGAATTCAAAGCCGTAATCATCCGCTTCCGTCTCCTGCTTCTGGGAGTATTGAGCACCTGCCAATGCCTCGGCCATGGCACCCAGTTCAGAATCACTCAATTTGGATACCGTAGAACTTGCCGCACCGGCAGCATTCTTCACAGCCGAACGAAGGTAAGCATTCTTCATCGCATCTTTGGAATCCGTATGGATGACGTGACCTATCTCGTGGCCGACAACTGCCATCACTTCATCATCCGTCATGATGTCCATCAGTCCGGCACAGATGCGTACACTACCATCACCGCACGCAAAGGCATTCACATCTATTACTTCATAAACACCGAAGTTCACCTTCAAGCCGTCCACTTCCTTGATATTTCCGGTCAGCTTCTCCAGGCGCTTGCCGTAATCCGTATCGGGCTTTGTCAGCGGATTGTGCGTATCCATCCATTCCATATATTCCTTGCTCATCGCTGCAATGTCAGCATCGGACAATGAAATGGCCTTGACGGCATCTGTACCAGCTTGGACAACTTTGTTCACATTGATTTTCTTTCCACCGATTTTGAACTGCGCATAGGCAGTGGTGGTACAACTCATTCCACATACTACAGCAGTAATGATGAAGAAGTTCTTTTTCATGTACTTTACGATTTAATTTTAATCCTACTTCGCTTTGTCTATAAAAAAAACCGCCTAATCATTATTAAACGGTTTTCCGAATATCTGTTTAAATCAAGTTTACTTGATGATACCCAATTCCTTGAAACATTTAGTCAATTTTTCTACAGCATAATCCACTTGTTCGACCGTATGGGTAGCCATCAACGCTACACGCACCAGTGTATCTTGTGGAGCACATGCAGGTGGAATAACGGGGTTGATGAAGATACCTTCGTCAAAAGCCAGCTTCGTTACTATAAATGTCTTCTCTGTATCACGCACATAGAGAGGAATGATAGGAGATTCTGTCTCACCGATTTCGAAGCCTGCATCGCGGAACTTCTTCAAGGCATAGTTAGTGATGTCCCACAGACGTTGGATGCGTTCAGGTTCGGACTTGATGATGTGAAGCGCCTCGCGGGCTGCAGCCGTAGCAGCAGGTGTGCTACTTGCCTGGAATATATAGGAACGGGCATTGTGGCGCAGCCAATTGATTACCGCCTCCTCTGAGAGCAAGGATATTCTCAATTCCTGATGCCTTTAACTGATCGATTACCTGATGCACTTCTTCTTTTGTTGATGATACACAAGTAAGATGTGCAAGGCTTGGTACATTATATTTATCTTTGATATGTGATGCAATCTTTACAGTATTCTTACTGGTACCGCCGCCTGCACCATATGTAACACTCATATATGACGGTTTCAATTCTGCAATTGCTTCTGTCGCCTTTAATACTCCTTCATATGCTGCATCTGTCTTCGGAGGAAATACCTCAAAAGAAAGATGCGGTGTCTTTTCTACTAATATATCACTGATTTTCATATTTTTTCTGTCGTTCTCCTTTAGTCTGTTTTTACATTCCTTCGTATAATTCTTCGTACTGTTTTGCAGAATTCTTCCATGAGAAGTCTTTATTCATGGCACGTTCAACAATCTTGTTCCAGTCACGCTTCTTATCGTAATAGATCTGTTCTGCATAACGTACAGTTGCCAGCATCTCATGTGCATTGTAGTTCATGAAGCTGAATCCTGTACCGGTCTTTTCATACTCATTGTATGGCTCTACCGTATCTTTTAATCCACCTGTCTCGCGTACAATCGGGACTGTTCCGTAACGCAGACTCATCAACTGGCTGAGTCCGCATGGTTCAAACAGGGATGGCATAAGAAATGCATCACAGGAGGCATAGATCTTATGGGACATTGCTTCTGAATAATAAATGTTTGCAGATACTTTTCCCGGATATTTCCAGGCAAAATGACGGAACATATTCTCATACTGCTCTTCCCCTGTACCAAGAACTACGATCTGTACTGCATCCTGACACAGTTCATCCATTACATAGGCAACAAGATCAAAGCCTTTCTGGTCTGTCAGTCTGGAAACCACACCGATCATCATGGTCTTCTGGTTTTCCTCCAGACCAAGTTCTTTCTGAAGTGCGATCTTATTCTTGATTTTTTCTTTACGGAAATTGCTGACATCATAATTTCTCTCAATCTTATTATCTGTCAGCGGATTATAATCTTCGTAGTCAATTCCATTTACAATTCCTGACAGACAATTTGCCCTTGCATTCATAAGACCATCCAGCTTTTCACCATAGAATGGTGTCTTGATCTCTTCTGCATAGGAATTACTTACCGTCGTCACTCTGTCTGCATATACAATTCCACCCTTCAGGTAGTTTGCATCCTTATATGCCTCCAGTTTATCCGGTGCGAAATAATACTGAGGTAATCCGGTAATATCTCTGACACGCTTCGGATCCCATGTTCCCTGGAATTTCAGATTATGTATGGTCATGACCGTCTTGATTCCACGGTAAAATTCATTGCCATATCTGAAATTATCCAGATAGATTGGAACCAGCCCTGTCTGCCAGTCGTGACAGTGAATGATATCTGGTCTGAAATCAATCAATGGAAGTGCGCTTAATACAGCTTTTGAGAAGAATGCAAATTTTTCAATATCCGCATATATATCACCGTACGGTGCATATCCGTTAAAGTAATACTCGTTATCTATAAAATAAAACCTGATTCCGTCGTATTCCATTTCAAGAACACCTACATACTGCTTTCTCCAGTTCAGATCCATATAAAAATGTGTGTGATACTGAAGTTTTTCTTTCCATTCATCTTTCATGCACATATACTTCGGAAGCATTACACGCACATCGAATTTTTCTTTATCAAAATATTTTGGTAATGAGCCGACAACATCAGCAAGTCCTCCTGTCTTGATAAATGGGACTGACTCAGATGCCGCAAATAATATTTTCTTCATTGCATTTTCCTCCCAACCTTAGAATACTTTATCATTATAACGTATTTTTATTCAGAATAAAAGGGTTGTTTACCGGTTTTTATTTTCCAGACGGATCGTATCTGCGATCAGTGCAATAAATTCCGAGTTTGTCGGCTTACCTTTTCCGTTGCTTACTGTATATCCAAAGAGTTCATCCAGTGTATCCAGTTTTCCTCTGCTCCATGCAACTTCGATTGCATGGCGGATTGCTCTTTCTACTCTGCTTGCCGTCGTCTGGTGCATCTTAGCGATCGTCGGATACAGAACTTTTGTGATTGCATTTAATACATCCATATCATCCACTGCCATGATGATCGCATCTCTCAGGTAATGATATCCTTTGATGTGTGCCGGTATTCCGATCTCATGGATCATATCTGTCACCCTCGTCTCCAGATTATATTCCGGCTTCTTCTGCACTGTGCTTCCGGGTATTGCTTCAGAACTATTCCGCCTCTCTCCTTTTCCTGCATCTTTGATCCGGCTTAAGATCATATCATTGTGAAATGGTTTCATCACATAATAACTTGCTCCTTTTCGGAAAGCATCTTCTGTGATCCGTTCCTGTCCAACAGCCGTTACTATGATAAATTCCGGACGCTTGGTGATCTGGTCATCTGCATTTATTTTTTCCATCACACTTAAACCATCGAGCTTAGGCATGATCAGATCCAGTAGTACTACATCCGGTTCTTTTTCTTTGATCAGACGATACATATCTTCTCCATTATTGGCTTTGCCTATCAGATTCAGATCATGATCCTGCTCTATGATTTCCCCCAGCATATCCAAAATTCTCTCATTGTCGTCAGCGATTGCTACATTAACTTCTCTCATTTTACGTTATGCCTCCTTGTCCCTTAATAATCATGTCGAGTTTTATTATATAATTCCTGTAATTTTCGAACAAGAAAATGCTGTCGTAAAAACCTGACCTGCATCGACAATATTCTAATTATTCTACATGTTTCAGCATATTTTCGATAAAAATCCCATATCCCCTTGCAGGATCATTGACGAATACATGAGTGACTGCACCAGCGATTTTCCCGTTCTGAAGGATTGGTGCCCCGGACATTCCCTGTATGATTCCGCCTGTAATCTCAAGAAGTTCCGGATCTGTCACCTTGATCTCCAGACCTTTATTTTCTTCTTTTGTATGTTTGTCGGTTTTTGTTATACGAATTTTGTATTCTTTTACTTTTCCTTCTACACAGCATCGTATAACCGCATCCCCTTTTTTGATCTCATCCGTTGCCATAATGCCGACCGGCTCTGTATTCCGGAACAGGTTGTCTGTACGTTCAAGGGTTCCGAATATCCCACAATCTGTATTTTTATCAATAGTTCCCAGAACATTATACCGGTTATAGACGATGATTCCTTCTATCCCGCCCGGTTCCCCTCCTGCTCCTTTCTGGATACTGCGAATGCTGGTCTCGTAGACCCTTCCGTCTTTAATCTCCATCAGAGTGTTCGTATCTGTGTCATGGATTCCATGCCCCAATGCTCCAAAACGACTGTCCGTGTTCAGAAATGTCACAGTTCCAAGCCCCTGTGCATTGTCCCTTACCCATATTCCCAGCATGTACTGATTCTTTTTATTCCGCACCGGTTTTATCTTCACATCCAGATATCCGGAATCTCTCCTGAGCTTTAGGACCACTTCTTCCGCATCCAGCTTTTTTAATGTGTCCTGCAGCCTCTTTTTATCGGCAATCTTCTTTCCGTTACATTCCACTATATAATCCCCGGCTTTCACAAGATGCCTGGCCGGTTCTGTCATTTTCCCATCCGCTCCGGTAATCTTCTCTGTACCTAAGACCATGACCCCTTCCGTCTCCAGATAGATCCCAACCGGCATTCCTCCCGGGATCACAGTGTCCGAAGAAACCGTATCTGCACTTACTTCTTTTTTTCTCCCCTGTTCCTGCCGCTTTGTAATTTCATATCCTGCATAACCAAGGACAGATAACACAAGCAGCACAAGCAGGAATCTACGATACCAGTATTTTCTCATATCCCACACTCCATCCTGTCTTTTGTCTGCACAGCAATAAAAAAACAGACACTCTGTTACAAATGTCTGTCTTAGTATATGGTATTTCAGAAAAAATACTCTGGATCTTTACGTTTTTTATTTCATCTGTGATGCCAGATTTTTCATCTCTCTGGCACTTTGCATCACCGTATCTGTGATCCTGGCTCCGCCAAGGATCCTTGCAAGTTCTTCCACGGAATTTTCTTCATTCAATGGATAGATCTGCGTTCGTGTCACGGCATCTTCTGTCTTTTTTTCAATCAAAAAATGCCGGTCTGCCATAGCTGCGATCTGCGCCAGATGCGTAATACAGATCACCTGGTGTTCTTTTCCGATCAGTGCCATTTTTTCCGAAACCTTCTGAGCAGTACGTCCACTGATCCCGACATCGATCTCATCAAAGATCAGCGTCTCGATCTCATCTTTGTCTGCCATTACCGCTTTGATCGCCAGCATAATTCTAGAAAGTTCCCCGCCGGATGCCACTTCTGTCAGCGGCTTCACCGGCTGTCCCTGATTAAGCGAGATCCTGAATTCCACATCATCGATGCCATCTTTGGCATATTCTTTCTTTTCCGCAAAATGTATCTCAAACTGTACCTGTTCAAAATTCAGATCTTCAAGACCTTTCTGAATCTTTTTTTCAAGCATTTTAGCCTTCTTCTGCCGCAGTGCCGAAAGCTTTCCTGCCAGTTCCAGATACTTCTGCGACAACTGCTCACAGGATTTCTCCAGTTCCTGCATATAAGTATCATAATTTTCCAGAATCCCGATTCGTTCTTCCTGCTTCTTACAGTATGCCATGATCTCTTCATAAGAATTCCCATACTTTGTCTTCAGATGATTGATCTCGTTCAGCCGCTTTTCTGTCTCATAGAATTCTTCATCCGAGAATTCACAGTTTTTCTGATATTCTGCCAGTTCATGATTAAAATCATTCAGCAGATTGTCTACATCCGCCAGCTGGGTATATAACTGTGACAGCTGCTCATCGGCATCCACAGCTTCCGACAGTGTTCGGAGTGCCCTTCCAAGCTTTTCGCTCGCACTTTCCCCATCTTCGCCCGTATACTGGTAGCATTCTGCAACACTTTGGGCAATCTTCTTTCCGTTACACATGCGCCGGTAACATGATTCCAGTTCTTCATCTTCGTGCTCTTTTAATTCTGCCCGGACGATCTCATCCACTTCAAACTTAAGAAAAGCCAGTTCCTTTGCCCGCTCGGATCCATTTGTTCCTGCTTCCGACAGTTCTCTTATTTTTCCTTTATACTGCTGCCATGTTTCCGCCACTTTTTCTTTCTGCTTTTTCGTTTCTTCTCCGGCAAATGCATCCACTATTGCCAGATGATTCTTTTTATAAAGCAATGACTGATGTTCGTGCTGTCCGTGAATATCGATCAGGATGGCGGATACTGCTTTAAGCGTCGCCATCTGCACCGTCTCTCCATTGATCTTGCTGACACTTCTTCCTTCCATCAGCCTTCTCTGAAGCGTAACAAACCCGTCCTCCGGGTAAACATCCAGTTCTTTTAATCTGCGGATCTGTCGTTCACTTTCTACCGAAAATGTCAGTTCTACCAGTCCGTATCTCGTTCCCTGTCGGAGGATATCTTTCGTGTATCTCCCGCCAAGAGCAAGATTGACCGAGCCAAGAATGATCGACTTCCCGGCACCGGTCTCTCCAGTTAATATGTTCAGTCCTCTGCCGAACTCTACTTCGATCTCATCGATCAAAGCCAGGTTTTTCACATGTAAATACTGTAACATGCATCCTCCTATAAGATAATCTTGCTGATCTTGTCCATTACTTTTACCGTGTCATCCACACTTCGGATCGCACACATGATCGTATCATCCCCTGCAATACTTCCGACAATCTCATTCCATTTCATTGCATCCAGTGCCGCACATACCGCACTTGCCATTCCCGCTACTGTCTTGATCACCAGGATATTCTGCGCCATATCCATGGACAGATATCCTTCTCTTAAGACACGGATATATTTTTCACTCATTGCACTCTCATGATGCTGATGCAGTGCATATCTCTGCTTGCCGTTCTCAGACGGTATCTTTGTAAGCTTCAGGTCCCGGATATCTCTGGATACCGTTGCCTGTGTTACTTTAAACCCTTCCCGGTTCAGATATTCTGCCAGTTCTTCCTGCGTTTCAATATGATATTTGTTGATCAGTTCTATGATCTTCGCATGTCTGTTTACTTTCATCTCATCAATTTCCCTTCATCTTTCTCCGTAATATTTCCAAAAAACTGATTTTATTGATCTTCATTATCTTTGTCGTCTTTTCCGCCTTACAGATTGTCAGCTTGTCCCCGGTCTGGATCGGCACACTGGTCGCACCGTCAAATGTGACCAGTACTTTTTCGATATTTCCTCTTCGTCCTTCCCCGATCTCAATTACGATCTCATCGTCTGAAGACAGAACAATACTTCTTGTATTCAATGCATGAGAGCAGATTGGTGTGATCACGGTAAGTGACGCTGTCGGTTCCACGATAGGACCTCCAGCCGACAGATTGTATGCCGTAGATCCGGTCGGTGTGGATATGATAATTCCATCCGCTTCATAAGAATTCAAAAGTTCCCCGTTTACAAACAATTTGAAATAAATAATGCGCAGGTCATCGCCCCTTCGCGACACAACAATATCATTTAGCGCGACATCCTTTTTCCCATCCTGAAATGTTCCTTCTAACATCATGCGTTCTTCATACAGATAATCACCCTGCAGCATCTGCGTGATATCTTCTTCCAGATTATTCACTTCTACTTCTGTAAGATACCCAAGCGTTCCCATATTGATACCCAAAATTGGAACATCTCTTTTCCAAAGTGTTCTTGCCACTTCAATCAGACTTCCATCACCGCCGATCACGATCGCACAGTCTATCATGTCCGGAATCCGTTCCCTGATAATATTCTTTTCTGCATCCTTTTCACACAATGCACAGTTTCTTCCTGCTATCTCCAGCAATTCTTTTACTTTTCCTGTCACCGCATGATTCGTATCTTTCCCGTCATTGGTAACGATCCAAAACTTTTTTAACATCTGCCTCTAACCTTTCGCAAGTGTAGCAAACGACAGATCTACCGTCTTTTCGACATCGATCTGCGGCGAGATTCTGTCAGTCGCTTCACATTTCTGTAAGTGGACCAGATATTCGATATTACCTTCCGGTCCTTTGATCGGAGAAAATTCCAGATTCAGCACTTCAAATCCAATAGACATTGCATAATCGATCACTTTATGAATCACTTCTATATGTGTACTCTTCTCACGTACAACGCCTTTCTTTCCAACCTTTTCCCTGCCTGCTTCGAACTGCGGCTTGATCAATGCTACGATCTGTCCTTCATCCGTCAGATAATTACGGATGGGAAGCAGTACTTTCGTAAGTGAGATGAAGGATACGTCAATGGATGAAAACTGCACCGGTTCCCCTATATCTTCCGGCGTCACATAACGGATATTCGTCTTTTCCATACACACTACGCGTGGATCCTGTCTTAATTTCCAGTCAAGCTGTCCGCGTCCCACATCAATCGCAAATACCTTTACCGCGCCATTCTGCAGCATGCAGTCTGTGAACCCACCCGTAGAAGAACCTACATCCGTACATACTTTTCCTTCTACGTTCACATCAAAGTTCTTAATTGCTTTTTCCAGTTTCAGTCCTCCGCGGCTGACATACGGAAGCGTATGTCCGCGTACTTCGATCATAGCTTCTTCCGGAAAAGTAGTCCCGGCCTTGTCTTCTTTTTGCCCATCTACATATACGATTCCGGACATAATGATGGCTTTTGCCTTTTCTCTGGAAGCTGCCAGATTTCTCTTTACCAGTAATACATCTAATCGTTCTTTCATAATCTCTCCTGTTATCTATCGTGTCACATATCTATAATGTCTCATATAACTTACGGATCTTCGCTGTCATGGTCTCTACATCCAGACCAGTCTCTTTGCGCAGAACCTCCACATTGCCATGCTCTATATATTCATCCGGAAGTGCCAGGATCTGCACTCTCGTATCCGAACCCGTCCTCATCAGATACTCTGTTACATGTTCACCGAATCCGCCGGATCTTACATTTTCTTCGATCGTAACGATCAGCTTGTGCTGCTCTGTCAGGTGATCCAGCATCTCTGTATCCAGTGGTTTTACAAATCTTGCATTGACCAGCGAGCAGTGATATCCGGCTTCTTTTAACTGTTTT
>ENA-OPRT01001264-OPRT01001264.1-human-gut-metagenome-genome-assembly--contig:-NODE-1264-length-10007-cov-3.119775_pt1 | contig 10007 bp, 10 predicted proteins | sample MGYA00241895_ERZ501884 | MGnify/ENA primary metagenome ERZ501884 (study PRJEB25962, sample SAMEA2042225) | human gut metagenome | biome: human gut; feature: human-associated habitat; material: faeces...
AACTGGAAGGAGCCAAGCTGCAGATCTTAAATAAAGAGGGTGAAGTTTTGGAAGAGTGGGTAACAGATGGAAAACCGCATCTGGTAGAGAAACTTCCGGTAGGGGAAGAACTGATCCTGCGTGAGATCACAGCACCGGAAGGCTATGAGATCGCAGAAGATGTGAAGTTTACACTGGAAGATACCATGGAAGTCCAGAAGGTGGAGATGAAGGATGCAAGGACACCGGAAACTCCGGGTGTACCGCAGACAGGAGATGACCACTGGAAACAAATCCTTCTGTTTGCACTTTTAGGCGTGTCAGCAGCCGGACTCATGGCAACCATGCTCTATAAGAAGAGACATAAAAAAGCAGATGAAGCGAAAAAAGAAGAATAAGCTGTGGATGCTGCAGGCAGTCTTGTGTGCTGTCTGTATCCTCAGTGTGGTACTGCTTTATCAGAATTATGTGGTCATTCCCCGGCAGAATCGAGAACTGGTGGAGGAGTTAAAAACCTGCTTCCCGGAGGACATCCCTCCGGGCGGGGGCTCTCCAGGAGAGAAAGAGGAACAGGCTGGAAGAGAACTGGAAGTGTCTGCCGTTGACCTTCGATCCCTCCAGCGCCAGTATCCGGGTGTTCGTGGCTGGCTTACGATCCCGGAGGTTGGGATCGATTATCCGGTCATGCAGAGCAGCCCGGAAGAACCGGAGTATTATCTGCGGAGAGATTACCGGGGAAACTACGACATCAATGGAAGTTTGTTCCTCCAGGCAGACTGTATTTTGGGAGAATCAAAGAATCTGACTATCTACGGTCACAACATGAACAGCGGGGCGATGTTCGGGAATCTGGACAGGTACGCCTCCTATGATTACTGGAAAGCACATCCCAGGGTGTTCTTTCAGACGCCGGAAGGCATGGAAGAGTACAGGATAGCGGCAGTATTGAAAGCTGATGTGTCCATGTTCGACTTCCAACAGACATCTTTTCACAGTCCGCAGGAATTGGAGGCTTATGCAGCACAGGCGAAAGCGCTGTCGCTGTTTGAAACAGGGGTAGCTGGTGCAGGTTGTGAGACAACCCTGACGCTGGTAACTTGTTCTTATGAGTGGAAGGAGGCCCGGAACATCCTTGTGGCAGTAAAAGCAGAACCTGAAAGGTGAAAAGTGTTCAAAGGTGGGTACTTTCTTCAGCTCTCTGGATGTATCCTGCGGTGCTCTGAATCGATCTCCTGCCGGAAGTGTTCAAAAGTACCCGAAAAGTGCAGTATGTGAGACAAGCTGCAACGGGAAGTGGCGATACGGAACAAAAAGTGTTCGAAGTTAAGGGATGTGCAACAGGTTGTGGCAACTTGTGTAATCTTGTAGTATGGCGGAAGTGTTCAAAGGCAGGTGCTTTTCCAGCTCTTTGGTGGCTTTCTGGAACTGTATATTCCGGGGAGTGTTTGAAAGTATCCGAAAAGTGCAGAATGTGAGACAAAACACAGATCGGGAAAAATTATAAAACCATAAAAAAAGAGGAGTTGTGTAGATTTTATATGATAAAAAAGGCATTCTATATACCATAGTTTTCTGGAAAAATCAATAGTAATTTAGAAAAAAGTGTGGTAGAATGAAGCAAGCAACAAATGAGGAGAGTGAAAGAGCATGATGAACAAAGAGGTTTATTTGAAAAATGTGGCTGAGAGTCTGGCCTTATTAAGTCGGGAAGTGTCTATCTTGAATGCGGTAAATCTCTATGATATTAACATCGTTGCAGAAGATTTCTTTCCCGGATTATTGAATCTTATCTATGGATATGAATTGAAAAATGCAAACTATTTGGAGAAAAATGCCCCGGCGATTGATTTGGTAGATCCAAAGAATAGGATAGCAGTTCAAGTCACATCAGATAATAGTAGTACAAAGATTAAGCATACGATAGAAGAATTTAATAAAAACAAAGCGTATCAGAGCTATGATAGATTGATTGTGCTGATTTTGACACAGAAGAAAAAATATTCTTCCAATTTTGATACACAGGGAATGTTTTCATTTGAAAAAGAAAGAGACATTTGGGATGTAGAAAAACTGATGCAAGATGTTCGAGAGTTGGAAACAGAACAAATAAAAGCAATCAGTAATTACCTGTCAGCAGAATTGTGTAATAAATATTATTCAGTGAAAGAAACGCAGGCCAGTGAAGTGGACACGATCATAGATTTGATAGAGTATATTTCGCAACACAGAAAAGTAAAGAAGCCTTGTGAGACAACGGTAGATCCGGAGTATAAGATTTATAAAAGGTTTCGGGATTTTGCAGATAGATTGATTGCGGAATATACGACACTTTACACCATTTATGGGGAAGCGTTGAAGATTGTAAATGAAACGCTGGGGATCGATGAGGCACAAGACATTATTATTATGTTCTATCTGCAGGATATCAGCGTACAATTTTTGGAAGAAGAGCAGGATAATCCGATTGCTGCATTGAATAAACTGGTTACATATTTTGAAACAAAATTAAGCGCGAATGGTAAAAAGTATGACCGTTCTGCAATTAAATTCTATCTTGTCAACGAAATGATTAAATGTAGGGTATTCCCAAACGAAAGGAGTGAGTATGATGCTGGCAAGTAGCAATGCACTGAAATCTTCCGCAATGTATATTGGCTATCTCATACTCAAAGAGATAAAAAAGCAGGAAGCTGGGAAGATTTCTATTTATGATGTATCTAAAGCATTGAAAAAGGCGGGGATCACAAGCAGCAGACAGTTGATTTTGGGTCTTTCCTTTTTATATTCTGTTAATATTGTCGAATTTGAGGAGGCGAATATATGGGTAAAGAAATAAGTCGTATTCGTCTCAATCGGCTCTATTCAGAAAGTAATATTTTTGAAGAGATTTCTTTTCATGACGGAGTCAATATTATATTAGGCGAGAAATACGATGATAGTTCTGTAAAAGGTCGGAAAACAAATGGTGTTGGAAAGTCTATGAGTATTGAGTTTTTAGATTTTGGTTTCTTGAATGATTATGAAAAATCAAGAATTGCAAAAATACCGAAAGAAGTATTTCCGTTAGAAGAAAACGTAATATTAGATCTGGATATAGGGGACGAAGCGATCACGATAAAAAGAAACCGGAAACAAGCGGATCAGCCTGTAATCATAAGAGAAGGGAGAACGGTATCTTTTGATAAACTTCAGGATGCAAGAGAATATCTGACAGGGCTTATTTTCCCAAAATTAAATGGGAAGAAAGTACCTAGTTTCAGAAATCTCTTTTCAATTTTGATGCGGGATGAACGTTCGGAATTCACAGATATCATCAAATGCCATGATTTGACGAAAAAGATTCCGGATGATTTGAGCGCTCATTTGTTTTTGTTGGGATTTTCTTTAGAGGCATATAAAAACACTTTAGAAACTATAAAGGAGATAGAGGCAGTCAATACCGTTATTGCAAAAGATAAAAAAGAATTGACGCAAGAAGGAAAAAAGAAAATTTCAGATGTTAAGGCAGAATTAAATGCATTGGAAGATGAATTACAAAAATTGGAAGATGCGATTGAAAGTTTTAAAACGAATGAGACTTTTGATTCTATGGAGGCAGACCTTATTGAACTGGAGGATTTGCTGGATCAGTTGCGTAAACGCCAAAAGGCTTTGCGATATGACTATGAAAAAATCAGAAAAATGCCAAAGCCGGAGCAGATTGATGACAGAGAAATCGAATTGGTCTATAACCAATTTAAGAGCGAGTTGGGAAATGCAGTAGTAAAATCTTTAAATGAGGTCGTAGGTTTTAAGAACAAGATAGAAGAATTCCAAAGAACATTGGTAAACCAAAAGGCAAAGGAATTGGAGAGCCAATTGAAAAGTATTGCGGAACAAATTCGGGTACTGGATGATGAATATTCAGAGAAACTGAAAGTCATCGATAAAAAAGGAGTGCTAAAGAATCTAAAAGTAAGTTTAAAGATTTATGAGGCGAAGAAGGATTCCATTTCTCATACGAAGTTTTTGTTTGATCAATACGAAAAGAATGAGAAAAAGAAAAGAATGCTGAATTTACAAAAAACCCAGCAACTCATGGAAATTGATAGTGAGATTGAGCAAAACAAAGAAATCATGGATGACTTTATTGATACCATTTTGGAAATCCATGAATCCATTATGGGAAATAAGGAATGTTCGTTTAGCCTCCAGACTGTTGATAAGGCACGAAAGAAAACACCAGTTGAGTTGACGCTTCGTATTTACGATGATGGAAGCCATAGTGTAGACAGAACAAAGGTGTTCATTTATGATATGGCGTTATTATTTAATCAATACACCAGAGACAGGCATCCGTTGTTTTTGGTACATGACAACATTTTCGATGTGGATCAAGATACGTTAGTTCAATGTTTAAATTATATTTATAAGCAGGAAGAGCAGTATCAGGATTTTCAATATATCCTTACGTTGAATCGGGATAAAATCGAAAATGAAGAACAGCGGAAATTAATCCAGATGGATATTGATGAACATCAGGTAGCTGTGTTTACGAAAGAAAAGAAATTTTTAGGACGGAACTATCAGGAAAAATAGTAGCGTATGTAGAAGGAATGTTTTGTTCTAAGTTTGGAGGTATTTCATGCATTTAAGAAAAGCAGCGGAAGATGTTTCAGTTTTGAAAATGCGATGTTCTATTAATGCAGATACTATGACGAAAGCAGAACTTCACCAAAAGCTGAAAACAGGATACCGAGATATTGGGAAAGGAAGAGTGAGAAACGCTTCGAAGGCTTTTGAAGAATGGCAGAGAAAATGTGAAACCAGTGAATAGTGAAAGGATGAAAATATGCAGATTGAGATTCAAATACCGAAAGCTGTTTTATTTGATGTCAAGTATACGGTAGAACAAGCAACCAATAAGAGCATCTTTGCAGGTGCTCTAAAAGGAGATATGAAGTTAAATTTTATGCTGCTCTATGATAAAGCTGCCCTGACTTTTCTAGTTGGTAAATAACCCTGACCAGTTTCTTGGCAGCATGGGATATGGCAACATTATAGTGTTTGCCTTCGGAACGCTTCTTTGCAAGATAAGCAGAGAACTGATTATCCCAAATGCAGACAAATTTTGTCGCATTAAACAGCGCATAGCGGAGGTAACGGGAACCACGCTTTTCCATGTGAGAATAACAGCCGTCAAGCTGACCTGATTGGTAAGTAGAGGGAGAAAGTCCTGCATAGGCAAGTATCTTGTCAGGGGAACTAAAACGGTTGAAGTCGCCAATCTCAGCAATGATCATCGCACCCATTCGGTAATTGATACCAGGGATGGAAAGAATTGGAGAGCGGATTTCGTCCATAATGGATTTAATGAAGCATTCTATTTCATCAATCTCAGAAGTTAATTCCTGAATAAGCCGAATTGTGTGCTTTAGTTCAAGAGATTTTGCAGGCATATTTGAACCGATGGAATGTTTGGCGGCATTTCGGATTTCTATCGCTTTTTCCTTATTGTAGTGTCCCTTAGAAGCATTCGCCAGCAGATTTGTGAGGCGAGTCAGATGGCATGAAGCAATCTGAGCAGAAGAAGGAAACTCGGCTAAGAGTGCGTATATAGAAACCATGTGAAGACTAGGAACAAGTTTTTCCAGTTCAGGGAAAAGGATGTTAACAAGGCGTGAGATAGAAGTTTTCAGTTTTGCTCGTTCTTGTACTTTATCAAACCTGTATCTGGTTAATGACTTAAGCTCTTCGTTGTGATAAGATGTGTCTGAGTAGGACTGTAAGTTTACTCCAGACATCATCATAAGAGCAATCGTATGGGCATCCACTTTATCGGTTTTTGTCTGTCTAAGGCTAAGACTTTTACGAAACAGATTGGTATGCAAAGGGTTGATGACAAAGGTGGGGAGACCTTTATCAATGAGAAAACCTAACAGATTGTAATTGTAGTGTCCGGTAGCTTCCAGTCCTACTTTTACGTTAGAAAAATCATTTGTTAAGGAAGAAATCTTTTGAAAGAGGTCATGGAAACCATCCGCATTGTTTGGAATAGTAAATGCGTTAAAAAGCACTTCTCCTTCTGAGTTTGTGATAAAACAATCGTGTTTGTCTTTTGCAACATCAATACCAATATAAATCATGGCAAATCTCCTTTGAATATATTTGACACTGTTTTAGAACCACAGTTGCTCTTCGCAGTTGTGAACTCGTTCTAAATAAACCGTCATGCGGTATCTAACTGATTAACAATCAAGCAAAGAGACTGTGGCTGGACACTTTCTGAAACCATCAAAGTGGTAGAGAGGAAACACCAGTCCACAGCATCTTATATATCATAACCATACCTGTAGAAAAGGTAAAGAATGGTTATGATGGAAATAGCATACAGACCTTGGAGAGGGTCTATAAATACTACTACTTTATAATACGAGAGAGGTAATGTATGGAAGAAGAGGTTGTGCTTTGTGCGGCAAGCGCATATGAACAGAAATTTTATTTGAATCCTCAGTTTGAGTCGCTGCCGGAAGCAGTGCGTCAGGAACTGCAGATCATGTGCGTATTGTATACGGAAGATGTGGGAGGCATTCTACTTGTCGTATATGATGAAGAAGGAAATCTCGAGTTAAAAGTAGAGCACGAAGAAAATGATTTTGCTTTTGATGAGATAGGAAGTGTGCTGAAGATCAAACAGCTTCAGCAGACGAAAAGAGAATTGTTTGAATCGCTTGAAACATTTTACAGGGTGTTTTATCTCGGAGAGGAGTAGGGTGTGGAATTTTTACAAAAGGTCATCCAACTGTATGCTGAGAGAAAAGAATGGTTTCTGGATTTGTTTGCGGCACATGTGGGGCTGGCTTTAACGGCGGCTGTGAGCGCGGGGATCATAGGACTTCTTTTAGGGATTTTTATTTCGGAACATAAAAAAGCGGCAGGTCCCGTTCTGACGATCGCAAATATCGGTTATACGATTCCGGCGATCTCACTTCTGGGAATGCTGATCCCGGTTTTGGGGATCGGAGATAAGACGGCGATAACCGCTCTTACGATTTACGGCATCATGCCGATGGTGCGAAATACGTATGCGGGAATTACCGGCGTCGGGGAAGAAGTAGTCGCGGCGGCGGAAGGAATGGGGAGCACGCGCTTCCAGATCATGACAAAAATCAAACTTCCACTGGCAGCGGGAGTCATCATAGCAGGCGTAAGAAATATGGTCGTTATGACAATCTCTGTGTCGGCGATCGCGTCGTTTATAGGAGCGGGAGGTCTTGGAGTAGCGATTTACAGAGGTATTACGATCTATGATTCGGCAATGACGTTTTGCGGTAGTTTTCTGATCGCGCTTCTGGCGATCGTAAGCGATCTTTTGCTCGGATTGCTGGAACGGAAAGTGAAAAAGAAAACAGGCATAAAAAACAGATAAAACAGGAAAACATAAATAAAAAAACATAAATAGAAAAATATAAATAGAAAAATATAAACAGAAAATCATAAAAGGACACTATGAATAAGGAGGCAAAAGATGAGATTAAAGAAGATCACGGCGCTTTTTCTGACCGGCGCGCTTATACTTTCGATGGCCGGATGCGCGGGAAACGGAAGCAAAGATAAGAAAGAAGGAAGTGCGGGAAACGAAGCTCAAGAACCGGTTAAGATCGCCACAAAGCCGATGACAGAGCAGTTTATCCTCGGAGAAATGTTGAAAAAGCTTATCGAGGAGAAGGCAGGTTATGAAGTAGAACTTACAAAAGGTATCGGCGGAGGAACGAGCAATATCCAGCCGGCAATGGAAAAGGGAGAGTTTGATCTCTATCCGGAATATACATCCAGCGGATGGATTCTTGTGCTCGGACATAAGGCAGGTGAAGTAAGCGATGATAAGATGCTTGCAAAACTTCAGGAAGAATACGAAGAAAAATTCGATATGACGTGGGTAGGGCTGTATGGTCAGAACAATACGTATGCCGTTGTCGTAAGAGAAGATACGGCAAAGAAATACAATCTTGAGACATGCTCGGATCTGGCGGCGGTTTCGGATCAGCTTGTTTTCGGAGGAAACCCGGATTATATCGAGAGAGCGGACGGTCTTCCGGGGATGTCTGCGGCGTATGGATTTCAGTTTAAAGAGATCAAAGATATTGATATCGGTTTGAAATATCAGGCGCTTAGAAACGGTGATATTGATGTGACGAACGGGTATACGACAGACGCTCAGATCAGTCAGGATGATGTGAGAGCGTTAAAAGACGATAAGTCTTATCAGGTAAATTATTTTTGTTCAACGGTTGTCCGCAAAGATGCGCTTGAAAAATATCCGAAGCTCAAAGAGACGTTAGAGCTGATGGACGGAATTCTTACAGATCAAAAAATGGCGGAACTGAATTATCAGGTTGAGGAAGAAGGACGTGACGAAGCGGAAGTGGCGGAAGAATTTTTAAAAACGTCCGGGTTACTGTAAAATATTTTCCGAAAACCGTGAGAACAGAACCGTTTGAAGAAACTTTCGAGAAGAAACAAAAAAGTACAGGGGAATGAATGCGTATGGAAATGATACGTCTGGAACATGTGACGAAAAGCTTTGGCAGATATAAAGCATTGGATGACGTGAGCATTGTTGTGGAAGAAGGCGAATTTTTGACGGTGATCGGCAGATCGGGATGTGGAAAGACGACGATGCTTCGGATGATAAACGGATTGCAAAAGCCGGATTCGGGAAAAGTATATGCGGCAGGGGAAGACGTAGGAGAGGCGGATTTGATCCGGCTTCGAAGAAAGATCGGCTATGTGATACAAAATAAAGGGCTTTTTCCTCATATGACTGTTGAAAAAAACATCATTTACGTTCCTGTTATAAGCGGACAGAAAGATAAACGGCAAAACCGGAAACTGGCGGAAGAATTGATCGGTCTGGTCGGTCTGGAGCGTGAGATGCTTGACCGTTATCCCGAAGAACTCTCCGGAGGTCAGCAGCAAAGAGTCGGGATCGCAAGGGCGCTTGCGTCCCGCCCGAAACTTCTTCTGATGGACGAGCCATTCGGGGCGCTGGATGAAATTACAAAGCGGGCTATGCAAAATGAACTTCTGGCATTACAGAAAAAATTAGGAATGACAGTCGTGTTTATTACGCATGATATCAGGGAAGCGATGAAATTGGGAGACCGGGTTCTTGTGATGGAGCAGGGAAAGATCGCGCAGTGCGATACGCCGGAAAATGTAAAGAAAAATCCGGCGGATGAATTTGTGAAAGAACTGATCGGATGAAAAAACTATGAAAAAACGTGATCTGACAAAAGGAAATGTGACGGCTGTAATGCTGCTGTTTGCCGTGCCGATGATCCTTGGAAACATCATGCAGCAATGTTACAATCTGGCAGATACATGGATTGTCGGGAGGTTTGTCGGCGCGGAAGCGCTGGCGGCTGTCGGAAGCGCATATACGCTTATGACGTTTTTAAATTCGATCCTGATCGGCATGTGTATGGGGAGCGGAGCGCTTTTTTCAATCTGTTATGGCCGAAGAGCGTTAAGAAAACTAAAAGAATATATTGTTTCATCGTTTGTGCTTATTTTTTCAGTGACAGTGATTTTGACGATTGTTTCATATGTGTGCCTTGATCCGATTCTCACGCTGATGCAGATTCCGGCGGATATTTACGGACTGATGCGCTCTTATATGGGGCTGATCCTCGCCGGATTGATCTTTGTTTTCCTCTATAATTATTTTGCGTTTCTGCTCCGTTCATCGGGAAATTCGGTGATTCCTCTGATTTTTCTCGGCGTCGGAACTGCGCTTAATATCGGACTGGATTTTTTCTTTGTCGCAAAACTCGGGCGCGGAGTGAAAGGGGCGGCTGAGGCAACGGTTCTTGCTCAGGCAGCGGCAGGACTTGGAATCGCATTATACGCTCTTGTGAAAGAACCGGAACTTAACATGAAGAAAATGAAAGAAGAGGGGATCGGTATAAGGGCAGATCTTTTGAAAGAGATCTTTTCTTATTCTGCATCGACGGGAATCCAGCAGTCTGTGATGAATTTCGGGATAC
>ENA-OPRT01001266-OPRT01001266.1-human-gut-metagenome-genome-assembly--contig:-NODE-1266-length-10002-cov-4.756107_pt1 | contig 10002 bp, 9 predicted proteins | sample MGYA00241895_ERZ501884 | MGnify/ENA primary metagenome ERZ501884 (study PRJEB25962, sample SAMEA2042225) | human gut metagenome | biome: human gut; feature: human-associated habitat; material: faeces...
TTGTATTCATAAGCAAAGGACGCATGAAAAAACTTTCGTTTTTTCACACGCCCTTTTTTATTTCAGAATCTTAAAGATTCACTCCGCGCATTTTTTCTTTCTTACTGCCCCTGCGATCACAATCAGAACGCCAAGACCTGTCAGTATCTTTCCGGCTGTCACTCCAGGCGCATGATACAAAATTCTGATTTTATGTTTTCCTGCTTCCAGATGAAATCCCAGAAACGCTTTATTCACTTTTTCACATTTCACCTTTACGCCATCTATCGTCATTTCAAACCCTTTATCAAACGGAATGGACGTAATGAACATTCCATCCTTCTGACTTTTGATTCTCCCCTGGATCAGATTCCCTTTCGTCTGCTCTTTATCCACCCTGAATACACTCTGATAAAGGCCGGTATCTTCATTTAATACGCCGTTATATGCACTCATATCTTTAATCGTATACTCTCCTTTTCCAAGAGATAAACGGACCGTTTTCTGCCCCTTTTCCAGTCCTACTGCATAGGTAAATACGGTATTTCTGTTATAATACACATGCTGGATTGACGAAAGTTTATTGCGCTCTCCTTCCAGGGATATTTCGATATCCTCTTTCGGTTTTTTATTTTCGATTCGAAACTGTACAAACAGAACTCCATCTTTCTCTTCCTGTTCCGGGACAGCCACTTCGAACTCCTGTTTCTTTTTCATTTTCACCTGATATCCGTTTTCAGTCGAGACAACCAGTGAAATCCCGTTATTCTTTTCCGGAATCCGAAAATCACATTTCTCTATGTCTTCTGCCAGTTTTTCTTTCACCTGTCCTGCCGATACAGTTCCGTCCTTTGTCACAGCATATCTGGTAAATACCAGCTGATTATATGGGAAATCCAGTCTGTCATATTCCGCTTCCGACATCGTCTGATCCGTCTCATAGGCAATCGGTGCTGCATTTTCATTACAGTACACATCCCCTCCCCCGGTCATCCACTTTTTCTCATATCCCGGTATATTCTGACTGGAGATCAGATATTTCACTCCCATCAGCTGTCTGAATACCGGATTCTGCGAAACCGACTGCATCAGAAAATTTCGGTACGGCTGCTCTACCTGAAAATCATTTTTACGGAAATTTTGGTAATCCGCATTATAGGAAGAAGAATACAGGGATGTAATATATTGCTCACTGTTCCACACACGATTCAGATTTTCCGCATTTTTCTCTTCATTTCCAACCTGCTCGACCCGGTAGAATCCACCATCTGATGCAATTGCCTTGTCCACAGCTTTCCCGATGGACCGGCTGGTATCTTCCTCATATGCTTTCCTGCTCTCCAGATTTCCACTCTTTTCCCAGGAATAGCTTCCGGTAATAATAAGGCTCAGGATCACCGGTCCCAGAACGGCTACTGTCAGATACTTCCGAATCCATGCACTATACGCCTGTGCCACGCAGATCAGCAGTGTTATGACCGCATCCAGTAAAAGTAGTTTCCAAAGGACTTCGCTTTTCATATCATCCTTCTTCAGATAAATATATATAACAACCGCCAGACATGGCAGAAGCATCCAGATTCTCCCTATTTTCTGATTTTTCAGCTTCTCCAGATATTTTGCCGTAAGATAGCACATAAGCGGCAAAAATGGGATCAGCGACTTCGGTCTGACATAAAGTGCACCATTTAACAGATACGAAAAAAACGGAACTGTCAGCACCACCAGACAGCCAAACGACAGTATCTTCTCATAAGCCTTTTTATAAAAAAGTCCGGTCAGCAAAATAATCAGCATCAGACAGCTAAGTCCCGGTCCATATGCCCCATACAGAAATTTTTCCAAATTGATCTGCGGTGTCAGAAGCTGCCAGAGATCTGTTTTTTCTCCCCTGCTTCCGCTTCTCCCGAGAAGAGCCATCGCAGTCGGCACAAGGAGAACTCCTGCAAGCATGATTGCCGTCAGGATCCTTCCTGCAAACCGCAGTCCGTCACCTAAAAATCCTTTTACCGTAATCATCTCTTCTGCCCGCTCTTTCGTCCTTGCATACCGGTAAATTCCATATAGACCAAGCGCCAGTATTCCACCGATGCTGAAATAAAAGCTTGTCATGATCATCAGGAAGGTTCCGCCGATCAGCAAACCGGATTTTTTCTGTTCAAAATACCGGTCAATTCCCAAAAATGTCAGACAAAGAAATGGCATATAATTTACAAACATGATCTGATGTGACGACTGATAGATCATAGGCCCTGCGAAAAGGAACATCAGCGCTGTCATCCCACTTACCACAGCTGTAAATTCCCGACTTTTCAGCCACCGGTACAAAATTATAACCGCTGCTGCCAGACAGACAATACTTGCCACCATCATATAATCCGACATCTTTACATTCGGCAGAAGATAACCGATCAGAACGACCGGACTAAACAATCCATAATAAGAAAAATTATAAATATTCTGGCCGCCGCCAATATTTAATGCAAACTCAGGAAAAAACTGCCCTGTACGATAAAACTGCTGCCGGAAATATTCCGGGAACACACTGTGCTGACTGCTCCAGTCCACCTTTGCCCCAAAAATATTTCCTACGCCTGTAGAATACAGACAGGCGGTAACCGTAAGCAGGACCAGTGCCATTTCCCATAGCAGATCTTTTCTACGCTCTTTCATGCTTCTGCTCCTTATCATCGCTGGAATCCTTTAAAATAAAAATCGGACGTTTCTTCGTCTCAAGATAAGTCTTTGACAGATACTCCCCTACAATTCCGGTACAAAGAAGCTGTACTCCACTGACCATGAAAATAATACAGGCAAGTGACGGCCAGCCAGATACCGGATCTCCCCAGACCAGCGTCCTTACTATGATCACTGCAATCATAATAAAGGAAAGCAGGCAGAACAGTACACCCACTACCGAAGCCAGTGAGAGCGGTGCCACTGAAAATCCGGTAATTCCCTCCACAGAATACTTAAACAGCTTCCACATGGACCACTTGGTTTTTCCGGCAGAACGTTCAATATTATCGTACTGCAGCCATTTTGTACGGAATCCAACCCAGCCGAAGATTCCCTTTGAGAAACGGTTATACTCGCTCATTTCCAGAACTGCCTGCACCATCTTTCGCTTCATCAGCCGGTAATCTCTTGCTCCATCTACAATCTCTGTCTTTGAAATAGCATTTACAAATTTGTAAAAGCTTTCTGACAGGAAAGAACGGATACGTGGCTCTCCGGTTCTTGTGGCCCTTTTTGTCGCTACATTATCGTATCCATCCTCCTGCAGGATCTCATACATCTCAGGTAATAGCGCCGGTGGATCCTGAAGATCTACATCCATAAGTGCAACATAATCGCCTTCCGATGCTTTCAGTCCTGCATAGATCGCAGCTTCCTTTCCAAAGTTTCTGGAAAATGAAAGATATCTGCATCTGCTGTCCTTTTCATTCAGGTCTTTCATGATACCAAGCGTCGCATCTGATGAACCATCATCTACAAAAATCAGTTCAAATACAACATCCTTCATCTCGTCCATTACACGGCACATTTCTTTATAATAAACAGGCAATGCCTCTTCTTCGTTATAACATGGTACGACTACCGAAATCTTATCCATATTCTTCACCTCGGGAATAGAGTTTACACTCCCTTTATTAAGTATGCACATTCATTTTCCTTAATATTTCCTGAAAAATTTCTAAACAGAAAATTACATTTAAAAAAAGAATGTGCTCCGGCACTTTCCAGTCCCAGGGCACACCCATTTTCCATACCTTTATTCAACAATTGTATACTGAAGTAATTCATAATGAAGACAGCTTCCTTCCCGGATCTCTTCCGGAAGAAGCGCTCTTGCTACCATCTTTGCCTCTTCCTCCGGCAGATCGGTCCGCTTCAGCATCGCATAGTCTCCGTCGATTCTCTCTACAATATAATCACAAACCAGCATTTTGTTCCTCCTCTTTTTTCTTCTATCTTAGCTCGCCGCCGCTCTTTTTTCAACTACAAGCTCAGGAGTTACATTCTGATGCCGGTAAATACTCAGCAAAATTCCCATCAATACTGCTGAAACCATCTGACCGCTTCGTCCATATCCGAAGAACAGACACCAGGCACACTGACCGATCCCGGATATCCCAATGTTCGCCAGCAGTGATAACAGAAACTGGATTGTCAGAACCATCACGCATCCAAATCCCATCATCATGCCAAGCTGGTTCTTCTGCTTCAGCGTACTTCTTAAAAACCAGCATAACAGACCGGCAATCACTGCAATACAAAGTACCATCACAAGGATTCCAAAGTACCCTGCAATTCCAAGCATCATATAGTCAGCAGAACTGATGCGGTCTCCAGCCCAAAAGCGATCGACTCCGGAAGCACGTCCAACTGCCATACATCTCGACAGCAGTTCCCGTACTGCCCCAAGCGTCGTGCCTTTCATCCTTCCTGCCTCTTTATCCAGCACAAACATCGCCCGGATACGCATTTTCTGATATTCCGCACCAAAGAAGAAAAAGTATGCTAATATCCCCGCCGGAATTCCGACTGTCAGTATCCCGAGCCCGGCCATCACTTTTCTGACCGCAACCTGATACCATCCCTTTTCCAACGCCAGCATCAGCATAAAAATGCAGGAAAGTCCCACCGTTCCTGCCATCACAGAATCCGGACAGGTAATCAGGAATCCTACTATCGGCAGCATCCAGACTACAGCTTTCAGCACGGCACCGTAGCCTTCTCCCCGGTACCGGTACAGCACTGCTCCATATAATGGAAGAAACAACCAGCTCATCAGTGAAAGACTTACGCTGAAGCCACCGACTCCAATCCACCTTGCCGCACCATTGATCTGAAGAACAAAAAAATGTCTCATCAGAACCATAAACAGAAGATAACCACCGGCAAAAAGCCTTGCATGCTTTCCAATCCAGCTGTAATCCATATAACATACCAGAATCATAACCGGAAATGCCATCGCTATCCGGAATATCTGCCGGATCCCTGCAACATATCCATAGCTTTCACTTTGTTTCAAAAAGAATGCTGCAAAAATTCCACTCAGGATCTCCATCAGAGCGATCACCAGAATTGCTTTCCACGGCATCTTCGGTCTGTGGATCTGATCCATCTCCACACCAACTTCAACCGGGTCGCCCATCTCCTCCACAGCTGCCTTCTCAGCTTCTTCTTCCGTCATCCCTTCTGCCATAAAAGCCTGCTTTTGATCTTCAATATGATCTTCTACTTCCCTTGCAATAACCGGACACATTTTCCTGCAGCGGATCTGACCGGTCATCAATTCCAGATAATCACGCCGTTCCAAAACACACACCTCCGATCACCTGTAAAATAGCCTCCGAATACTCCTTCCATTCTTTCTTTTTTGCCTGATACTGCTTTTTCCCATCTCTGGTAATCCGGTAATACTTTCTCATCTTTCCACCGGCTTCCTGCTCATACACGGTAAGCCATCCCTTTTCTTCCATAGAATGCAGTAACGGATATAAGGTTCCCGCTTTTAGTTCAAATACATTGTTTGACTTTCCTTTCAGAGTATCGATCATCTCATAGCCATACATATCCTTCTCTTCCAGGAGGCTTAAGATCAAAAGAGTCGTACTCCCTGATATCAGACTTTTATCAACTGCCATTTCTTTCTCCTTTCTTATATCGGTTATCTATATACTTTGTATCTCCATACTATATCGGCAGTCTATATATGTCAACTGTTTTGCTGAAATTTATCTCTTCTTCAGAAGTTTTTAAGATATTTCAGGATTTCTTTATCCGCCCGTCACATTCTTTCCATAATTTCCCGTTATACTAAATGCATAAAGTTAAGGGACACCGGTAATCCTATATGATATAAACTCTGTAAGATTATCAGGATGTCCGCCTAAAAAATCAGGCATATGTCTTTGACCTATACCTTTTATATATATCTTCTCTCTACTCTGCCGATACAGTTTTGTATCGGCTCTTTTTTTCATCTTATGGATTTTCAGCTTTCCGGCACAGATATTCCTCGTTTTTCCTTAAGCTAAAAAAACTAAAAATTTTAAATTTTTTTCAAAAAAACACTTGTCAAAATCATATAGTTATGCTATTATAATTTTCGGTCACTGTTATAAAACAGTTCACCAAAATAGTTTTGGCTCCGTGGTCAAGCGGTTAAGACATCGCCCTTTCACGGCGGTAACACGGGTTCGATTCCCGTCGGAGTCATATGGCGTCGTAGCCAAGTGGTAAGGCAATGGTCTGCAACACCAGTATCCACCGGTTCAAATCCGGTCGACGCCTCTTCTTTCCCGGAAACAGATAGTTTCTGGGATTTTTCTTTTTCAAAATTATTTCAAAAAAGCTGCCGGTTCTGTTTGCTTCGGCAGCTTTTTTGAAAATATCATTCTTTTTTAATTTTCTTTTTCTTTCACATAGTCTTCGTACACATACGCCGTTTTTCCCTCATACGAAATCTTGTACCATCCGTTCTCTTTTCCGAGCATTTCCACTTCTTCCCCTGTCGTCAGAGCTCCGATAACCTGGCTTGTGCTGACGTTGGGTTCTGTACGTACATTGACCGGTGAGATACAGGTGACGGTTTTCTTACCCTTCTGCTTTTTCACGCCATCCGAATTATTTTCTGCTTCCAGCGCTCTTTTCTGCTCCTGGCAGGCCGTCTGAAATGTTTCTGTCAGCAGCTCATTGTCCGGGAACTGCAGAGACTCCAGTATTTCCGGCACGATTTGCTGTGTATCGTTGCTGCCGTTTCCTTTTTTCCATATAATCTGATACCCTTCATTCTCCGTTTTCACTCCGCAGAAAAATGCGGTCGGAATCTGCAGGGAATTTTTTACCTGGAAACGATAAAAGGAACTCTCTTTACTTTTTCCTTCGTTAACTGTTTTCGCTACAAAATCACTGATGCTGTTTTCCCCGGTTATTTCATTTTGATCGATTAATTTTTCAGCACTCTCTTCGTCCTCCGGGAAATCCATAAGTATCACTTTTGCCATTCCTTCCCGATACGATATCTCAAGACTTTCCCCATCTTCCGATATGAAACTGCATTGAATTTTTTCATCTCTCATTACATTCCAGCCTTCTGGAAGTGTGATTATAATATTCTGGTATGTAGAAAGAAACTCTTTTTCACCATCTTCTGACTCATCCTGGACACTGGATGCTCTTTCGGAGACAACCGATGGATTCTCCTTTTCCACCTGCTGATTTCCACATCCCATTACCACAATAGTTGTCATCAGAAGAACAGCTAAACAGTTTTTTTTGTTTCTCATGTACAATTTCCTTTCTTGACAGTTCCCTCTTTATTTTCTGTCAGAAAATTTCTTTTGCTTATTGTATCATAACTATTTTTGCACTGTAAAGAGTACGTTCCTTCCCTCCTGCTTTGATTTTCTTTATGCAAAAAAATCTCCAACCAGATTGAGGTTCCCTTCCTCTCAAATCCAGTTGAAGATTTTTCTTATCTTTTTTATTTTACTTCTGTAAATTCGACCCGGATACTCTCATACTCTCCCAGCACCTGCTGCAGCGTCAGTCCCGCACGGTTCCAAGTACGGCCGGAGCGGATTTCTCCATCCAGACTGCAGCGGTACAGCTTATCCTCTGCAAGACCGCACACTTTCGTGTGAACCGGAAGCGGATTTCCTTCTGCATCCGTCTTTACCAGTGTAAGCAGTGCGCGGCTCTGATCTTTTGCCACGAACTCCCATGCCATGAAATCCTGCTTTTTCAGCCCGGTCAGACGGTAATACAGGCCTTCGTGCGTCAGATCGTAATATGTATGCATTGCAGCAACCTGCTCTTTTACCATCTCTTTCTCTTCATCCGAAATCTTGTTCAGGTCCATCTCATAGCCGAAGCTTCCTGCAAGAGCTACATCACCTCTTGTCTTGAATGGAGTTACGCGGCCGGTCTGATGGTTCGGGCATACCGAAACGTGGGATCCAACCGTGCTGATAGGATAGAAGAAGGAACTTCCATACTGAATCGACAGACGGTTGATCGCGTCCGTGTTATCACTGCACCAGATCTGCGGGGAATAATACATCATACCGGCATCAAATCTTCCGCCGCCTCCGCTGCATCCCTCAAGCAGCAGATCCGGGCACGCGGCAAGGAAACGCTCGAGCAGATCATAAACACCGAGCACATAGCGGTGATACAGCTCTCCGTTTCGGCTCTGTGCTGCCACATGGCTGTAAACATCGCAGACACTGCGGTTCATATCCCATTTGACATAATCAATTTCTGCATCGTGGACGATGGTCGTCAAACGCTCCAGCAGATACTCCCGCACATCGTCACGCGTCATATCCAGTACAAGCTGATTTCTTCCATGGTTTGGCACACGTCCCGGAACTGCAAATGCCCAGTCCGGATGTGCACGGTAGAGATCACTGTCCTCGGAAATCATCTCCGGCTCGAACCAGAGACCGAATTTCATGCCCATCTTGTGGATTTTTTCTGCAAGCTGTGCCATGGAACCGTTCATCTTCTTCTCGTTGACAAACCAGTCGCCAAGGCCGCTGTTGTCATCATCTCGTTTTCCGAACCAGCCATCATCAAGCACCAGCATTTCGATGCCGAGTTTCTGCGCCTGCTCTGCGATTTTCAGAATTTTCTCTTCATTGAAATCAAAATACGTTGCCTCCCAGTTGTTGATCAGGATCGGACGTTCGGCATGTTTATACGCACCGCGGCAGATATGCTCGCGGATGATCTCATGATACTGCTGTGACAGTTTGGTAAGGCCGCTTCCGGAGTAGCTCAGGATCACCTGCGGGGTATCGAACACTTTTCCTTTTTCCAGGTGGAAACAGAAGTTTGCCGGGTGAATACCCATCTGGAAACGGGTCTGGTTTTTCTGATCCTTCTGTGCCGCTGCAACAAAGTTTCCGCTGTAAACAAGGCATGCGCCGATGCAGGAACCGTGTGTCTCGTCAGCCCCCTCCTCGCAGAGGATTACGGCCGAATTGTAATGATGGATGAATTCCAGTTTGAAGCCAAGACTCAAAATTCACCAATTGATGACCGATCTCGACTTTTGCGCGCTGCACCGGAATCCGCTCTGCCGTACGCTCCATCGCATGACGGCCGGAGAAATAGATCATCTCATAATTTTCATACATCAGATCCATGCTGAAAGACAGCATTTTTTCCAGCTCGATTGCCGTCTCTCCGTGGTTTTCCAGTCTTGCCGCTCTCGTAATCACGTTTTCGTTTTCAAATACTCCGTAGAACAATTTCAGTACAACACCGGAAGCTTTCTCTTTCATCGTGATGACAAGCGTTTCTCCTTTTTCTTCCTCTGTATCGTACAGTGCCGGCATACCCGGAACCGCATAGGAATGATCGAGGATTTCATAAGAATCGAAACGGAAATCTGCCGCACAGCTTCCATCCACCTGACGAATCCGAACCATATCATCACGGTAATCGCCGACTCCGCTCGAAGGTACTTCCTGCGGCAGTGTATCCAGAGAATACGTGCGATCGCTTCCGGCTTCCTCCGGATTTCCTGCAAATCCCATATCCGTACAGAAAATCAGACCGGAAAGATTTTCCTCACCGATTTTTTCTCCATAGTAGAGATGCAGAAGCACATTTTTGTCATCTGCGAACATCTGGTAACTGCTGTCTTTTGTCTGGAGGGTAAATAACCGTCCATTTTCACTTACTTTGATTGCCATGGTTTTTTCTCCTTTATCTTATCGCATTTTTTCGGGCTGCTCACACCAAAATCACTTTCTTACATACCCGAACAACAAGTGTTCCGGTGCTGCGTGAACCGCAACGGCTGCTACTCCGGGCCTTTGATTTCCTACAGCGGCTTGCAGTATCCTGCAAAACACGATATAATTTTACTGACATTTCGGAATCTCATCCTTTTGTGACATTCCGGCTTTTCTGATGATTCATTTTGTGAGGTATACTTATGGAAACTTCCTGGACACTTCCCGTCCAAAAGCATAAATTTTCGGATCTTTATCTCTGTTT
>ENA-OPRT01001275-OPRT01001275.1-human-gut-metagenome-genome-assembly--contig:-NODE-1275-length-9956-cov-2.464903_pt1 | contig 9956 bp, 10 predicted proteins | sample MGYA00241895_ERZ501884 | MGnify/ENA primary metagenome ERZ501884 (study PRJEB25962, sample SAMEA2042225) | human gut metagenome | biome: human gut; feature: human-associated habitat; material: faeces...
TAAGTTTTCCTTTTTCAGAAGCGGAGAGGTTTGTTACCATTACCTGATCCGGACTGCTTACAAAATGCTCTCTTTTGTAAGAAACATTTTTATAAGAAAATTCTGTTGATGCAATTCCGGTTTGTAAATTCAGTTCTCTCCGATAATTCTGCACATTATCGTCAGTGATTCCCATTGCGGAAAAATCAAGCCAAATATCGCCGAAATCTTGATAACTGCCTTTGTTTAGATTGTCTTCGCCCGGAAATCTGATTTTTGCCCCCATACCGTAACCGCCGAGACTTTGGTCATCGTTAAATACATTAGAAGATTTGTCATCAAGCAGTTTTCGATAATTTTCAATCTCTGTGGCAGTATATGCCGTTGCTTTATTTCCGAACTGGTAGTTGGGACGGCTCGATGAAGGACCGCCTGTCCAAAGTGTTTTTTCGTTGAAATGGATTCTTTCTTTTGAGATTCCGCCGAAAATCAAATTTCCCAGATTCCCGTTTCCGAGAGGCAGAGATTGCTGCATCCATTCGCCGCCGCTGGATTCGGCAGTATTAATTTTGGCAGGAGAACCGTACCATAGTTTTAATGTCTGATTTACCGCTTTTTCTACGGATATCGGGAAGTTTTGTTCCGGCTCTTCGGCAAGAACAGTTTGCGCGGAACCGATGGGAAGTATGAGAACCGCACACATCCCCGCAAGCAATTTTTTCATTCTTGTTTTCATCATTGTCTCCTCTAATTTCTGTAGATTCATAAATAAGTATAAAATTCTATTATGAATATATCGTTTGGAGAGGAGATTGTCAATTTAAAACAGGATATTAAAAGCTGTTTTTTAACACATTCCGGATTGAAATGGACAATTAACAAAAAATTCTGAAAATTCAAAAACTGAGTTTGTGGTCATTGTTTTTTTGAGCATTGATAAATCGAGTTATAACTGTGGAAACCGGTGTCGGTCTGCAGAATTTATTTTTGCTCTTTGTTGACAAACATCATGAAAAATGCAATAAACAAAAGCGCTGAACATACGAGGATCGATTTCTCATGAAAGCGTTTGATGACGAAGTTTCCGAGGACTGCTCCGATTATAAAGCAGAGGATAATGCCGTAGAAAAGAAGGGCGTTGTAGAATGCTTTACGGTCATGGGTTCGCAGAAAGCGGTGCAGATTCTCGGTTCCGTTTCTTAAGTTTCCGATACACATAGTTGTAGCCGCTCCTCTGTTGCGGATCTTGCGAAAGCTTTCGACCTGAATGCCGCAGGCAAAAGAGGTGAGTGAGTTTGCGAGGGGATTTAAAGAGTGAGGAAAAAAGGCTACACATATTAAAATAACAGCTTCCAACAGAACGGAAAGCTGACGCCAGTGGAGTCGTATGTTGAGGCAGCGCACAGTATCGGCAAGTAAGATGCCGAGAGTAAACGCGAGAACAGGGAGGAGATAGCTGAGCATGGCAAAATAGTTCCCTTCCGCGAGATTTACACCGAATAGGAGCAGATTTCCGGTTTGGGCGTTTGCGAATACGTTTCCCCGTTCAAGATAAGAGTAGGCGTCCATAAATCCGCCGGATAAGGCGAGGATGATTCCTAAGCGGAGTGTTTCAGACATTTGCAAAGAGTGTTTCATAGGGAAATCTCCTTTCGGTAATTAAAATGGTTTTGCTGAGGATGTCGTATTATATAGAAGGAGCATCCCGTCAAAGAGGCGAGAATGCTCCGTTTTGATATTTTTTTAATAGGCAGAACGCCGCGGCGGAAGCGCAGAGCTCACCTACAGGGAATGAGATCCATACGCCCGTAGGTCCGAAAAAGCGGGTGAGAATGAAACTTAACGGGATTGTTATCACAAATTGGCGGAGCAAAGAGATGATCAGAGAATTCCGCCCGTTTCCTATCGCCTCAAATACGCCGGAATAGATCAGACCGACAGAAGAAACAAGAAATCCGAGGCTGATGATGCGAAGAGCAGTGACTCCGGCGCTCATTAAAGCGGCGTCTGCATCGAACAGAGCGAGAATCTGTTTCGGAAGGGCAAGAGCGAGGATCGTTCCTGTCAACATCAATCCTGCCGCAGTGAGCAGGCTGTATCGTATTGTTGATTTGACGCGGGAACTTTCACCGGCGCCGTAATTGTACCCGATGATCGGACGCATTCCCTGTACGATTCCGTTTGCAGGCATATAGATGAAAGTCTGAAGTTTGAAATAAACGCCTAAAACTGCGACATAAACGTCTGAAAATGCAGTAAGTATACTGTTTAGTACACTGATCAATATAGACGGCAGGAGCATCATAACAGTAGAGGGGATTCCGACACTGTAAATTTGTCTGATGATCGCTTTATCAAAGACAAGATGCTTGAAGCTGATGTGTACCGCGTAAGAGTTTCTTCTATATACGATGATGTATAAGAGTAAGGCGCTGATCTGTCCGATCACGGTGGCGATGGCAGCGCCTGCAACGCCAAGCGCCGGGAAACCGAGCAATCCGAAGATCAGGATCGGATCGAGTATAATATTGACGACACAGCCGGCGATGAGAAGGTACATTGTAATCTTCATTTCACCGATTCCCTGGAAGATCTTTTCAAATGCAATTTGAAAAAGAGAGCCGAAAGAAAGGCAAAGTACGATTTCCGTATATATGGATGCGTCGTTTAATATTTTCGGGTTGTCTGTAAAAAGTTTTAAAAACGGTTCGGAGATCGTCAGACCTGCAATGATAAAAAAGATGCAGTGGATCAATGTAAGGGCGATTCCCAGAGTCGCCGCCCGGTCAGCTTTTTCCCGATTTCCCGCTCCTAAATGAATGGAGATAGCGGAGCTGATCCCGACGCCGATTCCGACCGCTGCGGATAAGATCGCGTTTTGAAGCGGATAGGCAAGCGAAACGGCAGTCAGAGCATCTGTGCCAAGTCTGGAAACGTAGATACTGTCAACGATGTTATAAAGCGATTGAATAAGCATGGACAGCATCATAGGTACAGACATAGAAAGCAGAAGAGAAAAAACAGGTTTCGTCTGCATGAATGAATTTTTCTTTTCCATAATAATAAAAGTCTCCCTGATGTAATACTTTTGCCGATAAAAATATCGGATCAAAAGTTTGTCATTTAAAATATGTCGAGATGTTCGAGCAGGATCTTAACGCCGAGAAGAATCAGGATGATACCTCCGGCAAGCTCTGCTTTCGCTTTGTATCTTGTCCCGAATATGTTTCCGATTTTTACACCTGCGGCAGCGATGATAAACGTTATTACGCCGATAAATGAAACGGCAGGAATAATATGTACATTTAAAAAGGCGAAGGTGATGCCTACGGCCAGAGCGTCAATACTTGTCGCAACAGCCAGAGGGAACATCGTTTTGCAATCTAAAAGGTCGTTTGAAGATTCTTCGTCGCCGGAGAAAGCTTCGCGGATCATATTGATTCCGATGATGGAAAGCAGCATAAACGCAATCCAGTGATCTATAGCGGTAATGCCGTCTTTAAACCGGATGCCGAGAAAGTAGCCTGCTGCAGGCATAAGAGCCTGAAATCCGCCGAACCAAAGACCGACGGCGGTAATCTTTTTCCAGGTGACTTTCGGCATAGCAAGTCCTTTACAGACGGCAACGGCAAAAGCATCCATGGAAAGTCCGACTGCCAGGATGAAAAGTTCTGTAAGTCCCATATAAAAAACTCCTTAGGAATTATAAATCTTAAAAATAATAGCACTAAAAATACTGTTTTTCAAGAGAAAGGAACGGGGGTTTTGGGACGAGAAATAAAACAAATTCACAGGATTGACATATTTGTATGGTAATCTGAAAATAAAAGAGAAATTATCGGAATATTTTTGCCGGTACATTTTTATATGAGAGGTGGATATTGTGGAAAATATAAAAGTGCTTGTTGTAGATGACGAGAGCAGGATGAGAAAACTTGTGAAAGACTTTCTTACCCGGGAAGGATATGCTGTGCTTGAGGCGGGAGACGGCATGGAAGCGATGGACATTTTCTATGAAGATAAGGAGATTGCCCTTGTGATCCTTGATGTGATGATGCCGAAGATGGATGGCTGGCAGGTTTGCCGGGAGATCAGAGAGACGTCCAAAGTACCGATCATCATGCTGACGGCAAGATCGGAAGAACGTGACGAACTTCAAGGGTTTGAACTTGGAGTGGACGAGTATATATCAAAGCCGTTCAGCCCGAAGATTCTTGTGGCGCGGGTAAACGCTATCTTAAGACGAACTCTCGGAAATACGGCCGGAGATGTGATCGAAGCGGGAGATATCAAGATTGATAAGGCGGCGCATATTGTTAAGATCAATGACAAGATGATCGATTTAAGTTATAAGGAGTTTGAACTGTTGTCATATTTTGTGGAAAATCAGGGGATTGCGCTGTCCAGGGAAAAAATATTGAATAATGTGTGGAATTATGATTATTTCGGTGATGCGAGAACAATCGATACTCATGTGAAAAAACTCCGTAGTAAATTAGGCGACAGGGGCGAGTATATCAAAACGATATGGGGTATGGGATATAAATTTGAAGTCAATTAACCGGAGGAAATACAAGGATGATAAAGTATTCGATCAGGCGTCAGATGACGGCGATTTTTATCGGATTGTTCAGTCTTATTTTAGGTCTTGTCCTTATTATAAATAACGCTTTTTTAGGACATTATTATCTGTCTCACAAAGCGGATGATCTGATCCGAACATACAATGACGTCAATGCGAAGCTGGAGTCCGGAAGTCTGTCAGATTCTGATTCGGTGAGGGATATTCTGACACAGCTTGAGCGGGCGAACGTTGACCTTGTCGTGGTGGACGGAGGTGGAAATGCGATCCTTACGACACTTGGAGAAAGCGATCCGCGTTTGAAAGAAATGTTCAGCGGCTTATTCGGAATGGAAGGAGTCGATCATGAAAACATACTGAAGCGGAATGAGGACTACACGATTTACAGAGATAAGAGCAGTCAAGTACAAAGAGATGTAGAGTATTTGAAAATGTGGGGAAGATTTATGGACGGCTCATGGTTTATCATGCAGTGTCCTTATGCGAGTATTACGGAAAGTGCATCTCTTGCAAACCGCTTTTTGATCTATCTCGGATGTATCGGAATGGTTATCGGAGGTCTGTTAGTATGGATGTTTTCCCGAAGTATTACAAGACCGATCATGGAACTTGCCGGATTATCCCAGGAGATGGCAAACTTAAATTTCGATACCAAGTATACGCGCGGCGGCATGGATGAGATCGGTGTGCTCGGGAATAATTTCAATAAAATGTCGGAGAAGCTGGAAAGAACGGTGTCAGAACTAAAGCAGGCGAATAATCAGCTGCAGAAAGATATCGAACAGAAAGAAAAGATCGAGGATATGAGAAATGAATTTCTCGGAAACGTGTCTCATGAACTAAAGACGCCGATCGCCCTTATCCAGGGGTATGCGGAAGGGCTGAAAGAAGGAATCAGCGAAGATCCCGAAAGCCGCGAATTTTACTGTGATGTGATCATAGACGAAGCGGCGAAAATGAATGTGATGGTGAAAAATCTTCTGACGCTGAATCAGTTGGAATTCGGCTCTGATGAAGTACAGTTTGAGCGGTTTGATATCGTGCGCCTTGTAAAGGGGGTAATTGCAAGCTGTGAGATCCTTGTTCAGCAGGCAGGGGCAAAGATCAGTTTTATTTCCGATGAAAGTATCTGTGTGTGGGCGGATGAGTTTAAAACAGAGCAGGTTGTACGAAATTATCTTACGAATGCGATCCACCATGTCGGCAATGAGAAGCGCATAGAAGTCCGTATAGAAAATGGGGACGGAAAAGTGCGGATCACTGTGTTTAATAGCGGAACTCCGATTCCGGAAGAAGATATTCCGAAGTTGTGGGATAAGTTCTATAAAGTGGACAAAGCGCATACAAGAGAATATGGCGGCAACGGAATCGGTCTGTCGATCGTGAAAGCGATCATGGAATCGTTCCACCAGAAATACGGAGTAGAGAACTTTGATAATGGAGTAGCGTTTTGGTTTGAATTGGATGCAAAAGCGTGAAAAACTTATAAGTTCAATGCTTTACGTTAGCGCGTAAATGTGCTAAAATGCAACTAATAATTCAAGGATAGTTGCGTAAGAGGGCATACGGCATGCCGGCTGTCAGCGGTCGGTATATCGTATGCCCTTTTTGCAATAGTAAAAAATGTAAAAAAGAGTGTAAAAGTAAGAAGGAGGGCGGGATAAGTATGTATGATAAAATATACGAGATCATTCAATCGGCAGACGATTTCGTATGGGGCTGGGGGATGATCGCACTTTTGCTGGGAACGCATCTGTTTTTGACAGTTCGCACAGGATTTATCCAGAGAAAGACAATTACAAAAGGGATTCGGCTTTCGGTTGCAAAAGAAGAGGGGGCAGACGGAGAAGTCAGTCAGTTCGGAGCGCTTGCAACAGCGCTTGCCTCCACGATCGGAACGGGAAATATCATCGGTGTCGGAACAGCGATCGCTCTGGGCGGTCCGGGAGCTGTATTCTGGTGCTGGATCACGGGCATTTTCGGAATTGCAACGAAGTATGCCGAATCGCTTATTGCGGTAAAGTACAGAGTAAAAACAGAAGACGGGCGAATGCAGGGCGGTGCGATGTATGCGCTGGAGCGCGGACTGAATATGAGGTGTCGCTCTTTTTCACTTCCATTTTCCCGCCGCGCATCACCTTCGACGTGGCTGCCGCGATCTCCTGCAGAGCTTCAATCGCTTTCTCTGCCTTGCTCTCCTGCAGAACACCGAGCACCGCATTAATGATGACAACGGTGAGAATAATGACCACATCAGCGTACGATTCGCCTTCATACGCCGATGTGATGCCGGAAATCAGCGCTGCGGCGAGCAGGATCAGGATCATCGGGTCTTTCAGTTCTTCGAAAAACCGCTGAAGATTACTCTTCTTTTTTCCCGCCGCCAGCCGGTTAGGTCCGTGTTCGGAAAGCCGCCGCGCAGCTTCCGCCTCGGAAAGTCCCTGCTCCGTTGTCTGTAACTCATCAAGAATCTTCGAACTTTTTTCCAGATACTCTTTCATTTCCATCCGTCCTTTCTTCTGAAAACGCTTTTTGCGTTCCTGTGATAAGTTCCCACTGGTACACCGGTCTCTTTCTATATAGAAAAAGACCTATCCGCACCATATTTGTTGATACAGATAAGTCTTGTCATTTCATACAAAGCCAGAAGAAATGCTTTTTCTTCGGTTGTTGGCCTTATAGCGTCACGTATGCCGCCGACTACTCCCTTATTCTTCTTCCAGTCTACCACATCTTCCGGCCTTGTGCAATCGCATTTCTCTTTTATTCTTCTGCGTTCTTTGCGCATCCCGGGCAGCCGCTGCATCCGCCTGCGATCCGGTCGTCCGGCATCAGGTCGAGTGCCTTGGAAATGCAGCAGATCGCCTGTGCGGAAATTCCCTCTTTCTTTCCGGTAAAGCCAAGTCCTTCCTCGGTCGTTGCCTTGATATTGACCTGATCCTCTTCGAGATGAAGCGCCTCCGCCACATTTTTCACCATCGTGTCGATGTATGGCAGGAGCTTCGGCTTCTGTGCAATAACGGTTGCATCGATATTTTCAATCAGATACATCCGCTCCTCGAGCATCTCACCCACTTTTTTCAGCAGTTCGATGCTGTCTGCGCCCTCATACGCCGGATCATTGTCCGGAAAATGGCGTCCGATGTCCCGCAGTGCTGCAGCGCCGAGAAGCGCATCCATAATGGCATGAACCAGCACATCCGCATCGGAATGTCCCAGAAGGCCATATTCATACGGGATTTCCACACCGCCCAGAATCAGTTTCCGGTTTTCCACCAGTTTATGCACATCGTAACCCATTCCTACTCGCATTGTTCGTTCCTCCGCTTCGTTACTTTCTAGTTAAATCCATACAGTTTCTGCGCTACCTTGTAGGCATAGACTGCAATTTTCTGTCCCGGTTTTGATTTGCTGCTCATAACAGTTCCGAAAATGCCGTGGCGGATGCGGAAGTAATCGGCTGCATCCTCCTGTTTCAGGTATCTCCAAAGATCGTTCTTTTTCTCGAGATTTTCTTCCGTTCCAGAGCGCATCATCATCACGGAAGAAACCGTCATAATAATGGTCAGATAGCTGATCATATATTTCCGCAGGTGCTTCGACAGCCCTTTCTGTTCACCAAGGTAATCGATCATCAGCTTGTTGACACGGATCTGCTGGTCAATTCTGCCGATCATGACTTTCTCGTTAACCGACTGGTCGGCTCTCCCGATAAAGTAGCGGTAGAAATTGACATCGAGATAATACATCGTTTTGACGTACGGAAGCGGAATAAACGCAACCAGATTATCCACATAGAAGGTGTGCTCCGGCAGCTTCATGCCGCACTCTCTTAAAAGAGAAGTCCGGTAAATCAGCGAATGCATCAGCAGATAATGTGTTTTGCCGAGAGCTTTCGCCTCATCCCATCCGAAAAAGCGGCCTTCCGGCAGCGATTTCGCATAGCGCATCACACGTTTTCTCTTGGCGCCCTCTTTTTCATACACATAGTTACTGATCAGAAGGTCGAGTGTTTTCGGTCCGCGTACGACTTCTGCCAGAACATTTAAAATCTTCTGGTATGCCTCTGGGTTTACCCAGTCATCACTGTCCACAACCTTAAAGTACAGACCCGTCGCATTTTCCACACCCGTGTTGACTGCTCCGCCGTGGCCCTTGTTTTCCTGATGAATCGCTTTTACAATCGTCGGATATTTTTCCTGATAGCGGTCTGCAATCTCTGTGGTTCCGTCCTTGGAACCATCGTCCACGATCAGAATTTCTACTTCTTCTCCGCCGACCAGCAGCGAATCGATACATTTCTCCATATATGCTTCTGAATTATAGCATGGTACTGCAATTGATAAAATCTTCATCTTTTTTCTCCCTGCTCTTTTTTGCTCTTCTGCCGTTTCAGGCATGTTCCAGATCTGTGTATTTTGCGTATTCCGCAAACGCAGACGGAATGGCATATCTTTCAGCCGCGGTTTTCGCATCCGCAAAAATCAATCCGGCTTTTTCTTCCCCTTCCTGCTCCACATCGTTTCCTGCAATTTTAATGGCGTATCCTGTGATATGCCACTCGACATGGGAAAAAATGTGCTTGTACGGCGGCAATGCCTGAATATGAAGCGGCGTCACGCCGAATTTTTCTGCCTCTTCAAGTGCTTCCTGTTCGGAGAGCACGCCATCGAAGTTCGGGAACTCGTAAAGTCCCGCCAGAAGTCCTTTTTTCGGCCGTTTCCGCACTGCTGTGTGCGCACCGTCCAGAAATAACAGAACGGTTCTGTCTTCGATTCTGCGCGGCTTTGCGCTCTTTTTAAACGGATATTCCGTCCAGGTCTGATGCTGTCCCGCCAGACACTGGTCAAAAAGCGGACAGACTTCACATTTTGGTGCGCCGTTCGGCAGACAGACCATTGCGCCGAGATCCATCATCGCCTGATTGAAGGCTCCCGGATCTTCTGCCGGCATGATTTCGGTCAATTCCGCTTCCACGCGGTTTTTCACGGACTGCTTTAAAATGTCCTCACCGTCCTCCCGGAGGCGTGCCATCACACGAAGCACATTTCCGTCCACCGCCGGCACCGGAATGCAAAACGCGATCGATGCAACGGCTCCCGCTGTGTAATTTCCAATTCCCGGAAGTCCTTTTAAGGCTTCGTAATCTGCCGGAAATACACCGTCATACACTTCCATAATTTTCTGTGCGGCCTTCTGCATATTCCGCACACGGTTATAGTAACCAAGGCCTTCCCAGAGCTTCAAAAGCTTTTCCTCGGGACAGACCGCAAGTGCTGCGACATTGGGCAGTTCACGCATAAACCGCTCATAAAACGGCTTGACCGCCTCCACCCTCGTCTGCTGGAGCATAATCTCGGAAACCCAGATTTCATACGGGTTCTTTTTTTCTCTC
>ENA-OPRT01001276-OPRT01001276.1-human-gut-metagenome-genome-assembly--contig:-NODE-1276-length-9946-cov-4.173289_pt1 | contig 9946 bp, 10 predicted proteins | sample MGYA00241895_ERZ501884 | MGnify/ENA primary metagenome ERZ501884 (study PRJEB25962, sample SAMEA2042225) | human gut metagenome | biome: human gut; feature: human-associated habitat; material: faeces...
AGAAAAGACGAAAGAAAATAGATAAAAAGACCGGCCGCAAAACCGGCCCACGGGATGCTTTATCCCGATGCGCTCCATCGCTCATATTGGAAAAAATGGCCGTTGATACAGCTTTGCTTCCGCAACGACATTGGCTGCGCCGACTGTATGCACGTCACATGCAAAGCCGAGATGGAACATGTGCGCAACTTCGGTTACCGAAACCCCATCGCCATCATTCCTAACCCTGCCAACCTGCCCGATTATTTAGACGAAGTGGCGACAGCGAAACCGCCCTTTCTGGGGTACGACTTGCCAAGAAAATTTGGTTTCCTTGGTAGGTTGCACCCCATAAAGAAGGTTGAGAACCTTCTTTATGGGGTAGCGAAGTTGCCATCGCCGCAAGATTGCGAACTCGTGATTATGGGCAAGGGAGATGACGCATACGAGCAATTCCTGCGCAGCGAAGTGGCTCGACTCGGGCTGAAAAATGTGAAATTCAGCGGTTTCGTATCGGGACGCGAGAAATTTGAGCAACTGGCACAGCTCTCGTGCCTGTTCGTGCCGAGCGACTTCGAGAATTTCGGCATGATAGTCACCGAAGCATTGTCGGTGGGCACGCCGGTCATGGCCAGCCTTGGCACACCTTGGGAGGAATTGAACACGGTGGGTTGCGGCTGGTGGACTGACCGCTCGCCCGAAAACATTGCCACCGTCATGCATCAAGTCCTTGAAATGCCAATGGAGGATCTTCTCACAATGGGCGAAAAAGGACGCGAGCTTGTGCACCGGAAATACACTGCGCCACAAGTGGCCCGGCAAATGCAGCAATTGTATGAATGGTTGACGGGCAACGGCAGCCAACCTGTTTTTATTCACGTTTAATCGTAACTTCTAATGGAAATACTTACAAAAAGACTTGCATATATAGATGCAATGCGTGGATTCACCATGATTCTTGTAGTTTTCAGTCACGTTCAATATTTTGGTTATGGTGAATTTATCCAATCGGTGTATAATTTTTGTGCCGGTATAGATTACAGGTCTTCTGTCATCAAATTCACCGCTGACGTGAATAGGAATCAAAGCACGAATTACGCCAATTTTACGATCCGTGTAGATCTCTTCTCTATAGAGCTCTTCAGGATTCATCTGAGCATCTTCAGCCTGTTCTGGCTTTTCTTGTTGAACTGGTTCGGACATAAACACTCCTCAAATAATTTTCTTATATTCTGCCCCGTTCGCAAACAATAATGCGGCACCTCTTCCCTAAAAAGAGACTGTTGACGCATTAATTGGAACTGTCGGCCGGCTAGCGAAAAATTAACGATAGACCATTACAGGAATTTTGGAATGAGTTAAAACTTTCTGAGTCTCACTGCCAAGCAATACAGCGGCTAAACCTTGACGACCGTGAGAGGCCATAAAGATCAAATCACAGCCATACTCAGTAGCGGCATCGATAATTGCTTCCGCAGGTGAAAAAGATTTAAAGGCCACTACTTCACAGGGAACTTCTTTCTTCTCAACCAGTTCTCGAGCCCCTTCAAGTCTTTCCTGAGCCAATTCTCTGACTCGAGAATCATATTGATCAATACTTTCAGGTCTGTACTCTGAAAGATTAGAGTAACTGTAAGGCTCAATCACAGTTGCAATAACAACAGAGGAACCAAGGGCTTTTGCAAAATTGACACCGGCTTCGAGGGCTTTATCTGATAATTCTGAACCGTCTGTGGGAATTAAAATCTTTGAATACATATTTTTCCTGTTCTCTACCGATTAGCTCGTTAATCTTTAATATTACTCGCAGCCACACATTCTATGAAATATTTTTTTGCAAATCACAAATTTTGCAAAAACTTCCAATGCAAAAGTAAGAATTCCTCTAAATCCGAATGATTTTATTGCCTGCCGCAACATTTCTGAGGGCCAGGGCTGATGCAGCCAAACCTACTGATGCCGTCACAACCATGCCGGATCCGTAGCCTGCACATGAAAGTCCGCCCATGGTTTGAAGCTCGCATTGCTCATTGGGCTGGAGAACCTCTTCGTCGGAAAATACTGCCGGCACCTTAAATTTCGTGACTTTTCCGGAAACACTTTTCTTTGGGAAGCCGTATTCTTTTCTGAGACGAGCTCTGACGCGGGATAAAAGCGGATCCCCTTTTGTCAAAGCTAGGTCATCGATTTTAATTCGCAGAGGATCTTTGCGTCCTCCGGCCGCTCCGCAAGTAATAATCGTCTGACCGCGTTTGAGAGCTGTATTGATCATCGCCGCTTTTGCCCTGACATTATCGATGCAATCAATGACGATGCCGTCCTTAGGCAGTATTTCCTCAACGTTGTCCGGCTCAATAAAATCTTCAATGCATTCAACCTTACAAGCAGGGTTAATCAAAGAGATTCTCTCGGCCAAAGCCTGAACTTTGGGCTTTCCGTAATTTCCGTCAAGAGCCTGAATCTGCCGGTTCGTATTGCTTTCAGCCACATTGTCTAAATCAATCAAAGTAATGTGCCCTACTTCTGTTCGGGCCAAAGACTCCGCTACCCACGATCCAACTCCTCCGAGACCGACAACAATAAAGTGAGACTCGTTAATGTTTTTTTGACCGGCAGGCGTATATAAACGTCCGACTCCCGAAAATCTTCTTTTTAGATCAGCTTGTTCTAAGTTTTTCGACAATTCAATACCTTTTAGATATTAATTTTCAACGACAATTAACCGTTACACTATTGGTTTGACCACCGCATAATAGTCTTAATGGCTGGCTTCAGTTAATGTTATACGGATTTTTGTAGTCAAAGATTTTTACAACAATTAGAATAAGTACAGCCGATACAGAGGAGGATATCTATGAAAATTTTAGTTCCTATTGATGGGAGCGAATTCAGCAAGAATTCAATTGACTTCGTAACTTCGCGTGCAACTCTTTTGGGTCACAACCCAACCGTCGAACTTCTCAGCGTCCAAGCAGCAGTTCCATCCCGTGCATCTAACTTAGTTGGTTCCGGTGCATTGAAGACCTACTATGACGAAGAAGCTCAAATCGTTTTAGAACCCGCTGTCCAAGCTTTGAAAAAAGCTAATGTCAATGCACAGTCCCGCTTCGCCGTGGGTGAGGCCGCTCCGACCATTGCTCAAGTTGCTGAAGATACAGAGGCTGATTTGATCATTATGGGCTCTCACGGCAGATCCGCTCTGAAAGGCTTATTACTCGGCTCCGTTACTAACGCGGTTCTGGCACTGAGCAACAAACCAGTTCTTATCTTAAGAAATAAACCGGCACCCGCAAATGACTCATTGAAAGTCGGCGTAGCCATTGACGGTTCTAAATATGGAGAAGCTGCTGTTCAATATATTTTGAAGAATCATGACCTCTTCGGCGATAACGCAGAATTCCATTTGATCAACGTCGTCAGCGATTACTCCGGCGTAGTAATGCCGGATATGGCCGGAATGGCTCTTCCGACATTAAATGAGTCCGAAGTGCGTTCCATGCAGAAAGAAGCCTTCGAAGAAGCTGTCGGTCCAATCCGCGGAGGCTTCGACAAAGCTGCTTATGCAACTAAAGAAATTTGCCTTGTCGGAAACCCCGGCGATGAAATTGCTGCCTATGCTAAGAAAGAAGGTTTGGATCTGATCGTGATGGGAACCCGCGGCTACGGGGCATTTAAAGCAGCCGTCCTCGGATCCACAGCAACTCGTATCGCAGCTATCAGCGAAACACCTTTGTTGGTTATTCAGGCTTAATCACAGCCCGCTCTTATGAGGACTTAATATGCTTAAAGTTATCAAACTCGTTGTAATTATGGGTTTGATGCATTGCGGCTTTACATCCTCAAGAGTGATATCTACTCTCTACGCGCTCGATCATCAAGAATCTGCTTGGGTGGTCGGCGCGATTCTTTCTGCCTACTCTCTCATCCCAGCACTTATTGCCATTCATGTCGGCAAATGGATCGATAAAGTCGGCGTCAAGCTTCCCTTCGGGATAGCCGCATCAATGGTAGGCAGTGCTTCACTGGTTCCGGTCTTTCTGCCTTACGAAAGTTTCGGGATCTGGCCGGTTTTCATCACTTGTTTATTGGCGGGAACAGGTTTTCTCTTTGCTTTAATCAGCGGACAAGGTCTCATTGGAGTTCTTTCAACCAATAAGACCAGAGCTACGGCTTTCACTTATCAATCAATTGCCTTTTCTTTGTCAGGATCGGCAGGACCCGTTATGGCCGGATACTTCATTGATTTAGGAAGTTTCAGCTATGCTTATCTTGCTGCCTTCAGCTTTGCAACAGTCGGAGGCTTAGCCTTCTTTTTGCTTAGTTCAAATTTTCCTAAGAACATCAGCAATATTTCTAAACTAAAGCGGACTGAAAAGCACAGCGCTCTTGAGCTCTTCGCTCTCAAACCTGTTCGTAATGTTCTTATTGCCTCGGCCTTTGTTTCGATGGCTTGGGATCTTCAAGCATTTATGATTCCGGTGTACGGTACGGAAATTGGGCTAGATGCCGTACAAATCGGCTGGCTGCTGAGTGCTTTTTCCATTTCGACTTTTGCCGTCAGGACAGTTATGCCGATTATTTCCAAGGCATTTGAAGAGTGGAAGATCATTATTTTTGTCCTAACCAGCAGCGGGCTTATTTTCTTGGTATTTCCGTTTATTCATTCTCTTCCGCTTCTCTTTGTCTTTGTTTCCGTACTCGGAATGTCTATCGGATCCTCTCAGCCTAATGTCCTTTCCTTACTTCACACGGTGACACCGGACGGGAGAATTGGAGAGGCAATCGGCATCAGAACAATGCTGATGAATTTAAGTCACTGTGTATTTCCGCTTTTATTCGGAGCCGGAGGAAGTTTAGTCGGAGCAGCCGCTGCTTTCTGGTCTTTAGGAGGTACCTTATTAGCTGGAGCGGGTTACTTAAGAGCTTCTAACAAAAATTTCTCATCCCCGACTTCCACTTGATTAAAAGCCTGGTTCCAACCTTACATCACCGTCCTCAAGGACGGCGTTTTCGAACCTATCTAATAAAAAAGTATTTTGGCTTTTCAGAAATAGCAACTAAGAGTGTAACAATATCGTGCTGAATTTTTACATTCAACTTATTATTAATTGATATCGCCAAAATAACTTTTATATATCCTTAATAATTAAGGGGTTATGAATTAGTAGCTAACAAAATGTTAAGAATAGTACTTTCATTTAAGGGGTTTTCTTAATACGATATAGTACTTTACTCATGGTTATTTTTCATTCACCCCTGTAAAATAGCAGTATGAAGTAAACCCACCTTTTGTTACTTCAAATATTTCTCTAACCGTAACAAAAGTTTTTTATATTTTTTATAGAAGGAAGAGTTTTGTAGTTGTAGGAGGGTGTTTTGTTAAATCAAGAAATTTCAGTATTAATTGCCGAGTCTGATTTAGAGACACAGCGCTTGTACCGCCAACGTTTGATTCATGATCCAACAATCAAACTAGTTGGTATCTGCTCAAGCATGTCCTCAGCCAATCTATTGTTGAGTCAGACCTCCTGCGATTTGTTGATCACGGAAATCGATCTCCCCGACGGCAACGGTGCCGATTTGATATCTTTGGCTTTAACTGATTACGGCGTGAGAAATTGTGTTGTCATCAGCGCAAAAAACTCCCCAACTGACATTAAAGCCGCTATAGACAACGGCGCTACCGGCTACATTCTAAAAGGCGAACCTGAAGCTATTGATATTGCCGCATGCGTTCGTGTCGTAGCATCCGGAGGAAGCCCGATTAGCCCTCCCGTCGCACGAGTTGTCCTAGACTCCATTCAGGCAAAAAAAGGTAGAGAAAACCGGAAAAAGGATGGTGCCCGCGTAGTCGCTTCTCCCAATAATCCTCTCTCTCCGCGAGAATCTCAGATCCTCGAACTTCTTGCCAAAGGAATGAGTTTCTCTGAAATCAGCAAAACATTGCAAATTTCGTGTCATACGGTCACGGCACACATTAAAAAGATTTATCGTAAACTTCAGGTGCACTCCCGCGGAGAGGCTGTTTACGAAGCCTCTCAGCTGGGCATCTTGGAGAAATAACCTTAACTAAGCGGCGAACCAATCGCCGCTTTTTCCTCCGTGCTTTTCTAAGAGACGGATGTCGAACATGACCATGCCTCTGTCCACGGCTTTCAGCATATCGTAAATAGTAAGCAAGCCTACCTGAACAGCTGTAAGCGCTTCCATTTCAACTCCTGTTTTGCCCCAAGTTTCGCATGTCACGACACAGCGGATTTTTGACTCTTCCTCGAAAATTTCAAAATCCACATTTACATGGGTCAAAGATATCGGGTGACAAAGCGGAATTAAATCCGGCGTCTTTTTGGATCCCATGATTGCAGCGATTCGGGCAACGGCAAGCACATCTCCTTTTTTGGAAGTACCTTCCTGGACTTTCTTCAATGTTTCCGGATGCATGCCGATCCAGCCTTCTGCGATCCCAATTCTTCTGGTAATGCCTTTTCCTCCGACATCAACCATGTGGGCCTCACCCGATTGGTTAAAATGAGTTAGTTCTGCCATTAGAACTCCTATATTTGGTTACAACTTAAGTTATTTCTCTCAAAAAGAGATAAGCTTTTGCTTTTAAAGTTAACTTTGTAGATCCTATAACATCTGTGCGAAGGAGTGTATGAACCTTAAACCGTTATGCTGTCTAGTTGTTTCGGTGTTTACAGCGCTAACACCGATTTCTGCAGCTTACAGCCAATCTTACAATCTTCCGGATTTAGGAGCGGCCGGCGGTTCTACTTTGTCTCCCCTGGAAGAAAGACAAATCGGCGAACACATTATGGGCGAGGTCCGAAGCGATCCGACTTATCTTCCCGATCCTGAGACCTCGGAATATCTGAACAAAATCGGATACAGATTAGTTTCGGCCGGCCCTGCCAACGGCTATTCCTACAATTTCTTTGCTGTCCGCGATCCCTCGATCAACGCCTTTGCCTTACCAGGCGGCTTTATCGCCATCCACACAGGGCTTGTTACGGCAGCCCGATCGGAAAGCGAACTTGCCTCTGTAATGGGACACGAAATTGCCCACGTCCAGCAGCGCCACATTGCACGTATGCTGGAAGGACAGAAAAATAATCTGGCATGGACTCTAGGATCTTTGCTTGTCGCTATTCTGGCAGCAAGAGCAGGCAGCGGTGATGGTGCAGCCGCGGCGGTTGTCGGAACGCAAGCCGCAATGGCACAGAACTACTTAAGTTTTTCCCGCAACGCTGAAAGAGAAGCTGACCGTGTAGGCTACGCTTCCCTTGTGCGCGCAGGATTCGATCCCAAGGGCATGGAGCAGTTCTTTGACCGTTTAGACTTTAATAATCGTGTATACGAAGGTGCGCATGCTGCCCCCGCTTATCTGCGCACTCACCCGATGACAGTTGAAAGAATGAGTGAGGCTCAAAATCGCTCCCGTCTTTCAAAGAAAGTAAACTACAAAGACTCTCTTGACTTCTTTTTGATTCAGGCACGCCTTCGTGTGCTGGAATCCAACAGATTCCAAGGCTGGGATGATGCCCTGCAGTACTTCCGAAACGACTTAAAGACAGCCAAAGGCTATCAAGCGGTTGCCGATCACTACGGATGCGCCGTTGCACTCCAGAGAATGAAGAAATATTCCGAAGCTCTGACAGAGATTGAAACCGCTAGGAAGATGGCCGGTCAAAATTCAAACATAATCCGTAAACTCCATTCCGAGTTGGTTTTCCTTTCTTCACCAAGTCAGCAAAGCCGAGGCATTCAGCTTGCGAAACAGAATTACGACCGCAATCCTTTATCTCAGTTAGCGCTTCTGAACTATGCAGAACTCTTATACAAAGGAAAACAATACAACGAGGTCATTAAGCTGATGCGAAAACAGCATGCACTTAACTCTAGGACTCCGGCGTATCAGTCGATTTTAGGAAGAACTTACGAGGCTCTTGGAAAGAAAAGCCTAAGTCACCAGGCAATCGGAGAAATGTACGCGCTTAACGGCCAGAAAGTCGCGGCTATCCAGCAATTTCAAATTGCTCAGCGAAGCAACGACGGCGATTTTTACACGATGAGTGAAATCGACGCGAGACTAAGAGAATTAAGAAAGCAGGTTGAAGACGACAAAAAGTATGAAAATTGAGGTCGTTTGAACCTTTTGATTAATGAGAAAATATCACGGTTTTAAATTTAGAGAAATAAAGTGGCAGAAACAGAAAATCAATCCAAACCAATTGAAACGGATGCAGTCATCATTGGAGCCGGCCCTGTCGGTCTGTTCCAAGTCTTTGAACTCGGTCTTCTGGAAATGAAGGCCCACGTCATCGACTCTTTACCGAGACCGGGCGGTCAATGTGTGGAACTCTACCCGGACAAGCCTATCTATGACATTCCGGCCGTTCCAGTCTGCTCTGCACAAGAACTCACAGACAACCTTCTTAAACAGATCGAGCCCTTTAATCCGACTTTCCACTACGGAGAAGAAGCCCAGGAACTCAAGAAGCTCGAAGACGGCCGTCTTTATGTTAGAACCTCTAAAGGAACGGAATTTCTGGCCCGCGCAGTATTCATCGCCGCAGGCGTAGGTTCTTTCCAGGCAAGAACACTTAAAGTACCGCACATCGACAAATTCGAAGGCACACAGCTGCACTATAAAGTTAAAAATCCTTCTATGTTCGAAGGTAAAAATATCGTTATCTGCGGAGGCGGTGACTCCGCATTAGACTGGTGCTTAAATCTTGTCGGAAAAGCAGAAAGCGTTGTTCTTATTCACAGAAGAGACGGCTTCAGAGCAGCCCCTGCTTCCGTAACTAAGATGAAAGAACTCTGCGACCAGTGGGAAATGCAGTTTGAAGTAGGTCAGGTCACCGGCTTTACAGAAGAAAACGGCGTTATGACAGAGGTCAGAGTTACAGGCGCCGACGGTGTTACACGCCGTATGCCGATGGATCATCTGCTGGTATTTTTCGGTCTTCAGCCGAAGCTCGGCCCAATCGCCGAATGGGGCCTTAAGCTCGAACGCAAACAGATTGCGGTTGATACTGCAAGATTTGAAACCAACATTCCGGGAGTTTTCGCCGTGGGCGATATCAACATCTATCCGGGCAAGAAGAAACTTATTTTGTCCGGCTTCCATGAATGTGCTCTTGCTGCTTTTGCGGCAGCTGACTACGTTTTCCCGGAAAAACGTGTTCTCCTGCAGTACACCACAACAAGTCCAAAGCTGCACAAAGTTTTAGGCGTTGAAACACCTCACTTTGATTAAGCTATGAAAAAAGCGGCCTCGGCCGCTTTTTTTTAATTATGAAGATTAGTCGTTAGAAACCTTGATGGAAGGCATCTTAGCGGAATAGTCTTTATTTCTTTCAGAAACAAGAACACCGACCTTTCTAGCGATTTCTTTATAAACTTGAGCAACCTTACTGTCAGGTGCAGCTTCAACAATCGGCTCACCCTTGTCCATGCTGAGGCGGATATTGATGTCCAAAGGAATTTCGCCCAAAAGTTTGACGCCGTATTGCTCAGCCATCTTCTTAGCTCCGCCCTCACCGAAGATATGTTCTTCATGTCCGCACTTGCTGCAGATATGAGTAGCCATATTTTCAATAATACCGAGAATTGGAACATTGACCTTTTCAAACATGACCAAACCCTTCTTGGCATCCATTAAAGCGATGTCCTGAGGAGTTGTGACCACGATAGCGCCGGTCAAAGGCACTTCCTGAGAAAGAGAAAGCTGAATATCGCCTGTTCCCGGCGGCATATCTACAATCAAATAGTCGAGATCGTGCCAGTTTGTCTGCTTAATCAACTGTTGAAGAGCTGAAACCGCAAGAGGACCTCTCCAAATCATCGGCTCGTCCGGATCAATGAGTACTCCGATAGAAGCAACCTGCAAACCATGACCGTCTAACGGTTCAAGGGTCTTGCCGTCTTTTGTAACTGCACCGCCTTTAAGCCTTGACGTTGG